>Ga0137385_10002241_pt1 | contig 16489 bp, 13 predicted proteins | sample SagtaG_FD_104921 | JGI IMG/M metagenome (GOLD analysis project Ga0137385, IMG submission 104921) | Vadose zone soil microbial communities from Sagehorn Ranch, Mendocino, California, USA - Sage2_R_80_16 metaG | ecosystem: Environmental > Terrestrial > Soil > Vadose zone | place: USA: California...
ATTTGGGGCCTGGGTTGCGACTGCTTCGCCTTCTAACTTTCCCATGGACCCTTTAGCTCCAATTGAAAGGATACGCACATTGGATCAATCTTCAGCACTGCCCAAGGATGTGGAGCACGCAGCGTTTGCTCGACTGGCCCGAGACAGCGCGTTTGAGTTGATCCTCACCGCCGTCCTGCTCTTCGGGGTGGTGAGTATCGTGAGTTGGGTGATCGGACCGTCACCCATCTCACGCGCGATTCCGGGGATCCATGCCGAACTATGCATCGTAGGTGCGGCCGTCGCGCTGCTTCTTACCGGGCTGATTCTGAGTCCGCCGGGAAGGGCCTCCGGTGCACACACGAATCCGGCCATCTCGCTCGCCATGTGGCGCTTTGGCGTCTTTCCGGGCTCTGGGTTCGTGCCTTACGCACTTGCCCAGTTGCTCGGTTCCGCACTCGGTGTCGTCGCCGCCCGTCAGGTATGGGGCCCTGTTCTGGCTGAGCCGCAGGTTCTGTATGCGGCCCTGCAGCCAGAGCCGGGGTGGTCGACCTTGGAACTGTTCGTCACCGAGGCTCTAGGCATGGCTGTCATCGTGTTCCTTGTCGGGATCTGTCTTGCGGTGCACCGGCTGACGCCATTCGTGCCTTGGATTATTGGGGCGCTCGTGGGAACGGGGATCGCGGTGCTCGGAACGGCGAGCGGGGGAAGTCTGAACCCAGCCCGACAGTTTGGGCCTGCTGTCGTTTCTGGACAAACGCGGTTCTTGTGGGTGTACTTGCTTGCTCCATTGGTAGGAGCCGCACTCGCGGCATGGCTGCGGCGGGCCATCCAGAGCCGTCGCGAGGTACTGACCCACAGGCTGTGCGGCACCGTCGACCACCTTAAGACTGGATGAGAATCATGCGCATAAGATCAACCATTTGCTTGCTCGCCGGCTTCGCTCTCCTTCTCGTTGCGCCACGGCTGTTCGCGCAATCCTCTACAACTGACGAAGCCCCGAAGATCAACCGTAACTACGCACTGCTTCGGGAGGACGAGAACTGGAGCTTCCTGCGCAATCCAGCTCTGCGGCAGGACTTCTGGGATCCGATCAAGTACATTCCATTGCGAAAGGGCGTGAATGATTGGTACCTAACGATCGGAGGGGAGGCCCGCGAGGTCTGGGAGCAGATTGGAAACGACAACTGGGGGCAGCAACCATACACAAACGGTTATCTGAACGAAAGATACATGCTTGCCCTCGATGCTCACTACGGCAAACACGTGCGCACGTTCGTCGAGTTGAAGAGCGGGTTGAACTCCTACCGGGTTGGTGGACCGCGACCCATCGATGAAAAGAAGCTCGATTTCCAGGCTGGGTTTCTGGAACTTAGTACTTCCGGAGATAAGAACTGGATGAAGTTCCGGGTCGGCAGACAGGAGATGGAGTACGGCGCCGGTCGATTGATCGACGTGCGTGAAGGACCGAATGTCCGCCTGAGCTTCGATGGATTCAAGATCAAATCAAAAGTGAATGCATGGACCATTGACGCGTTCGCCATGCGGCCAGATCTCGACAACCCTGGTTTCTTCAACAACGCACCCAACCACGAGAACGCATTCTGGGGTGTGTATTCCTCAGGCCCAATTGCAAATAAGGTTTCGATGGACGCCTACTACCTCGGCATTGACCGGAAGCAAGTTACCTTCGAACGAGGCACGGGGCGAGAACTCCGGCACACGCTGGGCGCAAGGATCTGGCGCCCCATCGCAACGGCAAAGCCGGGATGGGATTTCGACGATGAAGCTCTGTGGCAGTTTGGAAGCTTCGGCTCGGCAAATATTAAAGCCTGGTCTGTGGCGTCCGATACCGGCTACAGCCTTCCGAACACTCGTCTGAAACCTCGGTTTAGCGCTAAAGCCGATATCTCCAGTGGAGACAACCCCCGGACAAACAATCTGGGGACCTTCAATCCCATCTATCCAATGGGAAATTACTTCGGCGTGTTGGCCACGACCGGTCCTGGGCCGTTGAACTTCATCGACGTTCACCCGCGCGTTCTAACGCAATGGCCGCGGGCAGTCAGCGTGTCTACGGATTGGGTTTTTCAGTGGCGGGAAAATGTTCTGGATGGAGTCTATTCGGTGCCGGGTACTCTGATCCGGCCTGCGGGCAATAGCAGAGCGCGATTTGTAGGACACAGGCCTGGCACAGAGGTGCGATGGCAAGCCAACCGTCATGTGTGGTTTCAGGGGGATTACGGAGTGTTTTTTCCGGGCAAGTTCCTCAAGGAGACGCAACCCAGCCGCAACCTCAATTACTGGGCGTTGTGGGCCGGCTATAAGTTCTAGTGAGTGGGCGCACCCGAAGGCCTTCCAGTCGCCCGAAATGATGGAGCCAGGTAGCCCGGAGACATGCAAATCTCGGTTCTAGCATGGGTTTGCCAAGAGGCATAAGGAGGAATCACGGCAGATCGGGCCAAACGGGCGGGAAGCACGAATATCCAAAGAAAGCAACCGATAACAGAACTACCGAAAGAGTGTCAGTAACCATTTTCAAAAAGGGTGGTGGCCTATAGTGGCTCACCTAGATTCAGAAAGTAATCTGGAGGAACGGACCGTATGCATCGTACCAGTCGTCTTTTCGCAATCGCGACCCTCGCCATCAGCTTCACAAGCATCTCTGCGATCGGTTGGACGCAGACCGTTGAAGGGGCAGCCTCTACAACCACAGTCGCCGTCGCGCCTCAGTACGACACGACCCACGTCTATGTTGCCCCTACAGATGTCGATGCATTTGTCGCGAGCTTTTTAGGCACCTTTGGCGGCAAGAGCACAAAACAGGTGGTGGCCACGGTGACACCAACGCCCAGCAGCGCAACTTCACAACTGCTGCAAACACCCGTGGGGACTGTCTCATTGTTTGGATTCAAGACACCCATCCCAGTCGCCTTCGGTGCGGAGCGCACCGGCTATATGGTCAGGGACATGGATCAGGCAGTCAAGGCCGCGCGCGCAACAGGGGCAGATATCGTGGTAACACCGTTTCCCGATCCGATAGGAATGGATGCAGTGATCCAGTGGCCGGGCGGTGTGATGACTCAGATCTACTGGCACACCACGAAACCCTCATATGCTCCCTTCGTCAAAGTGCCGGAGAACCGCGTCTACGTTTCGGCCGACCGTGCAGAAGCCTTCCTTCAGAGCTTTCTTGCGTTCTCGGGTGGCCGAGTGGTCTCTGATGAAACAGATAAGGCCGGAGTTGAAATAGGGCAGCCGGAAACTACCTTTCGGCGGATTCAGGTGGAGTCGGATTTTGGAAAGCTGGTGGCCTTTGTCACTGATGGTCATCTGCCTTATCCCTATGGACGCGAGACGACAGGGTATGAGGTCGCAGACCTCGCTTCAACGCTCGATAAAGCCAAATTGGTTGGAGTTAAGGTGCTCGTGCCACCCGTTACTGTCAAGGACCGGATTTCGGCAATGGTTCTGTTCCCCGGTGGGTACATCGCTGAGATTCACTCCACTGCTTCACCCGCCATCCACTGATTGTGCTGGTTCTCCACCCCTATCGGAAGCAGCGAGAGATGTGAAACGAGTTGCATGATGACGAGGTAAAACGCTCAGTCCTGCGCGGTTCGCTTCTTTGCCGGTCCTCTTCTTGCGGGTCGGGATATGCAAAGGAACCTGAACCGTACGTCGTTCTGAGCCGGCTATAAGTTTTGAAAGGTGGTGGTTGCGGATGAACGGCTGTCCTCTCGGCGAAAGATCGCTCCACACATCGCTACTCATATTGACCTTTGTCACGGGCTTAGTGGATGCTGCCAGCTTTGTGTCCATGGGACACGTCTTTACCGCCAACATGACGGGGAACGTGATCTTCCTTGCGTTCGCTTCTGTGGGGGTTCCGGAGCTGTCAATCAACAGATCGGCAACCGCCCTGATCGCATCGATGGCCGGCGGGATCGCAGCAGGGCGTATCGACCTCTGGTTGAGTTCCCGAAGACGCAAGGAATGGTTCGCAGTCTCTATCGCCGTAGAGACGGCCCTTCTCTTCATAGCGATGCTCGTAGCATGGAAGTACAACTGGGGGACGATTCTCTCATCCACATCCCTCTACGTGGTTATTGCACTCACTGCATTCGGGATGGGCATTCGGAATGGGACAATTCGTAAGCTCGGGGTTCCGGAACTGACCACGACCGTTCTGACGTTCACGGTGGCGGGGCTGGCTGCAGAATCATCCTTGGCCGGGGGGACCAATCCGCGTTGGTTCAGGCGCGTAGCCTCGATCGTCATGATGTTTGCAGGCGCCATTATTGGGGTCTTGCTTCTTCGACACTCGCTAACCCTGTTGTTTGCGGTGGCGGGCACCCTTTCCGCTTTATGCGCCGGAATCCAGATCTACCGTGACGAAACTGCGCAAGAAGCAAAAGTCCTGCGCATCTAGCAACGGCTTATTGAAAAGAGACGGCTGCAAGGATGGATGCCCTATGACATCTGACGGTAACTCTTCTGATGAGCGCTTATTTCCCGACGCCCATATGAATCTCGCAGATGGCGGCCCGCATCGCCGTTTCATGAACCGTGACGGGAGCTTCAATACCGTTCGCGTGGGCTCGCGTCTCGATTCGATCTCCTATTTGAGTCTCCTCACCATGTCATGGGCGCGGTTCTTCTCTTTGATCGCAGCCCTTCACCTCGCTTCGAACCTGTTGTTTGGTGCGGCCTATTTCCTTTGTGGTCCAGGCGCTCTTTCGACCAATGGCCCTCTCGCCCACATCAACCATCTCTGGACATGCGTCTTCTTTAGCATTCAGACCCTAAGCACGATTGGCTATGGGGGCCTGGTGCCCATTAGTCTTGCAGCCAATCTGTTGGTCGCCATCGAGTCGGTTTACGGACTATTAGCCTATGCCCTCATCACGGGTCTCTTTTTCGCCCGGGTCTCGAGAACACGCGCACGGATTCGTTTCAGCAAGACCGCCATCATTACCTCAGAGGGAGATGAGCGATACTTCCGACTCCGTCTGACGAACAGAAGTCGCAGTGAGATCCTCGACGCTTCTGCGAGGGTGATCTACTCGCGGATAGAACAGGATGGAGAAAAGGCCATCCGCAGATTTACGCCACTCGAACTCCAACGGCCCTCTGTCGCCTTTCTACCACTCGCCTGGAGCCTTCGACACCACATCGACAAAAGCAGCCCCCTGTTTGGCGAAGACGCGGCGTCGCTCGATCGCAAGCGTGTGGAGGTTCTGGTACTGGTCACGGGACTTGATGAAAGTTCGGGACAGACCGTAACCTCGCGAACGTCGTATGTCTGCGCGGAGATTATGGTCGATCGGCAACATTCAGATATCTACCGCCGAGACACCGAGGGAAATGTATTGGGAATCGACTTGAATCGCTTCGACGGGCTAGCTGAAAACTCTCAAAACCGTTCGTCAGAACCGCTACTTCGGTAGGCGGATAAGTCGTCGCCCAAACAGCCGAGCATCGAGAGAGTAGGCCCCGGGGCCGAGCAAGGCCAATGCCAGAGTTTCCATGATTGTGAGCACACAGAAGATGACCGCATTCGCTTGGAAAAGGCTTACCAGAAAGAGCAATTCGAAGATGCAGCAGATAGACGCCACTGGCGGAGTCAGGTAGCCGATGCATAAAAGCGTCGCCACCGCGATCTCCCCAGGCAGGAGCAAGCCTGAGAAGGAAGCGGCGGGGTAGGATCGCCCCAACGCCAGGATCATTCCGGCAACGGAAAATCGCAACAGTAGCAGGCCGATGCCTGGCAAGCGCGCCGGAAACATGGTGAAGAGTCGTTGCATTGTAAGCAGCATATCGGCCTATGGCAGAGGTCCCTACCCGCCATAGGGGAAGAGTCGTACTACTCAAAAGGGTTAGGTGCTTCGATAGCCGATCTGCGATAATTTCTCATATCAGGTTCAAAACTCATACAGAGATCACTATTCACGACGATGAGCCAGCGACGGAGCTCGCACATTCTTTGCACCCTGGATGACTTCGCATGGCTATGCTTACATCTCTTTCGACCTCTGGGCGCGATCGAAATCGGCAGAGAACACGAAGCCTGGCGATTTGCCTAGTCGCTTTATTCTTGACCCTTCCGGTCCTCGCTCTCGACCGCAATCGAAGAATCGAACAATTCAGCCACACAGCCTGGACTGCAAAAGAGGGAGAGCCGGGGGAAGTTCAGGCGCTTGCGCAGACAACAGATGGGTTTTTATGGTTGGGAACACCGACAGGGCTATACCGGTTCGATGGTGTTCACTTCGACCACTATCAATCACGATCGGGTCAACAGCTTCCAGAGAGCGGCGTGATTTCCTTGTTGGCTACTCCCGATGGAGGAATCTGGATCGGATTCATGGGCGGGGGCGCTGGATTCCTCAGGGACGGAAGGCTCACCACGTACAGCGAACACGATGGACTGCCTCACACGAATGTGTTTTCCTTTGCCAGAGATCAGCGAGGTGGAATTTGGGCCGCAGCTGGCCTCGGCGGGCTCTTTTACCTGAACGGCTCGCAGTGGAAGAAGATCGGAGAGGATTGGAACTTCTCAGCTATTCCTCTCTCAACTTTCGTCGATCATTCCGGGACCCTTTGGGTCGGGACTCGTCACAATGTGGTCTCTCTTCGTAGTGGGGCAAAGAAGTTCGAGACCGTTTCGGATCGGCTCAAAGACGTTTATCGAATGGATGAATCACACAACGGCGTTCTCTGGATGGCGGAAACTGGGGACTCCGTACGGCCAGTGCCGACACCGCGGAGTGGCGGAAGCAGAAGGCAACCGCAGGTCCGAGTTGGCTCAGGATCCATTCTCTTTGACAGTCAGGGCAGTCTTTGGATCGCGAGTTTGGGAGACGGCATTCGCAGAATTCCGTATCCTGAACGCCTCAAAAGCGAGCTGGTCGCGGAGTTCAGTCCCGCTGCGGAGATATTCACCCAAAAGCAAGGCCTAACCGGAGACTATGCCGAATGTATTCTGCAGGACCGCGAAGGCAATATATGGGTGGGTACAAATCTCGGGCTTGATCGTTTCCGGCAAACTGCCCTTGTTCCCGTAAACTTCCCTCCCGGTACATCTCAATTCACGATGATTCCCGGTGATGGCGGAACGCTCTGGGCCGCTGCTGTAAACCGGCTCCTGATGCAGATTCGGGATGGACAAGTTGTCTCTCAGCAGCCACCTCGACACATCGACTCGGCCTATCGTAGTTCAGACGGAACCATCTGGATGGCAACGCCGCGGAATCTTCTGCGCTTTGATCATGGACACTTCGATCGGGCGATCAAAGCTCCGGGAGAACACGTCCAGGCAATCACCTGTGACCAATCTGGAAGGCTTTGGGTTTCCATTGCGGGAAAGGGAGTATTCCGTCAGGACGATTCCGGATGGACAAGTCTCGAGAGTCTGGCTGGACCCCAGGGCACCGCCCTGTCCGCATTTACCGATGCAACCGGACGTATATGGTTTGGATTCGAGAACAACGTAGTTGTGGTATTGGATGGGGACAAGATAACAAGGTTTTCCTCGAAAGATGGTGTGTTAATCGGCGATGTGATGTCGATCCAAGGGCGAGGATCAAACATCTGGATCGGCGGTGATGCCGGATTGACCCTCTTTGACGGAACCCATTTTCACCTGATGATTCCGAAGGGTGGAAGAACCTTCCGGGGCGTCACTGGAATCGTCGCAACCGCAGCTCACGGGATCTGGATCAGCGAAAATCGCGGCATCATTCAAATCCCAGAAACGGAAGTCCAGTCGCTTCTAAGAAATCCTGGACGCCCGGTGGAATACCAAGTCTTCGATTTTCTCGATGGTCTGCCTGCGCAGATTCAAAAATCAAACGTATTGCCGACCGCGATTGAAGGAACGGACGGACTCCCATGGTTCGCTACAACCCAGGGACTGGTGTGGGTTGATCCACGACGCCTTCCAAAAAATACGCTTCCCCCACCAGTCTCGATTGAGTCGCTTACCGCGAACGGCACGGCTTACACGACGTTGACCTCGTTGAAGCTGCCACCGCGTACGACAAATCTACTCATCACCTATACGGCGGCCAGTCTAGCCATCCCTGAGCGCGTGCGTTTTCGATATAAGCTCGAAGGACTTGATACCTCCTGGCAAGATGCTGACCACCGCCGAGAGGCCTCGTACACGAATCTTGGCCCAGGGTCGTATCGATTTCATGTGACCGCAAGCAACGAGGATGGAGTCTGGAATGAAACGGGCGCATCCTTTGATTTCTCTATAGTGCCAGCGTTCTATCAGACTCGATGGTTCGTTGTTGTGTGCGGACTTGCTGCAGTGGCAAGTCTATGGTCTCTCTACAGACTTCGACTTCGAAATGTCACTCGACAGATACGGGTTCGTCTGACAGAGCGACTGGCAGAACGCGAACGCATCGCCCGCGAGTTGCATGACACGCTGCTCCAGGGAGTCCAAGGCATGATTCTCCGTTTCCAAGCTGTGGCAGGCGAGATTCCCAAGGATGGACCGCTGCATGAACAGATGGAAAACGCTTTGCAGCGAGCGGACGAATTGATGGTTGAAGGTCGGGATAGCGTGATGGAACTGCGCGCATCGCTTACGACGACCGATCTGGCAGCCGCATTCACTGCAGTCGGGAAGGAACTATCAGAACATTGCACGTCTTCATTTACTGTTCTCATCGATGGTGCTCCCCGTGAGCTCCAGATTATTGTCCGTGATGAGATCTATCGTATCGGACGCGAGGCACTGACAAATGCATCGCGCCATGCCGAAGCGAAGAACATCGAGGTTGAGATCGCTTACGAAAAGAGCGTTCTCCGCTTGAGTTTTCGCGACGATGGCATCGGCATCGATCCGCGATATATCGAAGGCGGCCGGCCCGGGCACTGGGGTTTAACCGGGATGTACGAGCGTATTCGGAGAATACAGGGTCACATGGAGATATGGAGCCGTCGCGGTAGCGGAACCGAAATAAGGATTTCCGTACCTGCGCCCGTGGCCTATTTGCACAGCTTTCCGATCCGCCCGTTTGTTTCGCGGCTGCGGCGTTTCCTACAAGGGACAACATAGTGACTATCGAGGAGAACCAGATCCGCATTCTTACCGTAGACGACCATCCGCTGCTGAGAGAGGGCATCGCGGCCGTCATCACGAAGGAACCAGATATGAAGTTGGTGGCCGAGGCAACAAACGGCCGTGAGGCGATCGACTTCTTTCGTAGTCATCGTCCTGATGTAACGCTAATGGATCTCCGCCTGCCGGATATTCATGGCATCGACGCTATCCTGGCGATCCGAAATATCTACCCTCTTGCCAAGATTATCGTCCTCACGACCTACAAGGGCGACGTGCAGGCGCTGCGTGCCTTCAAAGCCGGAGCTTCCGGCTATCTGCTCAAGAGCATGCTCCGAAAGGATATGCTCGACACCATTCGGCAAGTGCATGCAGGCAAACGGCGCATTCCCGAGGAGATCGCCGCCGAGATGGCAGAACATGCCACAGACGATACGTTAACTGCGCGAGAGATCGAAGTCTTGCGTCAGGTAGCCGCGGGCAACGCAAACAAAATCATTGCGGACAAGCTTGTCATCACGGAGGATACCGTTAAGGCCCATATGAAAAGCATCCTATCCAAGCTCGCTGCGAATGATCGTACACATGCCGTCATGATTGCGATGAAACGAGGGTTCCTAGATACGTAATTAATGAAACAAATTCAGATCGGCCATAACGGCTTTGCGATTGAGCCGCATGCTGCTCACAGCTGCGGAGGGCACGGGAGATTCACTGTCGCCCGTGCCCGATGAGCCTACTCTCCGAGAAAGGACAATAGTTCCCGATTGAACCGTTCAGCGTGGGTCCAGGTAAGACCGTGTGGAGCACCTTCGATCGCAATGAGTTTGGCATTCTTTACAAATTCGGGCACTCTCTCCCCTGTCGCTTCAAACGGCGCCGTTTGATCAGCCAATCCATGAATCACGAGCGTCGGAATATCGAATTGCTTGAGGTCTTCCCGAAAGTCTGTCAACCAGGAGGCAATGCAGTCGTGGGTTGCCTTGGGGGAAGCAGCGGCGGCGACATTGAAACTAGCGTGTACCGCATCGTCACTGATTAACGTGCCCTTCAGTTGCTTCACGTTATAAAACAGTTGAAGGAAGCCAGCAATGAATGCGAAGCGGTCTTCCCGGCAAGACTTCTGAAAACCATCGAAAAGGCTTTTGTCGACACCTTCAGGATTGTCCGCAGTCTTAAGAAGGAATGGAGTGACCGCAGAGATGAAACCGGCTTTGTTGATCCGTTCGCTCCCATACTTCCCGACATATCGCGCTACCTCACCACCGCCCATGGAAAAGCCAAAGAGGGCAACCTCGCGAAGATCAAGCTTCACGATGAGTGCATTGAGATCAGCAGCGAGTGTGTCATAGTCATATCCGGTAAGGGGTTGGCTGGATTTTCCAAAGCCACGACGATCGTAAGTGATCACCCGATACCCGGCCTCAACAAGCACAGGAACCTGTTTTTCCCAAGAGGCACCACTCAACGGCCACCCATGTATCAATATGACGGGTTTACCCTGGCCTTGATCTTCATAGTAGATCTCGATGTTTCCTGAATTTTCTTTACCGACTGTAACAAATGGCATTGTCTATCCTTGCGTACGGAATTTGCACTGCCATTGCGCTCGACAGAATCTCAAACCTCGGCATGCCCATTCTCGTCTGCACAATTCCATCCCGTGCAGCGAAGAGATCAGGGCATGTCATTGATAGCCTGGCGCGTGTGGAACATAAGCAGTGCTGTGAAATTCTTGCGCGGGGGATAGGACTACCGAAACACCATTTCGAGCAAGCGGAATGTTACCCGATGGGGTAAAGAAGCATGCGTCAGAACAGATCGATTCTACAGGGAGGTTACATCTCAAGAAAACCGCGCTTGATCGCGATGGTCACAGCATGAGTGCGGTCATTGGCATCCAGTTTGGATAGGACGCTCTTCACATGTGCCTTTACAGTGTCTTCTGTAATGAGCAGTCTGACGGCGATCGTCTTATTCGCGTTCCCCAGAGCGACTTCTCTCAACACTTCGAGTTCGCGAGCGGTAAGCCGGTCAGCGCCGGCGTGCTCCGCCATCTCGGCGGCTATCTCGGGAGGAATGCGACGGCGTCCTGCATAAACGGAACGGATGGTGTCGAGAAGTTCCCTGCGGAGCATGCTCTTGAGCAGATAACCGGCAGCGCCCGCCTTGAAAGCACGCGCTGCCTGCACGTCGCCTTTGTAGGTTGTTAGAACAACGATCTTTGCGTTGGGATCCAAGCGCCGAATTTCTACGATGGCGTCGATCCCGCTCATATCGGGTAATCGCAAGTCCATCAGAGTGATGTCCGGCCGATGGGCTATGAAGTTCTGGATAGCCTCGCGCCCATCGTTCGCTTCAGCAACCATGACCATGTCTTCCTGAGTTGCGATGACTGTCGCTATTCCATCCCGCAGAAATGGATGGTCGTCTACAGTAAGAACCCGAATTGGTGCGTCCTTCGTTGCCATGGCGATCATTGTCCAATCGCGGCCTCGATCCAGATTCCCCAGCTGCCGATGCCGCGACAGAGTCCTATCTAAGGATACGCTAGTCCATGAACGATTTGCTCGCCTCCCATATCCGGTGCCCAATCTGAACGACTGCGCCATCATTCGAAAGAGTAGCCGCTCTATTCCACCATCTCGGGGTCGGGACAAATTTGAGCTTGGTAGGCTCCATTTTGTGCAGCGCTTATATTCAATGTTCCCGACGGGCGGTGCCGGCGGAGCGCTTCTCTTGCTGCGGCTCTCAGTCGCTGGGATATTTCTGAATCTAGGCCTGCATCGCCAACAAGGAGCATGTCTTGTCTGGAGCAGCTGGGTTCAGAACTCCAATTGTGATCCTACTGGTTATCGGGTTAATGACTCCCCTCTGTTCCACCATGCGCTGTATCTATGAGGTCGCAGTACTGTTGATTTGCAGCGAGCTGGACAGTGCACTCTGTCTATTGGGGATCGCCATTACTGTGGCTCTCACGCTGGTCGGGCCGGGGGGCCTACTCCGTCGATTCCTTGCTTTTCGGGCGACGCGTCATCAAGGTGCCGTCGACCCCGGCTCAAAGCGGTAGCGCGGCCAAGTCACTCTACTCCGGAATGATTGATGACGCTCAAAAATCATCCGATTTATCTCTTGCCGCTGGCGAGATCCCGGATCGAACTTCTCCAGGACCTTCTCCCATCGCCCCGATAGGCCACATTGCCTGGAATGGTCAACTCGACTTCAGTGCCACTCGATGTGCTGCTCCAGAGGCTCAGCCGGCCGCCGATCTTTGCTGCGCGTTCGTGCATTCCCGGAAGTCCCCAGTGGCCTGGTCGATTACCGTTTTTCAGCGTGTCAGGATCGATACCCCCTCCGTTATCTCGAAAACGCAGCCGAAACTCGCCTTTTGAGTAAACTAGATCGACTTCGATTTCAGTTGCGTCAGCATGGCGGAACGCGTTCACCAAGGCCTCTCTTCCGATCCAGTAGACCTCCTCGCAGACAACAGGATGGAGAGGTTCCGGACGCCCTTCTATCGTTGTGCGAAACTTAGCACTATGCGTATGAAGCATCTCCTCCGCAACCAATGAGAAGTTGTGCTCGAGATTCGCTATCGTCACCATCGAAGATCGAAGTTCCGTGACGCGATCCCTTCCTTCTACGATCAATTCGTCGGTGCGATCAAGCGCTTGTTCCATTTGCATCTTTGCCTCTCCTTTGGGAAGGAGTTGGTTGACCGCCTCGAATCGAAGAACCAGACCTTGGAATCCCTGGAGCAGCGTGTCGTGGAGTTCGCGGGCGATCCGTTCACGTTCTAGCAGTCGTTCCGTCAGCCTCTCCTGGACATGACGGGCGACCTGACGCACTCGGAGACGAAACCACATCCAAACAACCGCGATAGCGAAGACGATACATAGCAGAACAAACCATTTCGTTTGAACAAATGTAGGCGGTAAGACGAGACTGATTACGGCGCCCTCTGGGCTCCACACTTCATCGTCGTTGCACGCAATAACTTTGAACTGATAGCGTCCCGGCGCGAGGTTTGTATAGAAGGCCTGACGACGAATTCCCGCTTCCTGCCATTCCTTATCCACTCCTTCCAACTTGTAGCGAAACCGTAATCGTTCAGCAACCGAGAGACTCGATGCCGTGTACGCAACCTGAAGATTCGCAATCCGTTTGGGAAGGGTTATGGTGTCGGCGGAGTCATATATCTTCCCATCAGCAGTGACGGATCGAATGATGACAGCAGGCGGGATGGTGTTGCGCAATAGGTGCAGCGGGTCGAGCCATACTGCGCCACTCATTGTAGCGGCCCAAATGCGACCGTCCGATGCTTGCACCAGAGATGGAATTGGCCTCAACGGGGACATTGCCCCGGGTAATCCATACAGATAGTTCAGCACTTCGCCCCGGACCGAGTACTTAGGATCGTTGAGTGCGGTCGCGATCTCATCGGCCTGAAGATGTACGATACCGGCCTGACTATGAAGCCAGAGGTCGCTATTTGAGGTTTCCACGATCCCATGAATATTCTGGAACAGTTCCGGGTTCGAACTATTCAACGGAACAACCCTGTCATTTTCGATGCGGGTAAGCCCAGCAGCACCTCCCGCCCAGATGTGGTTGCTCCGAGAATAGATGGCAGAAACAGCGCCTATGTTTAGGGTATTGTGCGCAATAAGTCTTCGCACGGCGCCACCATTCAGAACGGCAATCGTTCCGCTCATGTAGCCAAACCAGAGGTTTCCGCTTGCATCGGTCGTTTCGCTCAAAGGAACTTCCCGCGGTAAGTTCGGCACGTCAACGGGGCGCGCCCATTTTCCGTTTAAGAAGGTATAAATCCCCTGACGAACGACTGAGACCCAAAGGGTTCCGGTCGGATCTTCCGTGATCGCTTGTACGGAGCGCCCCGCGGCATTGGAGTCGGGATAAGGGAACGACGTCAGGATGTCTGCTTGCAATCGCGTGAGCCCTGTTGGCCCGCCGAGCCATATCACACCCTTAGCATCTCGATACGCGCAGGTAATATTCGCCGTCCACTTTGGAAAGACCTTCCTTGGGTGCTCTTCCAAAGGACCGATAGTCTGCAATGGAAGGTTGCGGCTGATCGCTAATACGGAGCCGTTGTCATAGGGCACTAACCCAAGATTAAAGATTGTTGATGGCAGAGGAGTCGAGACCAGGTTCGTTTTGCGGAAGCGATCGATTCCGCCAGGCGTGGCGAACCAAAGATTGCCTTCGCGGCCGGCAAAACTTCGGCCCACCACGTCGCCTGTGAGGCCATCCGATCGGTCGAAAGATGCTCCCAATTGACGGGAGGAGGTCGCATCAAAACCATGCGAGTACGAAAGACGATGAATTCCTTTCGATCCAAGCCACAAACCTCCGTCGCGGTCAAGGAGAATATCCGGATCCTGGACATGCAAGTCGGTACCGACATTGTTCAGGATGCCGCTGTCTATTCTGTAGCGGCTGACACGGTCGTCACCTTGAACCAGAATCGAACCATCAGGGGCTTGGACGATGTTTGCCGGCAGGTCCTGCGGGGTAGCGATGCAACGAAATGTCCGGCTACCCGTCGGCAGAAGACAGAGGTGGCCTTTGAAGGCGGCGAACAAATTTCCGCTGCGATCGACGAACACAAAGGAACTCTCGGCGCCATGGAGATCCGATGCAGCCTCAACACGTTCCCAGGTGGATCCTGCCATGCGCATCAATCCCGCAGTTGTAGATGCCCAGAGAGTGTCGCTCGAATCCATGGCGAAGTGAACGATGGTAGCCGTAGGAAGTCCTTCCTTCTCGGAATAGTGTTTGAGCTGCGTCCCCTGCAGTAGGCTCGCGCCGCCGGTTCTGTAGGCGATCCACAGCCCACCTGAGGGCAAAGCCAAAAGCGCCGAGATATCCTGCGCGAGCAGATGTTGTCCCGCAGCGGGGACGTACCGTGCAAACTCCACCCCGTCAAAGCGAAAGAGGCCTTCGGAGCTGGCAATCCAAAGAAAGCCATCGGATGTTTGCGCGAACCCGTCGACGAAACCCGGAGCTCCTTGACGAAGGGTCCAAGCGGTGTGAACTAACTGTTCGAATCCTGGTATTGTCGGCTGCTGGGCCTTTGCCGAAAGTGGAGAGCATAGGGCCAGGAACGCCGCGCAGCGAGACGTTCGGAGCAACCAGAAGTGTGGGCCTCTTGCCGGCCTCTGCGAAGCCTGACGCAGGTTCAGGACAGCCAAAGCTCTTGATGCACCCGCGACTGTCTTGAACTTCTTCATCATGATCGATTCTAAAGTCGCGCACTTGACTGTCAATTCGCCCGATGACCCGTCGCAGTTCGCGGGAGCAGGTCAGCATTGCCAGAGCTGGCATGTAATGACCTCCTCCGTATGCCTAAACCTTCCGGCTCAGGAGATATTTGTGTTGTCCTGACAGCACAAGCTCACCACGCTGATTGTGAACGGTCGCGGCAGTTACGACAGTCCCTCCAGCCTCGCTAGGTTCGAGACCGGTAATGGTGAGTGCGGGATAGAGTGTGTCACCTGAGTGCACCTCTTTCAGGAACTTGCAGGACAGCTCCGTGAAGGCGATGAAGACTTCGCCAATGAAGTGCGGAAAGAGTGTAGCGCCCGGAGCCGTGAACGCAAGGACCTGGAGCCCGTGCACTACCGGTGCTGAGTGACCGTGCTTGCGCGCCCACTCAACATCGTAATGCATCGGGTGATTGTCGGCGGACACCGCCTGGAAGGCCGACGCATGTGCATCCGTAAGCGTACGACTAGGCGCCCGGAAGACATCGCCGACTTTCAAATCTTCAAAGGTCTTAGCGGGAACCACGAGGAAGTTTGCCGGATCAAATTGATCTTTTTCGGCGACTAAAGGTCCACTTGCTGATGTCACTGCATTCGAATTCTGCTTCACCATTTCATCTCCAATCTCATGTTGTAAAACTGTATCGGTTGCCGTGCGCTGGTCTATTTCTGTAGAGCCTTCGTCGCTGCATCTTCTATTACGGCAGTCACTTTTGCAGGCTGTTCCAACATCGCCAAATGACATGTGGGCAATGTTGTCGTGGTTGCCTTCATCTTCTTGGCTGCATCAATCTCCATCACTGGAGGCAACATGCGATCTTTGGAAGAGATCACGTACCACGATGGTTTCGTTTTCCAGGCTGCTACAGTGAGCTTGTCGTCGAATGCCGGACCGTAGTCCAGTCCTTGGACTGCCAATACGGCACGACGCTCCGCCATCGGAAGTCCCTGAGCGAAGTTTTCGAGTACCCCTTCTTCCGTCAGATACGCGAAGTGCGATCCATCCACACGAATCTGCTGCTGCCCTGGAGTGACTCCAAATGGGCTGCTCGCATCGTTCGCAGATTGCCCTTCCTCAGGTGCATACGCCGCCACACAGACGAGGCCCGCAACCTTCGGATCGTCGCCTGCTTGCGTAATCACCGCA
>Ga0137385_10002256_pt1 | contig 16416 bp, 16 predicted proteins | sample SagtaG_FD_104921 | JGI IMG/M metagenome (GOLD analysis project Ga0137385, IMG submission 104921) | Vadose zone soil microbial communities from Sagehorn Ranch, Mendocino, California, USA - Sage2_R_80_16 metaG | ecosystem: Environmental > Terrestrial > Soil > Vadose zone | place: USA: California...
AGTCCTCGAGATAACCGTAGCCGCCATGAATCTGGATCGCGTTCGAGCAGATTTCCTCGGCCAACTCCGACGCGAACAGCTTGGCCTGCGACGCTTCCGACAAACATGGCTTGCCCGCCGAGCGCAGACGCGCCGCATGATGCACGAGCAGCCGCGCGGCGTTCAGGCGCGTGGCCATGTCGGCGAGCATGTTGGCGATGGTCTGATGGTCCTTCAGCGCCCGGCCGAACTGGACGCGTTCGTTCGCGTAGAGGCGCGCGGCGTCGAACGCGGCCCGCGCGATGCCGACCGCCTGCGCGGCGATGCCGATGCGCCCGCCTTCGAGATTCGACAGCGCGATGCGCAGGCCTTCGCCCGGTTCGCCGAGCAGATTGGCTTCCGGCACGGCGCAGTCGTCGAGCGAAATCGGGCAGGTGTCGGAGGCGCGAATGCCGAGCTTGTGTTCCGGCTTGCCGACGTTGAAGCCCGGCGTGTCGGTCGGCACGATGAAGGCGGACAGCCCGCGCTTGCCGCGATCCGGATCGGTGACGGCGAACACGATCGCGATGTGGGCGCGCGCACCGTTGGTCACGAACTGCTTGCTGCCGTTGAGCATCCATTTGCCGTCTTGCAGCACGGCGCGAGTACGCAGATTGTTCGCCTCGGAGCCGGCTTGCGGCTCGGTCAGACAGAACGCGCCGATGCGCCGGCCGGTGGCGAGGTCTTGCAGATAGCGGTCCTTTTGCGCGTCGCTGCCGAAGTTGAGGATCGGCCCGCAGCCGACCGAGTTGTGCACGCTCATCAGCGTCGCGCATGCGGCGCAACCGGCAGCGATCTCTTCCAGCGCGAGCGCATAGGCCACATAGTCGGTGTACGAGCCGCCCCACTCCGGCGGCACGATCATGCCGAGAAAGCCGAGTTCGCCCATCTGCGTGACGACGTCGGCGGGCAGTTGCGCGTCGCGGTCCCACTGCGCCGCGTGCGGTGCGAGGCGCTCGGTCGCGAAGTCACGAGCGGCGTCGCGGATCATCCGTTGCTCGTCGGTGTAGAAGCTGTCCATGGGCTCGGTCCTGTCCTGTGCGTCTGATCGCGGTGCACGTGCAGCGGTGCTCGCGTGCGGTGCGGTTGAGGGTCAGTGTAGGGAAGCGGCCGGACAGGTTCGATGCTCAGCCCGATCAATCTGGCTGAGCGCATTTGCCATGCTGATACCATGCAAAGCTGATTCAGCCGCGTTTTCAAGTGTTTAAGGCGTCGCCACAGGGAAAATGTTGAGCGCATTTGCCAGATACCTATGAAAAATCCAAAAAACGATAAGGGCACGATTTCGGTCAGCCTGGTCGAGGAAACGCTGGCGCTGGCGCGCGCACGCGGTTTCGATGCGCTGCCGCTCGCCGAAGCCGCCGGCATCGCGGCGCCCATGCTGGCGTCGCCGAAAAGCCGCGTGTCGTCGGCGCAATACGGTGCACTGTGGGCCGGCATCGCGCGCGCCCTGGACGACGAGTTCTTCGGCCAGGATTCGCATCGCATGAAAAGCGGCAGCTTCATCGCGATGACGCAAACCGCGCTGACCGCCCGCAACGGCGCGCAAGCGCTGGCGCGCGCGGTCGGCTTCATGCGGCTGGTGCTGGACGATCTCGGCACACAGATCGAAACGGATGCCGAGCGGGTACGGCTGCGATTCACGGAGCGCGAGGGCGCGAAGCCGCCCGCGATGTTCGCCTACGCAACCTACTTCATCCTCGTCTACGGTCTGCTGTGCTGGCTGGTCGGGCGGCGCATCCCATTGATCGAGGCGTGCTTTCGCTGCGCCGAGCCGCCTGCCGCGCACGAATACCGGCTGATGTTCTGCGATCACATGAGGTTCGGCCAAAGCGAGTCGTATGTAGACCTCTCGCCCGCGTTTCTCGACCTGCCGGTGATCCAGACGACCAAGTCGGTCAAACCGTTCCTGCGCGACGCGCCCGGCAGCTTCGTCGTCAAGTACCGCAATCCCGGCTCGCTCGCCGCGCGCGTGCGCAAGCTGCTGCGCGCGCTGCCGATGGCCGGCTGGCCCGCCGCCGACCAGATGGCCGCTCGCCTGCATGTCGCCGAGGCGACCATGCGGCGGCGTCTGAAGCAGGAAGGCTATACGTACCAGTCGATCAAGGACGACTTGCGGCGCGACATCGCAATCGGCGAATTGCAGGACACCGACCGCACGATCGCCGACATCGCCACCTCCGTGGGTTTTGCCGAACCGAGCGCGTTTCATCGCGCGTTTCGCAAATGGACCGGCATGCGGCCGACCGACTACCGGTTGGCGCGCGCGGATTTCACGCGGCGCGCGGAATCGGACTAAGCTGTTAGAAGCAGGCCAGCCTTCTTTTGAGGTATCGGCCCGCGCCGGTCGATCAGCGTCAATCAGCGCCGACACGACCAGGCGCGGCAGCCGTCAGCGATGAGCACGTATCCGCGTCTCCCGTTCCGGCAGTCTGGTCCGCGTCCTTCGCTTATCCGTGGCGGAGCCGTGGGCCGGTTGATGCGCGGCATGACCGCGCGAGGCGCGCTTTTGGCGTTCGCGCTGTGGACATCCGCGCTTTGGGGATTCGGATTCGTATCGTTCGCAGGCACCGCGCCGCCGCTGCGGGCCGCGGTCGCGCCCAACGGCGTTGTGGTAATCCCTCTGAACGGCGCGATCGGGCCGGCCAGCGCCGACTTCATCGTGCGCAGCCTGCAACGCGCGGCCGGCGAGCGCGCGCAACTCGCCGTGTTGCAACTCGATACGCCCGGCGGCCTGGATACGTCGATGCGGCAGATCATCAAGGCGATTCTCGGTTCCCGGGTGCCGGTTGCCACCTTCATCGCGCCGAGCGGCGCGCGAGCTGCGAGCGCGGGTACCTATATCGTCTATGCCAGCCACATTGCGGCGATGGCGCCAGGCACCAATCTGGGCGCGGCGACGCCGATCCAGATGGGCATCGGCGGCGCGGAGCCGCCTGCGGGCCGCGGCGCACCGGGCCTGCCTGGCGTGGGCGGCGGCGACGGCGCGTCGAAACCTTCGGCAGCGGCCCCTGCCAGCGCGGCCAGCGGCGCACTGCCGCTCGACACGCAATCCACCGAGCTGCGCAAGCAGGTCCACGACGCCGCCGCGTATATCCGCGGCCTCGCGCAGATGCGCGGGCGCAACGCCGACTGGGCCGAGCGCGCGGTCCGCGAAGCCGTGAGCCTGTCGGCCGCCGACGCGCTCGCGCAACACGTCGTCGATCTCAACGCGCGCGACGTGCCCGACCTGCTGCGCCAGGTGAACGGCCGCACGGTCGTCACGAGCGCCGGCAACGTCACGCTCAGCACCGCCAACGCCACGGTCGCCACACTCGAAGCCGACTGGCGCAGCCACTTTCTCGCGGTCATCACCGATCCGAACGTCGCACTGGTTCTGCTGATGATCGGCATGTATGGCCTATTCTTCGAATTCGCCAATCCGGGCTTCGTGCTGCCGGGCGTGGTCGGCGCGATCAGTCTGCTGATCAGCCTCTTCGCGATGCAGATGCTGCCGGTCAACTACGTCGGCCTCGGCCTGATCTTTCTCGGCATCGCGTTCCTGATCGGCGAGGCGTTCCTGCCGACCTTCGGCTCGCTCGGCTTCGGCGGCATCGTCGCGTTCGTGATCGGCGCGCTGATGCTGATCGACACCGACGTGCCCGGCTACGGCATCCCCCTGCCGATGATCGCGGCGGTCGCCGTGTTCAGCGTCGTGTTCGTGCTGGGTGTTTCGCGGCTCGCATTGCGCGCGCGACGACGGCCCGTGGTGAGCGGTTCCGAAGCGCTGATCGGCAGTGTCGGCGTGGTGCTCGACGAGGGTCTGCTACCCGAAACCGGCGCGCCGTCCGGGGGAGGCGGCACGCCGGCCGGTTGGGCGCGCGTGCATGGCGAACGCTGGCGGGTGTCCAGCACCGCCCCGGTTGCGGCAGGCCAAACGGTTCGCGTCATCGCGCGGCGCGGATTGATGCTGACCGTCGAGCCCGTCGAAGCCCTACAACAAGGAGAACGCTCATGATCGGTTTCACATTCGGCTTCAGCAGCATTCTGATTCTGCTGGCGGCCGCGCTGATTGCTTCATCGATACGGATTTTTCGGGAGTACGAACGCGGCGTCGTGTTCATGCTCGGGCGCTTCTGGAAGGTCAAGGGGCCGGGGCTGGTGCTGATCATTCCGGTCGTGCAGCAGGTGGTGCGCATGGATCTGCGCACCGTTGTGTTCGACGTGCCGCCGCAAGACGTGATCACGCGCGACAACGTTTCGGTCAAGGTCAACGCGGTGGTGTATTTCCGTGTGGTCGATCCGGAGAAAGCGGTGATTCAGGTGGCGCGCTTCTTCGAGGCGACCAGCCAGTTGTCGCAGACCACGCTGCGCGCGGTGCTCGGCAAGCATGACCTCGACGAACTGCTCGCCGAGCGCGAGCAACTGAACGCCGATATCCAGAAAGTGCTCGACACCCAGACCGACGCGTGGGGCATCAAGGTGGCGATCGTCGAAATCAAGCACGTGGACATCAACGAAACGATGATCCGCGCGATTGCCCGCCAGGCCGAAGCCGAGCGCGAACGGCGCGCCAAGGTGATTCATGCGCAAGGCGAGCTGCAGGCGTCGCAGCATCTGCTGGAGGCGGCGCAGACGCTGGCGCGGCAGCCGCAGGCGATGCAGTTGCGCTATCTGCAAACGCTCACGACGATTGCCGCGGACAAGAATTCGACCATCGTGTTTCCGTTGCCGATCGATCTGCTGAGCGCCGTGATGGAGCGCTTCGCCAAGCCGCCGACCTCATGATGCGCGGCCCGGTTTCGGTCAAGACGCGAAACAGTGCGTTGCCTTCAATCGGCTTACTCGAAAGGCATCCGAAAACTAAAATAAGGGGGTTGTACTTAACCGCTCCACAGGAGCTCGTCATGAAAATCGTTTCTCGAGTCGGACTCGGCGCGCTGTTGGCCGCCGTCAGCATGAGCACCGCGTTTGCGCAGACTTCGGCGCAACCGTCGGCGCCGGGTTCCGCACAGTCTTACAACCCGTCGGCGCCGAAAACGCGCGCCGAAGTGAAAGCCGATCTGGCCGAATGGCGCGCGGCCGGCTACGATCCGCTCGACTGGATCAACTATCCGCATAATGCGCAGCGCGCGGGCCGCATCGTCGCGGCGCGGCACGCCCAGCAGGCGGGCGGCAGCGTGACGCAGTAAACAGTCTGGTTTTGTGCACCGGCATGCCGGGCCGCCCGCGACTGCAACGGTCGCGGGCGATGTTGGCTTTGCATGCCTTTCGTCCGGCCACTTCACTGTCGGGCTTCCGCTCCGCTTGCCGCTTCCCGCAACGCCGTAAATGCGCTTGCCGCCCCGCCTCGCACGCTGCCAGGGTAGCATCTCGCCCCTTCGCTCCCCGCAGCCTGATGCGCCGGCGCCACAGTTGCCCGACGAAACGCCCGGCGCATGAGCCAGTACCACACACTTTCGCGCGCAATGCGGCTTGTCGCGGCCAATCGTGATTACAATCCGCCGGTGGCCTTGGCGCCGCCGCGCATCGGCGCCGCGTCGATGCCGCGATTCACGGCACGCCCGCACGCCGATTTGCCACGCGACTTGCCACGCCGCATCCGCCTCAACCAAAACAAACGCTTTTGAACGACGAGAGACCCGCCTCATGGACTCCATAAAACGCTACTTCGGCTTCGACGCCGCCGGCACCAACCTGCGCACCGAAGTGCTCGCCGGCCTGACCACCTTCCTGACGATGGCCTACATCATCTTCGTCAACCCGGCCATTCTCGGCGACGCCGGCATGCCGAAAGACTCGGTGTTCGTTGCGACCTGCCTCGTGGCCGCGCTGGCCTCGCTAATCATGGGCCTCTACGCGAACTACCCGATCGCGCTCGCGCCCGGCATGGGCTTGAACGCATACTTCGCGTACACCGTCGTCAAGGGGATGGGCTTTACGTGGCAGGCCGCGCTCGGCGCGGTGTTCATCTCCGGCTGCCTGTTCCTGATCGTCACGCTGTTTCGCGTGCGTGAAGTGATCGTCACCGGCATTCCGCATTCGATACGCATAGCAATCACCGGCGGCATCGGCCTCTTTCTCGCGATCATTTCGCTGAAGACGGCCGGCGTGGTGGTCGGCAATCCGGCCACGCTCGTCACGCTCGGCGACCTGCACAACCCGCATGTGATTCTCGCGGTGGTCGGCTTCTTCGCGATCGTCACGCTCGACTATCTGCGGGTGCGCGGCGCGATCCTGATCGGCATTGTCGGCGTGACGGTGCTGAGCTTTTTCTTCGGCGGCAACCAGTTTCACGGCATCGTCTCCACGCCGCCGTCGATTTCGCCGACGCTGTTCCAGCTCGACATTCGCGCCGCGCTGTCCACCGGCGTGCTGAACGTGATCCTCGTGTTCTTCCTTGTCGAACTGTTCGACGCGACCGGCACGCTGATGGGCGTCGCCAATCGCGCGGGGCTGCTCGTCGAAGGCAAGATGCACCGGCTGAATCGCGCGCTGCTCGCGGACAGCACGGCGATTCTGGCCGGCTCGATGCTGGGCACGTCGTCGACCACCGCGTATATCGAAAGCGCCTCGGGCGTGCAGGCGGGCGGACGCACCGGCGTGACTGCCATTACCGTCGCCGTGCTGTTTCTCGCGGCGCTGTTTTTCGCGCCGCTCGCGGGCGTGGTGCCTGGCTATGCGACGGCGCCGGCGCTGCTGTACGTGTCGTGCCTGATGCTGCGCGAAATGCTCGATCTGCCGTGGGACGACGCCACCGAAGTCGTGCCGGCCGCGCTGACCGCGCTGCTGATGCCGTTCACCTACTCGATCGCCAACGGCGTCGCGTTCGGTTTCATTTCCTATGCGGGACTGAAACTGCTGACTGGCCAAGCGCGCAAGGTGAAGCTGGTGGTGTGGGTTATCGCGGCGATTTTCCTGTTCCGCTATTTTTATCTCGGCAGCGAATAAGCGCGCCGGCCGATGCGGCGCTGAGGCGCGGCGCGAATGCCCGCAACCGATCGAACGACCCGCGCCGCGCTCGAGTTCCTGCTTCTCCATGGCTCTCGCGCGGCTTTTTTTGCGGTAGGTGTTCAGCGCTCAGGCACGTCATCCTTCAATTGCGCCAGTTCGCTTCGTAGAACCGCACGTAACCGCTTCTCAGCACCAGGCACTGCGCACGCGTTTCCGACAGCAAACGCCGCGTGGCGGCCTCGATCCGGGCCCGGTGTGTATCGAATGCGCCGACCATGTCTTCCAGACGCGGCGAGGCGGCGCCGAAGTGATCTTCCAGTGCCTCCGCCGTGATCATGCATTCCACCCTCTGCCCATCGACCATCGCCGGGAAGGCCAACGTGAGTTCGCGACCTGAATATTCAGGAGTTTCATTCGGGAATAGGATCTGCATGGGAGTCACCTGGAAGGTTGATGCTGCGCATGGTATCGCCGGGTAATGCGCACGCTGGTTGCGTCTGTCGCGCTGGCAGCTCCATCCTCCTTGTCCAATGCTGGTGGCGCGGGCTCGTCACTTCACAGCGGCGGCGCCGTCTTCGCGCTCCGCGGAGGTGATTTGATTCACTTTAGACGAGTTCGGCCGCTCCGCAAGTTTTCCTTTCATTTGCTTGATCCGGGTGCACGGCGCGGCTTTTTTGGGGCGTCATTGCGCGAGCGTCGACTCCGTTCTTTCCCTGCCGCGCGCTTCTCTCTTCGTCCTGTAATATCGGTGTTCGGCCGTGCGCGCTTATGTTGCGCTGCGGCATGCAACGGCGGGCAACGTACCCGCCGCGTCCGAACACCGGAGACATGCCTTGACCCATCGTCCTGCCACGCCGCCCGCCACCGGTCGGCCAGATGTCATCGCGCAAGCTCACGCCCGCTCGCTCCAGATCGGCCTGCGCGCGTCGGAAACGCCGGACTTTCATCCGCTGCGCCGGCCCGCGCTGCGCGAACTCGTCGACCGCAATCAGTCGCTTTACACGCACGCGCTGCCCGTCATGGAGACGCTGCATGCGCAGATCGTCGACACCCAAAGCATGGTGCTGCTCACCGACAATCGCGGGTTGATCCTGCACAGTCTCGGCGACAGCGACTTCGTCGAAAAAGCCAATCGCGTCGCGTTGTGTCCGGGCGTGTCGTGGGCGGAAGCGGATCGCGGGACGAACGCGATCGGCACCGCGCTGGTCGACGGGCAGCCGACCGTCGTTCACGCGGGCGAGCACTTCCTGCACGCGAACCGGATTCTCACCTGCTCGTGCGCGCCCATCGCGGATCCGTTCGGGCGCACCATCGGCGCGCTCGACGTGAGCGGCGATACGCGCGGCTTTCACAAGCACACGCTCGCACTCGTCAGAATGTCGGCGCAGATGATCGAAAATCATCTGTTCTCCAATCAATTCACCGACGCCATTCGCGTGCGTTTTCATGCGCGCGCGGAATTCATCGGCACGCTGTTCGAAGGGCTCGCGGCGTTCGCTGCGGACGGCACGTTTCTGTCGGCGAATCGCAGCGCGCTGTTTCAATTCGGGCAGCCGCTTGCCGACCTGCAACGGCAACCGTTCGACGCGCTGTTCGGCATCGCATTCCCGAAGTTGTTGCAGCAAGTCACCCGCGCGCCGGGCGAAAGCATCGTGCTGACGCTGCCGAGCGGCGTGCGCGTGGTCGCGCGCGGCGAATATTCGGCGCCGCGTTATGTCGCGCCGGCTGATGGCGTGGCCGGCATGGCGCGCACGGCGACGTCCGCCGGTGCGCGCCACGCGGCCCGGCTCGATGATCCGGCGCCGCTCGCCACGCTTGAAACGCTCGATACCGGCGACGCTCAAGTCTCGGCTATCTTGCGGCGCGTCGCGAAGCTGCGCGGACGCGATATTCCCATTCTCGTCCTCGGCAAAACCGGCACCGGTAAGGAGTGGCTCGCGCGTGCGATTCACCACGACTCGCCGCGGCGGAGCGCGCCCTTTGTCGCGCTGAATTGCGCGTCGTTGCCGGAGACGCTGATCGAAGCGGAATTGTTCGGCTATGAAGACGGCGCGTTTACCGGCGCGAAGAAGCGCGGCAGCGTCGGCAAGATCGTGCAGGCGGATGGCGGCACGCTGTTCCTCGATGAAATCGGCGACATGCCGCTCGCACAGCAAGTGCGGTTGATGCGCGTACTGCAGGAGCGCACCGTCGTGCCGCTTGGCGGGACGCGGGCAATTCCGGTGGATCTGCGCATCATCTGCGCGACCCACCGAAATCTGCGCGAGATGATCGAAGCGGGCACCTTCCGCGAAGACCTGTATTACCGGATCAACGGACTCGTCGTGACCTTGCCGGCGCTGCGCGAGCGCACCGATCTCGCGGCGCTCGTCACGCGCATGCTGGAATTGCAGTCCGACGGCGAGCGCTTGCCGCGCCGCGTATCCGACGCCGTGCTGAAGCGGTTCGCGCAATGCCGCTGGCCGGGCAATCTGCGGCAACTGGCCAACGTGCTGCGCACCGCGAGCATCATGGCCGAAGGCGCGGAGCAGATCGAACTCGACGATTTGCCGGAGGACTTTTTGCAGGATTGCGCCGATGTTCAGGCTGATGAATTCGCGCAATTGCCCGCGGCGGTGTCGAGTAACGACGACGATGTGCGCGTGGCAGTTGAGGTGCCTGTGCAGGCATCGCCCGCCCGGATGGAGGAGTGGCAGACCACGTTGATCGCGCAAACGCTCGCGCGACTCGATGGAAACGTGTCGGCGGCGGCCCGCGAGTTGGGCTTGGCGCGCAATACGGTGTATCGGTATTTGCGGCGCGGCGGCACGACGCATTGAAGCGGCCAGGCCCGCGCCAATGAGATAGCGCGAGCGTGTAAAGTGTGGCGCACTCCGTCACCGATTCACACGATGTCCGACTCTACCCGCCCGCCTTTCGTTCGCGTCGAGCCGCTCGGCGCGAGTTTCGAAGCGCCCGACTCGCTCACGATTCTCGAAGCCGCCGGCTTCGCCAACCTGCGTCTGCCGCGCTCGTGCCGCAACGGCACGTGCCGCACGTGTCTGTGCAAAATGACGACGGGACGCGTGCGTTACACGATCGAATGGCCGGGTTTGAGCCGGGAAGAGAAAATGGAAGGCTATATCCTGCCGTGCGTGGCGATCGCCGAAACCGACATGGTCATCGAAGCGCCGGACGCGGTCGAACTGCCGCCCCGGTAAATCGCGTCGCGCCATGCGATCGCAAGCGCCACCTATCGCGACCCTTAACGCCCGCCACCCATCGCCCGGGCGATTTTCTTATCAGTGTTGTACTGGCTCAACGCATAGACCGACCAGATCGCGGCCGGAATCCAGCCGATCAGCGTGATCTGCAAGATCAGGCAAATGACGCCGGCAAACGGACGGCCGATCGTGAAGAACTGGAACCACGGCAAAATGATGGCAAGCAATAAACGCATTCAGATTTCCTGTTTGTAATGACATGGCAACGCGGCATGGCAACGCGCGTTCTTGAATTGAAAGCGCAAGAGCAAACGGCAACACCCAATGCAACGACGATCGCCACCGCGCTCACACTAACGCGCCCGCCTGGTTGATCGGCGCGAAGCGCGGCACCTTCACGCCGTCCTGTTCGATCAGCTCGAAAAATACTGAAGCCGGACGCGTCCAGATCGTACCATTGCCGGCCTTGTAGACGATCATCGTGACGCTCGGATCGGACTCCAGCGTCGCCTCGCAAACCAGTTCGTAAATGCCGCCTTTGTAGTGCCGGTAGCGCACCATAAGCATCCCCCTAATTGAAAACCGCGACGCCCCGGCGCGGCGATCAAAAAATGTTCAGCCGCCCTCTTTCATCTGCTTCAGAATCTTGTAGACGGTGGCGCGTCCCATCGTCAGCACGGCGGCCACGTAGTTCGCGGAACTGCGGCCGCGAAACGCGCCTTGCGCATGCAGCGCCTCGACGATTTCCCGCTTGTGCTCGCGCGTGAGCGCATTGATGCCGATTTGCCGCTCGCGCAGCCACGTGTGCAGATACGTGTTGATGCGGTCCTGCCAGTCGTCGCGGAACAGATCCTCCGCGGGCGCGTCCGTCAGATTGCCGCCCTTGATGAACAGATCGAGCGTGGAGCGCACGTCCTCAAATACCGCGATATTGAAGTTGATGCACAGCATGCCGGCCGGCTTGCCGTCGTCGTCGAACAGGATGTTGCTCACGCAACGCATGCGACGGCCGTCCCAGTTGAGCTTTTCATACGGCCCGATGGTCTGGCCGCGCGCCGCATAGTGGACCTCGTCGAGCACCGACGGTCCGCCCACTTCGAGCTTCGACAGGTTGTTCACGAGATACGCGATGGTCTGATCGCGCAGGTCGTGAATCACCACTTCGGCGCAGGGATAGAAGAGCGCCGCGATGCCGTCGGCGATGGGTGCGTAGCGGTCCAGCAGCAGGTCTTTCACAGGCGGCACGGTTGTCTTGCGCATTGGAAAATCGCAGTATTCGAGGGACGCGGCGCCGCTTCGCACGAGCGAGGCACGGCAAGCGCCACGGCTAAGCCGGCAAGCCGGCCACGCACGACCCTGCCCCCGGGACAGCCTCGCGCGATAACTCGCCATTGTAGCCACCCCGCCTGGGCGGCGCCGACCGCGACTCCGATCACGCCCTCAAAAAAACGACCGCGCGCGCGGACAAGCCGGCTCACGGCGATTTTTGTCCGCTTGGCAAGCGATTTTTTTTCGTGCGATAAAAGAACCATCTATTTCACGGAGCAACAGATGGCCACGCTCGAAGCGTTTCGCGCCGTGCTCGATGACGAAGGCACGCCTGAGATCATCCGCAATCACATCATCGATTCGCTGCAATACGCGTTGCGCAATCACGGGCAAGTCTTCACGTCGAAGGAAATTGAATGGCTGGCCGTTTGGGATGACGCGCGCATTCCGCTCGCGGCGTCTCGCGAGTTGCAAAAGCGCGTCGCCGAAACTTCCCGCTGAGCCCCTCCTGTTCTCGCCGTCACGGCGAGAACCCGCACCCGGCGCGCCGCTCATGCGCCGGCGTGTCCCGCGCGACGCCCCTATCGCGCTCAACGCCCCGCCGGACGGGCGGCTTGCCGGTGCGCGGAACATTTTGCTATCCAATCAGGCCCATTTAGTGCATCATATTGGAATAGCTGTATCCGCATTCGTAGCACTGGCAATACCAGGTAACACCCAGGCAGTCCCAAACCGGCATCTCCGCACTACCCCCGACTGTTCGACCGCCGCCCGTCGGCGATCCCGTCACTCCGGCAATGCGCCGCATGCATTCGCCGTCGCGAGTTGTGCAGCTGAGTCGTTCAGCTTTTACGCGCCTGATGTCTGCGCGACATCAGCGTGTTTCTTCTCCATCGAATCCGCGATTTTACGCGGCCGCGCTCAAGCCCTTGCCAGTGGGCCTGTGCCAATCTTTTTCCATGGCGGCGCGCCCCAAGGTGCTGCGCCGCCGGTCTGTCGTGCCGCGCGTAACACGCGTGACACGGCGGCCACGTAATACAGGACACATGCTTCATGAATTCAGTTGTCAAGACGTACAAGGGTTACGAAATTCACCCGCTCGTCTATCCGCGCCGTCCGGCGGACGGTCAGACGAGCCGCAATCCGGACGCAGGCTACGACGCGTCGGTGCGCATCTGCCGCGTGGGCGCCAATCCGGCGGCCGACGGGCGAGTGTTCCGTCTGCAGTACCTGTTTCCGTTCGACGGCACGGGCAAGGCGCGCATTGCGTGCATGGCGCATGCCGAGCAATTGATCGACGGTCGCGTGGACGGCCAGTCCGTCGCCGATCTTTGAGCGGTACTATCAGCGCTCAGGCTGATGCCGCACAAGCAGCGGGCCCGCAGGGCCTGCTGTCAACCGTATCCGATGTTGTGCCGCGCGGCCTCGCCGGCGGCCAACACCCCTTATCCCATCGACCAGGAGTTATGCATGGCGAAAGAAGAACTGCTTGAACTTGACGGTATCGTCGACGAAGTACTTCCGGACAGCCGTTACCGCGTGACGCTCGACAACGGCGTCGTGGTTGGCGCTTACGCGTCCGGACGCATGCGCAAGAACCACATCCGTATTCTCGCGGGCGACCGCGTGACGCTGGAACTGTCGGTCTACGATCTGACCAAAGGCCGGATCAATTTCCGTCACAAAGACGAGCGCGCCACCGGTGGCGGCGGCGCCCGCAATTCGCAATTCCGTCGCCGTTAAGACGGGCGGCACGCTGAGCGCGTTCCGCGCGATCTTTGCGTGACCTATTGCAGCTCATCGCAGCTGTGTTGTTGGCGAAGCCTTTCGCGCGCCTTCTCCGGCTTGACTCATTGACTCGAGCCTGAGCGGCGCGCTGCGGCGGCGCTGTGTTCCGCTGTCTGATTATCTTTGCTGATGCTTCGGCCGGTTGCATCTCCTGCCTGCAGCGCCTCGTGCTGCTTGCCGCCCAGCGGGCGCTTCACACACCGCTTCACACACCCTTTCCCGCTTCCCTCCACTGCCCGAACACCGCACCGGAATTCTCTCCGGCGGCGCTTGCGCGCGTCTGCCCGACTGTGCCGGGTCACTCGCCGGCGGCTGCGCGATGCGCCGCTTCGGTGCATCGCCCACGCATGCCCCGCTTAGGTGCGGCGGCGTCTGCCGGCACCGTGGTTAAGTCCGTGATTGCGTTGCTTTCAATGCAGCAGGGTTCTGATGGCACGTTTCTCGCTTTTATTGGTTCAGCCGTCGACAATTCCTACCCCATGCTGCGCGTTCTCCTCGTAACCGACACCGACAAGCCCATCGGCGATCTCCGTGATGCCCTCGCCCGCCTCGGCTACGAGATGCTGGCCGGCACCGCCACGCCGCAAGCGCTGCATCGCGTGGTTCAGAGCGAACGGCCGGACGTGATCATCATCGATACGGAATCGCCCTCGCGCGATACGCTCGAGCAACTCGCGGTGATGAACGCCACGGCGCCGCGTCCGGTGCTGATGTTCAGCCACGACGACAACCAGCAGTTGATCCGCGACGCGGTCGGCGCGGGCGTCACCGCGTACCTCGTCGAGGGTCTCGCGACGGAGCGGGTCGCGCCGATCCTCGAAGTCGCGCTCGCGCGTTTTGCGCAGGAGTCGCAGTTGCGCGAACGCCTCGCGCAAGCCGAGAGCGAACTCGCCGAACGCAAGCTGATCGATCGCGCCAAACGCCTGCTGATGGATCAGCAGAAAATCACCGAACACGCCGCCTACGCAAGCCTGCGCAAGCGCGCCATGAACCAGGGCGTCAAACTCGCCGAGGTTGCGCGCGCCATCGTGGCGGCGGCCGACTCGCTCAAATGAAGCGCCGCCCATGAACGCTCCTACTCCTCTCGCCTCGCCGTCCGCCTCGGGGCCGCTCGAAAAAACCCATCTGCGGCTCGGCTTCGTGGCGCTCTCCGACGCCGCGCCGCTCGTCGCCGCGAAACTGCTTGAATTCGGCCACGCGCATGGCTTGACGCTGGAGCTGTCCCGTCAGCCATCGTGGGCCGCCGTGCGCGACAAGCTGCTGTCGGGCGATCTCGATGCGGCGCATGCGCTCTACGGGCTCGTCTACGGCGTGCAACTCGGGCTGGGCGGTCCGCAAACGGACATGGCCGTGCTGATGGTGCTCAACCGCAACGGCCAGGCCATCACGCTGTCGAACCGTCTCGCCGACGCCCTCGCCGAACAGCGCACGCTGCCCAAGGCGCTGGCGACGCTCGGCCGCAAGCCGGTGTTCGCGCAGACCTTCCCCACCGGCACGCACGCGATGTGGCTGTACTACTGGCTCGCGTCGCAAGGCGTGGATCCGTTGCGCGATATCGAAAGCGTGGTGATACCGCCGCCGCAGATGGTCGCCGCGCTCGCCGAGGACAAGCTCGACGGCCTGTGCGTGGGCGAGCCGTGGAACGCGATGGCCGAAGCCGAAGGCGTCGGCAAGACGATCGCTTACACGAGCGAGGTATGGCCCGATCATCCCGAGAAAGTGCTGGCATGCCGGCGCGATTTTGTGAGCGAGAATCCGAATGCGGCGCGCGCGCTCGTGCAGACGATGCTCGAAGCGTGCCGCTGGCTCGACGGCGCGGGGCATCGCGAGGAAATCGCGCACTGGCTCGCACGGCCCGAGTACATCGGCATCGACGAAGCGTTGATTGCCGCGCGCCTCGGCGACGAGATTGCCGCCTCCACGCCGCGTGGCCTGCCCGTGCGTTTCTTCGACAACGGCGCGGTGAACTATCCGCGAGCGTTCGAGGGTGAGTGGTTTGTCACGCAGTTCGAGCGCTGGGGCATGACCGACGCCCGCACGGATTATGCGCAGATCGCGGCACGGATCAACCAGACGCAGTTGTATCGCGAAGCGGCCGCGCGCGTGTGCGTGGCGGTGCCCGGCGACCACACGGCGCAGGTGTTCATCGACGGCAAGGTGTGGGGTGACGGCACGCCGTCCGCCGGATATGCGCAGAGCTTCACGATCCGCAGGTAAGGTGCTGACAGCGTTACGCCACCTTTAACGCCGGAAACTGCACGCTCACCACCAGCCCGCCACCGGGCGCATCGCTCAGTGCAATCAGCGCGCCGTGAACGCGCGCGATTTCCCGCACGATCGACAATCCCAGGCCGCTGCCCTCCACCGTCTGCGTCGCCTCGCTGCGATAGAAGCGTTCAAAGACCGCATCGCGTTCGCTAACGGCAACGCCCGGCCCGTTATCGATCACCTGCAGCAATGGCTGCTCGTTTTCACAGGCGACACGCACGGTGACCACCGCGCCATCGCCTGAATAACGGATCGCGTTGTCGATCAGATTGCCGACCAGTTCCGCGAGCAGATCGGTCTGGCCCATTACGTCGGTACGCACGTCCTGTTCGAAGCCGAGATCGATGCCGCGCGAGCGCGCCACCGGCGACCAGTCGAGCGTCACGCTGCGCGCCACCTTATGCAGCGGCACCGCGGCGTGCTTGACCGTGTAGCCGCTGTCCGCGTCGAGCCGCGAGAGCGACAGCAATTGCTGCACGATGCGCACCGCCTGCTGCACCGCGCGATTCAGCCGCCGCAAATGGACGCCTGGCCGGCGGTTGCCGCTCGCGTTTTCTTCACCGCAAGAACCGGAGCCAATGCCGTCGCTGTCACGCAGCGCCAGTTCCGACTCCGCCTGAATCACCGCCAGCGGCGTTTTCAACTGATGCGCAGCGTCGTTGAAAAACCGCCGGCGCGACAACTGCATCAACTGCGTGCGGCCGATGTACTGATTGATCGAATCGACGAGCGGCGCCACTTCGCTCGGCAGGCCCACGGTATCGAGCGGCGTGGGGTCGTCTTCGGCGCGCGCGGCGACTTTCGCCGACAAGCGGTTCAACGGCCGCAAACCACGCGCGACCCCCAACCACACGATGCCGAGCGCGAGCACCACCAGCAGAAATTCCTGCTGCAGCGAGCCGGTGAGAATCTCGCGCGCCAACGCCTGGCGCTGCTC
>Ga0137385_10002258_pt1 | contig 16406 bp, 12 predicted proteins | sample SagtaG_FD_104921 | JGI IMG/M metagenome (GOLD analysis project Ga0137385, IMG submission 104921) | Vadose zone soil microbial communities from Sagehorn Ranch, Mendocino, California, USA - Sage2_R_80_16 metaG | ecosystem: Environmental > Terrestrial > Soil > Vadose zone | place: USA: California...
ATCTAAAAAAAGTACTCCATGGTGTGCCAGGCTGATTTCGCCGGGATGTGCGGCGTCTCCATCACCGACGAGCCCGGTAAGGCTAATGTTCTGATGTGGTACTCGGAACGGGCGTTGCCGGATAAGCGGCTTGTGTGGATGAAGCATTCCGCTGACGCTATAAATTTTGGTGATCTCAAGGGTTTCTTCGACGGTCAGTTGTGGGAGAATGGAGGGCAGTCTATGAGCAAGGGACCCTTTCCCCGATTCAGCGGGGCCACTCATCAGGACACTATGCCCTCCACTCGCTGCAACCTCCAGGGCGCGTTTGACATGATCCTGTCCAAGCACGGCCGCCATGTCGTGCTCATAGAATGCCTGGCCTTCGCTATCGAGCATACATGGATCGGGTACAAACGGCTCGATCTGCTGTTCGTCGTTGAGGTGAGCAAGGAGCTGGGCGAGCGTCTCGACGGCGTAGACCGTGACGCCCCGCACAAGGGATGCTTCCACCGCGTTAGCAGCAGGTGCAAAGACATAGGCCACCAGTTCCTCAGACGCCAATGCCACCATGGGCAAGACGCCATTGATACGGCACAGTCGGCCATCGGGAGAAAGTTTGCCGAAGAAGAGGCTTTCATCCAGGTATTTACCGGGATTAATCTGGCTTGAAGCCAGCAGTACTCCTATCGCGATTGGAAGGTCGTAGGCGAAATCCTCTCTGGGTAGGTCGGTAGGGGTAATGTTGACGGTGATCCTTTTGAGGGGGTAGAGATATCCGCTCTTTTTGATCGCTGAACGTACGCGTTCTTCTGTCGACTCATTGAAAGCAGCATGGGAAAGTCCAACTATGGGTAAAGCGGCAGCTTCATCGGAAAGGTCAACTTCGACTTCAATGGGCCTACCCTCGAGTCCAATAATCGTGCAACTGCGGACCTTTGCCAGCATAACCGCCGTCTCCTCAACAGTATTTCTCGCGCATTATGCACGAATGGTTATAAAAATGCAAGGTGGATGCTGAAATGAATGTATATCAGCAGGGCCTCAGACTACGCTGATAAGAGACAGGAAACCTGAGACCGTTTCCTTCTCCCAGTGAGGAGTGCTTGCTATGCCATCCTGCTTGGAGGAGCAGAAAATGACTTGCAATTCTGCTTTACTCACCAGCAGATTGGGTCTGGTAGGCCTCTAAAGTGCTTTCAATCTGCCGCAGATGGGTGGTATCATGTGCCACCCAGTGCGTGAGCCACTCCTCAGCGGTAAAAAAGCCATATTCAGGTTGGTGTCCTTCGCGTGCCCAATCCGACTCGCGCAACATGGTGATGATGCCCAGGCTCGCAGCACGTTGCAGACCGAAGTCGCTCAGCAGTTCGGTCACGTGGTCGCGTGTTGTATTGCGGCTCGCGTACCACCCCTTCTCGTCATGTGGAGCAAGGAAAGGACGGTCTTCCCTGATCATGCGCTCAAGACGTGTCCACATCACGTACATTTCGTCGTCAACCAGGTGAGCTAGGATTTCACGGATGCTCCAGTCGCTGGATGCTGTCCGAAAGTCGAGAGCACGGTCTGAGAGGGAGGATGTCAAGCGGACAGCATCGGGAGAGTCTGTTGGAGCGTTGCAATGAGTTGAGCACGGGAAGGAGCCATAGGGAAAGTACCTCTTTTCTCACACCACACGAAATGGCACAAACTGCAGTGCCACCAAATCGGCTTGCGAACGCAAGAAAGAAAGCTGTGACGACTGGATCAAATGGTTAACAAGAAGTGATCCCAACCTCTGTCGATGCATAGATGGACAGAGCCCTTTCTTCTTCACATCGTTCTCAGGGAGTGTGCCTTTTCCAGAAGTGCACATCTAGAATGACATAAGCTCAGGTATTATCGCCAGGCGAAAGATGCCTGGTGATGGCAGTCTGCGAGGGGCTTCGTTCTCATTTTGACAGTAATCGACCCAACCTGGTTTCGTGTCATTCTAATTGTGCAAACATCAAAAAGGCACACTCCCTGGTTCTCAGTATAGCAGGCTTGGCTATCCCAGTCTAGTTCAGTAAAACGTCTGTGGCCTGAGACTCTGATCACACCCTCGCCAAAGAGTTGCCGATTAGAGGTCCTTTTCACTTCATGTATAGATGACGCCTTCCTTTGTGCTGATCAGTGCCGTCTCCCAGTCCAGCACATCGGCCAATTCTGCCTGAAATGCCCTCAGATCCCTCTCGCGAGTTGCCTCATCAGGCATCTCCGTATCTTTCCACACCAGCCAGATGCTCACCGTTGCGGGGGAGGAAGCGTCCTTGAAAATATAGCGCTGGATCGTTCCAGGAAACGTATGCCGTTGTCCTGTATAAATTGCCCTCAACTTCTCTATCATCTGTGTCTGCTTCCCATCGCGCACCTGCACCTGTATGTCTGTGCCAAGCACGGTACTCCCACCTCGATAGACCCGCCACAGTGGTTCTTTCTTACGTGGACGCCCAGTAATGTTCGGCTTGAATTGTTCAACGGCCTCTTTACGCAGTAAGATCACATCGCCTGCTCGGAATGCCGGAAGGCGCTTCTCTTCGATATATTGGTAGACGCGCTGTTTTGATATGCCCAGTATCCTTGCGGCCTGATCTGTTGAAATGTAATCCGGCACTTCCGGAAGCTCGATATATTCTGCCATGGGCAAACTGTACGTTTGCCAAGTCTTTTCTGTAAGCTTTTCTCAAAACAAGACTTGATTTAAGAGTAGAGGCGATGTTACAATCACTAGCATCGACTGTCATGAGTAGCAAAGGAGATTGCGACGTGTCATAGGGCAATTGTGCCTACCTTGCATCGTCATACTACGAGAGGGTTATAGACACGGAGAACAGGTCCATATCCTCCTAAAAGGACAGTTAGTAAACATCAAGAGAATAGTGAACCGCGCTGCTGCCGAACAGCTGTGGCCGCACTCACTTCATTCGCAATGCCGACGATGTGGAAGATACGCGACTGAGGGAGGGCAATATGCCGAGGGAACAAAAAGCTAATTAAAGGCACGCGCAAGTCCGGAAGTCCTCACTGGGAGTGCACACGATTCTTAGAGGGAGACTGTTATATGCCTATGCCACCCGCAAAACGATGGCAACTTCGAATTGAGATCAGCTCGGTTAATCCTATTCCGAATTGGCAAACCTCAAACGAGTACGTATCCTTTTCTCTCTACGGGGAAACTATAGGCGCTTTGCGGGCAGCTGCGCGGGACTGTCTCATGACTAGCAAATGTACGCACTTCCGCAACCGGGGAGACCATATCCTCGGGCAGGTAACCTATTTTGACTCAGGTGCGCTATCCCCTGAAAATGAGCTGTATGCTTTGACTCATCCACACGGAAGCGCTTGGTGGTATCAGCAGGAGAAAATGCTCCAGGCTTATGCGGAGGGCACAATGAAATATCCTGCGGTGCGCCTCGGGAGTTTTCGCGAAGCCGTTAATCATTTCATCATATTTTCCCTCATTCCGGAGAAAGGCCCGGACTATCAGTCGCGAGCCATGGCAGGCAACAATCTTCGACTACCGCTCATCGAGAAAGTGCTGCGTGAGGGCGCGGAGCATCCAGTCAACGATCTCATGCAACGGGGGTGGCATATCATTGCGCTGGAATACTCAGGCGAAACAAGTATCGCGGGAGAACTACTGAACCGCAAAGCCATCTTTGTCATGGGACACCCAGAGATAGAAGCAGCAAACATCACTTTGGGGGCGGATTATTTCAAAGAGCGGCTGTAGCAATCATGAATGCTCTAGCTGCTCAATTGACGAGAGGTACTGTGCAACTCAAGGCTCAAAGAAGCGTCCTTCTGTCTTAGAATCTGAACCCAGCGACAAGCGGTTGTAAAAACAGCGGCCAATTTGATCTCCTCTTTGGTCCAATTGGCCGAAGATACTGCTGGCATGCCATTGTTCATTTGTTGTTGCCTGTGCATAAATCTCTCATTGGATTTGCACGCTTGCCAGAGCAAGGCCAGGATCTTCCCCTCTTGCCCCAGCTGTTCATCGAGCCTGAGTACGTCCATGAGCTTGAATCGTTCCATTGATCCCGTTTCCAAGCGGCTTAGCGCGCTGTCGGAGAAATCGACCGAATCTTCGAGGCTTGCCAATGTCACCTGTCTCTCACGGCGTACCTTTTTAAGGAAGGCCCCGATGTCAGACACTATCAGCACTCCGTCTTGCCTATAGATTTCCAGGATATCGTCGGGTTCCATTTCTGATGGGTACTGCAGCTCAAACTGATATACCGATGAGTCTAAGAGCAGCTTATTAATATCCTCCGCAACGAAGAATTGGGTTCCGGTCCGTTCGTTCACTCGTTCTGGGCCGTCCCTTACAAGCACGATCCTGTTAAGCAGATGAGCTAGCCATGTGCGTCCCGACTGCCAGTCTTTGCGGAAGTACTCGATAACAGCTTCGACATCGCTAGCCCTGGGCACTGCCTCTCCTTCCGTAGCTCGCTTTGGTTCAAAACTGGCCATATGCCTCCCTTGCAGCTCCAATAGAAGGTCTGGCATTGTTATCCCTAACCCCTCACAAATGCGAATGGTCGTGCTGAGAGTCGGCTGCGTGCGTGCGTTCTCTATTCTGCTGATAGTGCTTGCATCAACACCTGTTTGCTTCGCTAAAGTTTGTATATCGAGTTTTTGCTCTTTGCGGATCTTTTGTATGAGTTGTCCGAAGTTCACAGGGATCTTCCTTCCAAGGATATCTTGACAGACCTAAACTTATATGGTAAAGTGTACAAAAGGGATTGCAGAAATGTACATTCTAAGAATCCCACGAATGCCCGGATTTTTCTCTATCATTGGTATATCAGGCAAGCCCATCTCGCCGAAAGTTAAGATTCATCTTGTCTTTTGAAGATCAACGCCCACCTGAGAGGGGGGGCAGGATGATATCTCTACACAAGAAGTGAGAGAATTCTCCTGAAGAATGCCTTGTCCACGATGACTAGAAAGCCTGTCTGTCGGCCTGACTTATTTAGGATAGTAACCAGGACGATGGCAACTATCATCGCACAGTACCAGCAAGAGTAGTACTGCGTAGGGTTCTTTGTTGTAGTTTACCATACTCCTTTCAAAATACTAGTCAAAATATTAGCGGTATAATTATACCATCAATATTTTTAGACTTGCCTGACGAAGGATCCTCAAAGGGTTCCCAAGGAGGTATACGAGCAGTGGGTAATTGATTGTTTGGATCAATGGTGAGCAAGAAAAACCTGTACTACTAATAGAAAGGAGCTTATGAACTCAGCGTTTGCGTAAGAATATTCTACAAACGAAAGGTCAGGTATAACGAAAGCCTCGCGCTGGGCCAAAAGCGTTCATTATCTGTTAGGGGTAGAGTAACGTCCTAAAGAGTTGCCTGCCTGGTCGCAACGTCCGTTAAGTTGGTTCTGCGGTCGACAAAGTAGTCGCTGCAGCATCACAAGTGGGGCGATTTGTTTCGTGCGGTTTGGATCCCGAACCAACCTGTCCTGCTTCTCAAATGCGTTCTCACTGTACCCGGTCGAAAGGTTGCCTACTTGAACTGTTGAGCGTATGACATGTCGTCCTGTAGTCAAGGACCATTCTAGACAAAACATCATCCCTTCTAGGGGAGCGAGCGTATGAAGGTGAGAAAGCAGTGAGTGCTTGTTCGCTTGCCAGAGAGTGTGCCAGTGATTGTAGTGTAGGTAGATTTCTTCAGGACATAGGAGGAACCTATGCCAGTTAGAGATGGCATGAAGAACCCTGGTATTGACAGCTATGCTGTGCCGACTCAGAAATCGGAGAGGAAGGTGCCGATGGTGCATTGCGAGGGTTGGATTGAACGTGACTACTCGTATTTACTAGGATATGATCCGATGGTCGTGTCGTATGAGGAGCAGCCCTGCACGATCTCCTATATCTTCGATAAGAAAAAGCGATCGTACACTCCAGACTTTGCCGTCTACTGGCGCCATCAACAGCCAAGCCTTGTTGAGTGCAAGCCCGTTTCCAAGCTAAATGACCCTGAGAATCTGCAGAAGTGGACCGCTGCGCGTCTCTGGTGTCAGCAGCATCACTACACGTTCATGTTGGTAACAGACGTGGCACTGCGCGAACGCGGCAGCCTGCTATCCAACATCAAGCTCCTGGCAGGACATGGGCACCAGCGTATCATGCCCCAGGCCAAAGACTATCTGCTCAGGACGATACAGGCGGAGAGCAGGGCGCTGTCTGTCGCAGAACTGGTTGAGCGTTCTCCGCAGCTCAAACCGAACGTCGTCAGGTCCTGTGTCTGGCACCTGTTGTATACACGAGAGCTGTGCGCGGACCTCACCAGGCCTCTGAACGTGATGACAACGCTGATCTGGTTTCCTACAAAGTAAAAGGAAGTTGCCATGCCGAAGCCATATGCATTTGAGCCCGGCGTCCAGTACGAATTGCGGGATGTCGGATGGTATCACATACTAAAAGTGCTCTCAGCAGACCAGATCCTCGTCAGAAATATGATGACGACCTACGAAGAGGCGCACAACACAAAGGACCTGCACGAGAAGTGGAATGAAGGCAGGCTGGCGTTTGGGATGCATGGCCGCAACCTGCGCGAAGTAGAAGGCTGTCCCATCAAGACATCCTACGAGTTTACCGATCTCGACTTCCTGAGGAGTGAGCCGCATGGCGCTGTACTTCTTCAGGAGGCGTGGGATAAATACAGACTCATCCATAATCTCATCGACCTCCCGAGGGAGGAGCGGACGGATGAGAGAATCGAGGCTGAAGTCAAACGATATGTCGCTGAGCAGATTCAACTCTTCGCCTCCGGAAAAAGAACGGCACCTATTTTCCCGCAGCACTCGGGGAAAGGGAAGGAGTGGGCAGAACTGAAAGATGCGGGAGAGACGCTTCCCTCTGTGTTGGAGGAGGAACAGGAGGGTGTCGATCATACCGTCGACCAATTGCTTGCCTCGGCGCCGCTTCTGTGCATCAGTGCGCGTCAGGTGCGCCGCTACATCGAGGAGTTCGAGCGGAGCGGCAGAGATATTCGTTGCCTGGTGCCGGCATACTATAATCGGGGAAGAAGAGGGGTACAGCTGCATTCAGAAGTAGCAAAGTTGTTGCAAGAGGCTGCGGAAACAGTCTTCAAGACCGAAGAGCGAGCTTCTGTGAAAAAAGTAATCGAGAAGCTGGAGTCCGATATCCTTGATGCGAACAACAAGCTCCCCGATGATCAGCCCAGGCTCGTGATGCCCAACAAGAGGAAAGTCTATCGATACATCGATGAACTGGACCCCATGGAGGTCGATATAGCGCGCCTGGGACGTCGCGCGGCGCAACGCGAGCATGCCCAGTACAAGCGCGGCCCCAGACCGACACGTCCGAATGCTCGCTGGGAGGGGGATGACACCCTCATCGACCTATTTGTCGTTGACGCGGACGATGGGTTACCCATCGGGCGGCCCTGGCTTACGGCAGTACGCGATAAGTACAGCGGTACTGTCCCCGGCTTCTCGGTGAGCTTCGAGCCACCGTCGACCCAGACTGTCATGGAATGCCTGTTCTATGCCATCCCTGAGAAACGGCATGTAAAAGAATTGTTCGGCCTGCGGCACGATTATGTCGGCTATGGTATACCCGAGACGCTGGCTGTGGACAGAGGGTCGGGATACCTGAACAACCATATGGAGCTCGCGTGCGCCCAACTCGGGATTGAGCTCGATCCGATGCCAGGAAGAAGCCCATGGCTGAAAGGGGGAATCGAACGGTTTCTGGGAACGGCTGAAACCGATCTCTTTCATGCGACCCCTGGCACTACCTTCTCCAACTTTTTAGTGCGGGGTGACTACGATCCGGCGAAGCACGCATGCGTCACCCTCGATGGCCTCTGGTACCTCCTGCATAAGTGGATCGTGGATGTCTACACACGAGACGGCCATAAAGGGTTAGAAGGGAAAGTCATAGGAGGGGTACCGGCAAAGATCTGGGAGCGCGCGCTCGGGCGGGATTTCGTGCCGCGTCTGCCTGCCAGCAGGAACGAGCTTGCAGTTTTGTTGTCCCGAGTCGAAAGTCGCGTGATTCAGACGAGTGGAATCGAGTTTGAGCATCTGTGGTACCAGGATACCAGACTGTCACCCTTACGCGATATCCTCAACAGATCCCACCCACATATCCCGGTGCAGTTCAAGTATAATCCAGGCGATCTCTCACATGTATGGGTGATGTATCCTGGTCAAAAGCGCTATCTAGAAGTGCTCGCTGTCGACCAGGAGTACACAGAGGGCCTTTCCCTCTGGAAGCACCGCGTGATTATGCGCTATGTGCGCGAGGTGATGAAGCGAGACATCGATCGAGTGACGCTCATCCTGGCGAGGGAAGAGCTCCGTCAGGCAGTGTACGAGGAGTTCCGCCAGCACAAAAAGTTGGGTGGGCGGAAGCGCGCCGCACGCTTTCTCGATATCCGGGTGAACGAGATACTGCGGAGGGCTCAGCGACCTGATCCCGATGCCGCTGAGACTTCTGCATTCTCGACGCTCATCGACTTCGATGCGCCAGGCATCGAACCCAAAAGACTCAAGCCGGTGGATCCACCTGCCGAACAGGAAATGGGGGCTCCTCAAGACGCAGAAAAGGACAGCGTCGCGCAATTGGGAGTTTCTCTACCGTCTATGGTTGAAGGGGTGACGCTCCCAGTGGATGAGGAAACGATGGCGGCGGGCGCGCGCTTGCCAGAGCCAAAAAAGTCTTCGCCGGGACAGGGAGTATCGGCGGAGAACGATGAAGCTGGGCAATCTCATCAAACGCCAAAGGTGAAAACCGATCCGGACGAATCGACTTCCTTCGGTATTTCTTACAGCTATGGCCATCGTGGTCCCACCTAATGTGGAAAACGAGTGATCAACGGATGAGATACTTGTGGCAGCATTTGCCGCCGCGCAGAGCAGAAGAGCCGGAGCAAGGCTAATCGGCTAGATATCGTCGGAAAAGCGGCTCTGTGTGTGGATTTTATCAACTTAGATACTAGATTGAGCCTGAAAATAGAAGTTAAATGTCCCCTTTGGTTGCGTCATACCAGGGGACGTCTTGATAGGCTGATAGAGCGGGCTCATCATGGATGTCTCTTTGGAAGACACAATATTGGAAGGAAAGGAGTTTTCAATGACTGCCGGGCAATCAGATGGGAGTGATTTCTTGTTCCGATATTATCGTTTCAAGGATCTGCTTAGCCGGATTGCCTCATGCATACCTTCTGAGGGAGGAGGCGGAATAAAACTGCTTTCCTGCATTGTCATCCTAGGCGGCACAGGCATAGCAAAGACGACGCTGGTGAGCACATGGGTATTGTCTACAAAGCCCGATGAGAACGAAGAGTTAGAAAGGTAGGTTCAACATGGATCAGGATCTTCCATATGAGGGCACATCCCCAGATCCAAGACAATGGCGAGCGCTGACGAAAGCTCAGCGTATTGACATGGTGGAGCAGGTCTTGCTCGAACATGAGCGCTTCAACACCCTGCGTGAGCGAATTGACTACTGCGCGCGATTTGGCACCGAGATAGAAACAAAAAACCCTCCTTGTCTCGCCATCCTGGGGGATACGGGCGCGGGGAAGACGACACTCATAGATACGTGGCTGGCAAATGCACCGCTACGCGTCATGGAAACGCCAGAGGGGAGCATCATCCCCTACCTCTACGTGCTTGTGCCGTCAAGTCCAAAGAAAAAGGGTGCAGCAGCTGCGTTTTTAGGCGCATTGCATGATCCAAATCCCAGCCGCGGCACGGAGTGGGATATGATCCGCCGCGTCCACAACTTAATAAAGCGATGCAAAGTGAAGATGATTTTTGTGGATGAGTTTCAGCATCTGATGGACAAGGACACGCAGCAGGTTGTACATGCCGTTGCGGATTTTCTGAAAGATATTATTAACCAGGCGCATGTCCCGATGATACTGATCGGGAAACTCAGGGAGGCCGAACCGATTTTAGAGGCCAACTCCCAGCTCGATCGCCGTGTTGGCACCCCCCTCGTGTTGCGTCCGTTCGAGTGGGACCGAAGCCGACCTGAGACGATCAAGGAGTTCCGCACGCTGATGCGCGACATCGACCGAGCGCTTCCGCTCGATCCATCGGGCTTGCAGGACGAGGAGGTGTCATTTCGTTTCTATTACGCCAGCGAGGGCTATCTTGGGTGGATTATGGAAATCATACGGGAAGCAGCCATTCGGGCTATTGATACAGGATGTAACTCCTTGAATATGCCCTTGCTTGCCGCGGGCTACGAGGCGCGTCTTGCTGGAACAGAGGTGGGGGATGGCAAGGTCAATCCTTTTTCGATGCAGGGCTTCACGCAGGCAACCGTTGACCAGCTGAAACCTGCCCCGACCAAAAAGCGACGCGGGAGTACCCCCCGACGGACGAGTAATAAAGGCCCTCGGAAAAGGAAAACGCAGGAAAGACGTGAGGACTAGATACTCAGAGAGGAACAGAGGGGAACTATGTATCATTCATGGACACAACCAATCGCCCTGCTGCCAGTGCGCGCGATACCTCGCACTTTCGAGGATTTAGGATCGCTCATCTCTCGAGCTGCGGAACAGATGGGTTACAAGAACCCGATCTGGATTCTTCGTCCAGAAGTGATCTCCTACTCCGTCCAGGCCTTTAGCCTCGGCCTCCTTCGCAAGAGGATGGATTATCAGTTTTTTGAGCAACTACTAGGGCTGGACGAAGAGGCCCTCTATCGGCTCACCCTGCACCGTTTCGCATCAAGAGTACAAGCCCCTGAACTGTCACGTTCAACGGATGCAGAAATGATCCAGCGACCCCTTCTCACGCGCTACCTCTTCCAATCGCTTTTCCATCCGTACTCCGCGACCAAGGTCTGTCCTCGCTGTCTCGCTGAGGAGCCAGCCTATGGGCGCCTCTTCTGGAATGCCTTGCCTGTTGTCGTCTGCTTCCGGCATAAGAGCTTCTTACTCGCCCGATGCCCGGCCTGCCGTCACTCGATTCCCGTCTTACGCCCCTCCGTCACACACTGTCCGTACTGTCGCAGCGGCGATTACCGAGAGTCCCCGGTCGTCTCTCTGCCAGATGATACACTCTTTCATCTAGGGCAAGCACAGATTTTGGAAGGCCTGGGCATTGAAGCCGCCTCACCCTGCGAAGCACTTGCCGTTGGCTGGCTGTCTCCGCTACTTGATCTGCTTCCATGGCAGTACTTCCAACTGCTCGATGCTTTCCGCTGCGTTCTCGGTCCATTGTTCCCCGACGCCCCTTTGCTTCGAGCCGCCCCTGAATACCGTCCCCTCCTTCGCGCTCATCCGCGACCCCACAGCAACCTGTCTCCACTGGAGTGGGCGGTCTTCATCGCGACATTCCAGTGGATATGGCACTCGTGGCCGGACAACTTTTTCGCTTTCCTCGATGCCTTCAGAGAGGCTCGGGCGAGCAAGGGGAGAAAAAGAGATCAAGCGAGAATCTCTGGGGTGCAGCGCGACTTTGGAGTATTCTACGAGCGGTGGCTCTACAAACGCCTCACCGACCCCGCCTTCACCTTTCTCCACCAGGCCTTCGAACGCTACCTGGAGCGGCAGTATACTGGGGGAGAAATCACCAGCCGCCTCCTGCCTTTCAAAGGGGACAACAAGCCTTTGCAAGATCGACCCTACTTGACGAAAGTACAGGCGCGGGCCACATTAGGAATCGGAGAAGGCGTCCTGCAAGCACTGATCGGGCAGGGCACCCTTCGCGTGCTCAAAAAGCCGATCGGTTCGGCAGGGAAGCGAACAATGTTTTTGATCGAGAAGGCAAGTGTTGAAAGTGTGCGCCGAGAATGGGCTGGTTTACTCTCAGCGGAGGTTGTGGCACACTCGTGGCTGGGTGTGACGAAAGCCGTGGTGCTGATGCTGGAACAAAGAGGTGTACTTATGCCAGTGCGTGGTCCGGGAGAAGATGGGTACAAAGTGCGCCTCTACAGGGAAACTGATGTTGAACGGTTCGTGATTGAGGTGCTGAGGTGTACCGTGAAGTCCCCTGGCCCTCCTCACGATTGTGTCCCTCTCTCCCAGGCGGCCCGCATGATGGGCGTTCCATTGGCGACGCTGCTGGTGGACATCCTCAACAGTCATCTTACACCCGTCTCCTTCGAGAGTAATCAGCCTCTCCTGCCGCGCCTGGCACTCACACGCCAAGAGATGGTGCGCTATCGCGAGGAGCGCAAGCGACAACGGCGTGAGGACATGGGACTCCTCACCATAGGTGAGGCTGCTGCCCTCCTCGGTATCCACGACGAGGTCCTCCTTCGCTGGATGCAGCAAGGATTGCTGGCAAGCGATGGGGCGAGCCTGCGCGGGAAGAAACCGCTCTTGCTCATTCGTCGCACAGCCCTGGATGCATTTCGACAGACCTACCTCTTTACTGAAGAGGCCGCAGGACGCCTGGGAGTGGTTCGCAGTACGGTGTGGAAGTATGTGCGCAAGGGAGTGCTCCATCCCATCGTTGGGCGCGGTGCGGGCGATGGCAGTAACCGCCTGCTCTTCCTGCGCGAGGAGATTGAGGGGCTAGTCGCCGCCGGGCGTCTTACTGTGCAAGAGGCGGCAATGGCGCTCGGATTGAGCCGCTCGCGTGTCTATGCCTTACTGCGTGCAGGGAAACTCCGCCACGAGGTGGCCCCCGGAAGGATGTCAAGGTCGATACGCCTGCTTCGTGCTGATGTGGACGCCTATCGGGTCGGCCTGAACTTCCCTCAAGACGAGTCGCTCATGGCTGGCGAGAAGGAACGGTGCGGCAGTAACGACTTACCTCCCCAGAACTGCTCGGGGATGGAGAAAAAAACTGAGCATGAGCGAAAAAGCTATCGTTGGCCTGGGTAATGGATGCCCTAGACCGGAAGTGGGAGCACATGCTCTGACCGGTGGGAAAAATAGGAGGAATAGCCGCTGATGCAGCGCTCGACATGGTACCATCAGGCCTTTCCGCTCCCGTTACGCGTTGTTCCCAAACTATGGGAAGACCTCCCTTCGCTCTTGACCCGTACGGCAGTGCGCATGGGCTATCCGAGCCCGCAATGGATTCTCCGGGCGGAAGAAGCGGCCCACGACATAGAGACGATCAATCCCTGCCTGCTGTACAAATCAGTGGACTACCAATACTTGCAACGTCTCCTGTCCCTGGGTGAAGAGACCCTCTATCAATGCACCTATCATCGGTTTGCACACCAGTTACGACCGTCCGGGGAATTCTTCGGAAGCGGACCGGATGAGATACAGCGTCCACTACTCGGGCGGAACGCTGCGATTGAAGTGTTCCACCCTTACCTGTCCACCAAAGTCTGTCCCCTATGCCTTGCGGAGGAACACCCCTATGGGCGGCTCTACTGGAACGTCCGCCCCCTAGTGCTCTGTCCGCAGCACCACGTCTTCTTAGTTGACCGGTGTCCACGATGCCTTAAACCCATTCCTCTGCTCCGTCCCTCTCCCACCTGCTGCCCCCGGTGTCACGCAGGTGATTATCGCGCAGCCCAGGCGGTTGTCGCCACAAATCCCCTCTTGCGGAGCGGTCAGCGCCTTACTCTGGAAAGACTTGGTATACAGGGGATGCAGGTGGAACACGAAGGAGGAGTACTTGCTAACTCGCCGCTCTTGGATTTGCTCCCGTGGCAGTACTTTCTCCTCTTCAATGCCTTTCGCCATATTCTTTCCGTCTTTTCCCCCGATGACCCTTTCCTACCGCTAGATCCCGAACTCCATGCCCTGATGAGGCAGCCCTCTTGGTCAAGACACGCAGCATCTTCCCCGTTGTGGCCGGTACTGGCGACAACAGTTCCCTTCATCTTCGCCTCGTGGCCGGAACATTTTTTTGCCTTTCTGCAAGCCCTGATTCGGAGGAGAGATAGAGAGGGAAAAACGCAGTACGAGGGGCTAGATTTCGGCCGGTTCAGAACTACCTGGCTGTACAACGCATTGCGGGATCCAGCGTTTTCGTTTCTGCGCGAGGCGTATGAAGCCTATTTGAAGAGGTACTACATCGGGCAGAGCCATCTCGCTCCACAGGATCGTCTGGATATAACAGTAATGGACGCGCAGGCCGAATTGGGTATTTCTCTATCTGAGGTTAAGGTCCTCATGGACCGAGGGCTGCTTCGCGTCCTCAGGACACCAACAAGTATAGGCGGAAAAAAGAGCATGGCTCGTCTGGAACGGGCAAGCGTCGCTACATTACTGCACGAGTGGGAGGGTTTGCTTCCCTTGAGGAAGGTCACACGGATGATTTTGGGTGTGAACAGCGAGGTGCGGCTTCTATTGGAGCAGCTGGAATGGCTCCTTCCGATGCGTGGCCCTTTGATAGATGGCTACCCTATCCAGCTCTACCAGGCGGCTCAGGTGAACCGGCTTGTCACGACGTTGCTGCATTGGGCGGTGAAGATGCCTCTGCCTGTAAGGGAGGGCATAACGCTCTTTGAGGCACTCTTTGTTGAGGATCTGACACCGACCGATCTATTAGCCGATGCTCTCCAGGGGCACCTTACCCTCATCGATACAGGGTGGGGTCCGCTCTTCGAGCGCTTGCTACTCCCGCGAGCTGAACTCCACGGCCTGCTTGAGATATGGAAGCGCAAACGTGAAGAGCGTGGGTTACTTTCACTGGCTGAGGCCGCTGCGCAACTCGATGTGAAGAATTACGTGCTCGTACGCTGGGTGCGGCAGGGTTTCCTGCATCAGGCGCATGGAGACAAAGAGCAGGAACAACTCTTGCTCTTGCAGGATAGCGTGGAGACATTTCGCCATACCTATGTGTCCACCCGAGAGGCGGCTCGGCTGTTGGGTGTACGGCCTGCTACAGTCTATGAGTATGTAGCGGGAGGTCTCCTTCATAGAGTACGGGGGCAAGAAGTAGGCAAGAGCACCGGCAGTTCTCTCTTTCTTAGAGAGGAAATCGAGGCGCTGGTCGCCATAACTCGCGAGAATGGGCAGCGGCCAGCCTCTGCAACTCCGAAGAAAACTGCCTCGAGAACCTCTTCCCAGTTGGACTCGGCGTGTTTAACAATGCGCCAGACAGCTGCACTCCTGGGTGTGAGCCGTCAACGGGTACATCAACTGATACAGGCTGGACGGCTTCCTTATGTGAGGCAAGGTGTATATAGAGTCTACTTGCTCAGATCTGACGTGGAGGCTTTTCGGCAGCGATGGACAAAACGTGTACCGAACGAAGTACGGGAAGAAAGCGTTGAAAGAGGAGTGAGTGGGTGAGTGGCGATCCTCATTCAAGCAGTTTCTCGAAAGGCTCAAATAGGGGAGGACAAATGGAGACTTTTGGGCAAATCATAGGAAGTGAGCGTAGAGTACGTCGACTAGGCGTGAAGGATATTGCAGAACAAATTATCAAAGCGGATGGACACCATATCTCCGTTGGGTATTTGGATAATCTGGAAAGGGATCTACGTACTCCTTCACCTGAGCTTACCCCCAATTTGCTGAGGTGTTACAGCTTCCTGCAGACCTTCTTTATTCTGCTTTGGGCCTTTTTCCTCCTAACCTTCTAAAATCTGTTGAAACTCGTGATCAGCTTCTTTCGGCTTTGCAGATCTTCCGCAAGACGATACTAGCTCACGAAGGGAAAAAGCGGAATGACCGCAAACTGGTGCGTTACGAATTTGCTCCTACCCCACCGCATCTCCGTGGACCCGAATCTCTCCTCCGCAACCTCCAGGGTTCGCTCGCCCGAGGAGTGGAGGAAATCCATATAAACGGTTTATTATCCCGTAGGACTCCCGAATATATTACAACTACGTACAGGACAAATAGACGCATTCATCGATCCGCTGTTTTTTGCAAGTGAAAAGCGGTTCAACTGCATCATCTGTACTCAGCATTTGTCATCGTCATACAGTAGCGCATATAAAATGCGTAGTTCGGCTGAATAACTCCCAATAGCCTGCATACTCTCATCATGGTTTGCAGTGATAGGAACCTCAATCACATCTCTATTGCTGAGTACGGAAGATGCGGGACACCCCACTTTTATGGATCAGCTGCGTCTCCGTGCTCAGCAATTCAAAGAGTCTGGCGAAAAACACACTCAAGGCAGCGCCGAACTTTTTTCTCCTGAAGATGCTCTCAATAAGCCGAGAAACTTTCCGGCGTTTTGTCAGCGCATGTTCCTTTTATGTCATCATATTGTTGAGTATAGAAGATGCGGGACACCCCAGTCTTATCCCGCGTCGATATTATATTCCTCCCGACGAGTTTGAGTTAAATACTTGACGTGTTCATAACTTGGTGGTCTGCACTTTTGTGGAGCACTATACAAATAAACTGTCAGGAGAACTGTCAATAAGCCTCTTTCTTACAGAATGTTATTTAGTCACACAATTCTGTGAGGCAAGGCAAAGGCATTTTCTAGAAATTACTGAGCAGAAATTGGCGATGGGTATCGAAGAGTATG
>Ga0137385_10002266_pt1 | contig 16374 bp, 15 predicted proteins | sample SagtaG_FD_104921 | JGI IMG/M metagenome (GOLD analysis project Ga0137385, IMG submission 104921) | Vadose zone soil microbial communities from Sagehorn Ranch, Mendocino, California, USA - Sage2_R_80_16 metaG | ecosystem: Environmental > Terrestrial > Soil > Vadose zone | place: USA: California...
CAGGATCTCCGCTGTCTTCCACGCCTCCTCACGCCGCGACAGCCGCAGCCCCGCGGCGGCCCGCGTGATCAGGAGAAACAGGAACCGCAGGCACATGAGCGATGATCATCACGGCAGAAGGACCGAAGAAGAAACCCTGCTGGCCTGAGCCGCGGACTAGATTCTCGGCACGCACAGGTCTGCCGTCGGCCGGGGTCGATGCCGCTGGCCTTGAGGATCTTCCGCACGGTAGACGCTGCGACCTTTATGCCGAGTCCGGCCAGTTCGCCATGGACCCTGCGATATCCCCAGCCGGGGTTCTCGCGAGCCAGCCGCCGGGTCCAGTGCCCGGGTGTTGCGCCGGGTCGCTGGCCGGCCGGCCCTGCGGCACGCGGACCGGGCGGCCCGGCGGCGGCGGGCGATGTCGCGGTGCCAGCGCACGATCGTGTCCGGGGTAATCAGCAGCCGCAGTCCCTGGCGCCGCGCTTTCGGCATGACGCCGGGCAGGGCAGCGAGCGGGCCCGGTCCGCCCAGTCCAGCTTCGGCCGGCCCGGCTGCCGGCGCCGCAGCACGCTGAGCTGGTGGCGCAGGATCAAGGTCTCCGCGGTTCCACATCTCCTCGCGCCGCGACAGCCGCAGCCCCGCAGCGACGCGCGCAATCAGGCGGAACGCGAACCGCAGGCACATGGTCGGTGATCATCACGGCCGGACGGTCAGGAAGCAACCCCGCTGGTCAGAGCCGTGTGGACGAGATTCCCGGCACGCACAGGCGATCACAGAAACCTCGCGCCGGGTTCGCGGGTTCCAGGTTCCGGGTCGGGGCCGTGCGGGCCAGACGGTCAGGGCATTGCGGGGAGTGCCCGCAGGCGGGCGAGGACTCGGCGAGCCGGCCTGGGCCTGGTGGTCACCCGCGACGGCGGCATCCCGCTGACCTGGCACGCCTACCCCGGCGACAAGCCCGACGTCACCCAGTTCCCCGCCATGATCGACATCCTGGCCGGCCGGCACGCCGCGATCTGCGCCGCCAGCGGCCAGGAGCCGGCCGAGATGACGGTGGTGTTCGACGCCGGGCAGAACTCGGCCGCCAACTTCGCCCAGCTCGCCGGGACGCGGCTGCGCTACGTCGGGTCGGTGCCCGCCTCCGACTGCGCCGGCCTGACCGGGCTGCCCGCCAGCGCCCGTGCCGTCGCCGGCGAGGACCGCTTCGGGGGGCTGACCGCCTGCGACACCCGCCGCAACGTTTACGGCGCCGAGCGCCGGGCGATCCTGACCCACTCACCCGAGCTGCACGAAAAGCAGGCCCGCGGGCTCGCCGGCACCACCTTGGCCAAGGCAGGCAGGAAGCTGGACGAGCTGGCCGCCACCCTCGCCCGCGGCAAGACCCGCCGGCCACGCCAGAAGGTCGAAGCCGAGATCGGCACGATCCTGCACGACACCTGGGCACGCCGCGTCACCGCCTGGCAGCTGGCCGGAGACACCCCCAAGGACCACCGCCTCACCTGGCACATCGACCCCGCCGCCCGCGCCGCCCTGGAAGAAGAGATCTTCGGCAAGCACGTCCTGATCACAGACCACGACGACTGGCCCGCCGCCGAGGTCATCGCCGCCTACCGGTCCCAGTCCGAGGCCGAGTCCTCCTTCCGGCAGATGAAAGACCCCCGCACCGCCTCCTTCAGCCCGATGTTCCACTGGACCGAGCACAACATCCGCGTCCACGCCTTCACCTGCGTGCTCGCCCTCCAGCTCGCCCACCTCATGCGGCTGAAAGCTCACCGGGCCGGGCTGGAGCTGTCCGTGCGCGCCCTGCTCGGCGGGCTCGCCGGGATCGGCGAGACCGTCCTGCTCTACCTCGGCGACCGGGGCCGGCCCAAAGCCCACCGCATGCTCACCGACACCACCCCGACCCAGGACAAGCTCGCAAAGATCTTCAGCCTCAGCCGGTACGCCCCAGACGGCGACATGGGTAATACGCCGAACCCGCCCCAGCGCCACGCTGACCAGCGCACACACAACGAAGATCAACTTATCCAGGAAACTCAGGCTAGGTGCCTCCGCGGTGCCGTCGCCTTGATCTGAGCTGTCTGCGGGCTTTCGTGGTCCAGTAAGCGAGGTTGGCGCGGGCGTCCAGCGTGTCCGGGTGCTCGGGGCCGGAAACCCGCTCGCGGACGGGCAGCAGCGCGGCGAACTGATCGCGGGCGGCGGCCGTGTCCCCTGCCTCCCCGGTCAATCGGGCGAGTTCGGCGCGGGTGTCCAGCGTGTCCGGGTGCTCGGGGCCGGACACCCGCTCGCGGACGGGCAGCAGCGCGGCGAACTGATCGCGGGCGGCGGCCGCGTCCCCTGCCTCCCCGGTCCAAATAATGAGGTTGGCGCGGGCGTTCATCGTGTCGGGGTGCTCGGGGCCGGAGATCCGCTCATAGGCGGGCAGCAGCGTGGCGTACTGGTCGCGGGCGGCGGCCGCGTCCCCGGCCCTCCCGGTCCAGTAAGCGAGTTCGGCGCGGGCGTTCAGCGTGTCGGGGTGCTTGAGGCCGTAGATCCGCTTACAGGCGGGCAGCAGCAGCGCGGCGCACTGGTCGCGGGCGGCGGCGGCGTCCCCGGCCATCCCGGTCCATCGGGCGAGGCCGGCGCGGGCGGTCAGCGTGTCCGGGTGCTCGGGGTCGGACTCCCGCTCATAGGCGGATACCAGCGCGGCGTACTGATCGCGGGCGGCGGCCGCGTCCCCGGCCTCCCCGGTCCATCGGGCGAGGCCGGTGCGGTGGGTCAGCGTGTCCGGGTGCTCGGGGCCGGAGATCCGCTCATAGGCGGGTAGCAGCGCGGCGTACTGGGCGCGGGCGGCGGCCGCGTCCCCGGCCATCCCGGTCCAGTGAGCGAGGCTGGCGCAGGCGTCCAGCGTGTCCGGGTGCTCGGGGCCGGACACCCGCTCATAGGCGGGTGGCAGCGCGGCGCACTGATCGCGGGCGGCAGCCGCGTCCCCCGCCGCCCCGGTCCATCGGGTGAGAAAGACGCGGGCGTCCAGCGTGTCCGGGTGCTCGGGGCCGAGGACCCGGATGCGAGCGTCCGTGACTCCCGTCAGGAGGTCGCGGGCGGCGGCGCGGCTGCCGCTCACGCCCAGATAGTTGGCGATCCGCGCCATCCCGCTGCTCTCATCAGCCAGGGCCGCCTGGGCGTGCGGCAGCAACACCGCGCACGCCGGCCAGGTCGCGGGCGGCTGTGTGTCGGCGGGGATGGCGGCCTCGATCACCGCCGCGGCGGCCTGCCGCCACCCGGCGGCCAGCGGATCAGGCATCTGGTTGAGGGTGACGGCCTGCACCAGCCGGTGCACCAGCACCAGCCCGTCCTCGGCCGGCGTGACCAGCGAGTACCGCCGGAGCGCCGCGACGGCATCCCCGGCGGCCAGCGGATCGCCTTGCAGCAGGGCCAGCACCGGGGCGACGTCCGTACTGAGCTGATCTTCGATCCCGTGCCAGGGCTGCAGCAGCAGGAGCGGGACCGGCTCGGGAGCGCAGCACGCGAGCAGCCGCAACAGCCCTGCTGCGGCTGGCGCGGACTGCTCCAGCCGCTCGAAAGCCAGCCTCCAGGTGGTGGTCACGGTCCTGCCGTACCCAGCGGGCTCGCCGCGGGCCAGCAGGTCCGTGCGGCGCTGCCGGAAGTCCGCCAGGTACCCGGCGAGGCTGCCGGCCGCGGCCTGGATGTAGGCGCCGGCCTGCTCCAGCGCCAGCGGCAGCCCGCCCAGCTCCACGGCCAGGCCCGCCGCGGCCTGCACGTCAGAGTCTCCGGTCCGGGCGGTCAGGAACCCGGCAGCAACGTCGGTATCAAGTACCGGGACCTCCAGGTCCTGGCCAGGCGGCCACAGCGCGCTCCGGCTGGTGATCAGCACCCGGCCGTCCCCGGCAGGGGGCAGGAATGCCCGCACCGAATCCTGGTCCGGAGCGTTGTCGAACACCAGCAACCACGGCACCCCGCTGGCGGCGAGCACCGCGTGCACCGATGCCACCGGGTCGCGGGGATCGAGCAGGCCGCCGGCCACGCCGAGCTGGGCGGCGAGCCGGGAGAACTCAGCGGCCAGCACGGCCTGGTCCTCGGCCGGGAACTGCCACACCACCCCGGCCGCAGCCAGCTGGCGGTGGGCGTACTCCACCGCGACACTGGTCTTCCCCGCCCCGCCCAGGCCGTGCAGGGCAACGATCCGCGGCCCTTGCCCGTCGCCGCGCGACAGGCGAGCATGCAATTCGGCGAGCAGCTCCTCCCGGCCCGCCAGCATCGCTGGGCGTGGTGCCAGTGACACTGGCCGACCTGCCGCCTCCGGGAGCTGGTACTCCAGCCAGCCGATAGCGAGACCGCCGTCGCTGGCTACCGTTGAGCCCGGCCCTATGCCGCCGCGCCCTTCCCTCCCGGGCCCAGCCCGCTGACGGCCGGACCCGGGAGGAAAGGGCGCGGCAGCCCGACGTTCCCGTGAATCACCCCGGCGGCAAGACTGCCGCCAGTCGCCTTCACGTTGATATCCCGCCCGGCCGCGAGGGAATGGCCTGCACCGGATACGGCACCGGCCGGCAGCAGCGCCTGGATCTCCGCTACGAGCGCGCGCAGCTCGCCTTCGGTCTCCGGGTGCTCTTCCAGCAGGTCCGCCAGCCGCGTGGCCCACTGCAAGGCGAGGCCGGCCTGCGCGTGCTCCAGATCGGCGGCGGGCGCAGCAGTGAGCTGGCCGCGGGTCGCATCCAGTCGGCGTTCCATCACACCGTCCGGCTCACCGCGTCCGAACAGGCCGGCGAACCCGCGCCGAGCCGACTCCCACGCATCCGTGACCGCAGCGGCCACTAACGTGTTACCCGCTAGCGCCACCAGACTGGCTATGTCCATTCCCCACGCCCTTCGCCGAACGATCCAACAATGACACGGAATAGCAATACCACGCTATCCTCGGCTCGGTCCGTGCAGGTCAGCGACACCATCGGGGACTCGTATACCGATCATGAGTGGCTCGCCGGACAGGTCCTGGAAACCGATACCTACTCTGTCGCCGGCGGGACGGTCGTCCGCAAGCAGGTCGCCGGGCCGTGGACCTACAACCAGACCGCCGACCAGTCCCAGCCCGGCGGCCTGCCCGACCTGACCGCCCACATGCTCGCCGCCTCCCAGGGCCGCACCGTGGACCTGTTCGCTGGCGGCACCTGGCGCACTGCGCAGGTCAATGCCTACTACAACAGTCACGGCCTTGTCGCCGCCGTCGACGCCGCCCCGTTCGGGTCCGCCGAGACCTGCACCACGACCTCCTACGCGACCGCGCCAACCGGGAACACGATGATGACCGGCTACCCCTACCAGGTCGCCACCGTCACCGGCTCTTACACGAACGGATCGTGCCCCGCCGCTACAGCCAGCAACATCGTCTCCGGAACCCGCACCTTCTACGACGACTCGTCCTCCACCTTGTCCTCGATGGGGACCTTGGGCACCCTGTCCTACCCCGGCGGCCTGGTCACCGGCACCCAGCGCGCCATCTCCTGGGCCAGCGGCGGAAACGAGACCTGGCAGGCGGTGTCGGCCACCGGCTACGACGCGCTCGGCCGGGTCACCTCCGCGGTCGCGCCCACCCCCGCCGGGGCCAGCGGCACCGCCAGGACCAGCACCGCCTACACCCCCGCCTACGCCGCCGGCGCCGCCGCCGAGCTCCCCACCAGGATCACGGTCACGAACCCGCTGGGCTGGGTCACGGCCACCACCTTGGACCAGGGCCGTGAGCTGCCGCTGACCGTCACCGACCCGAACAGCGAGGCCACCACCGAGGCCTACGACCCGCTCGGCCGCCTCACCTCGGTGATTGTCCCCCGTGACCAGGCATCCGGCGACAAGAGCGAGAAGTTCGCGTACTCCATCACCGGCACGGACCCGTCCGCGGTCACCACTTCGACGCTGCGGGAAGACGGGTCGTACAGCACCGACGTGAAGATCTACGACGGGATGCTGCAGCTGCGGCAAGACCAGGCCACCCCGGCCAACGCCGCCGCCGGGCGGGTGATCACCGACACGTTCTACGACTCGCACGGCTGGGTGGTCAAATCCCGCAAGCCGTACCACGACGCCACCACCGCGCCCGGCACCACCATGTTCCTGGCCGACGACGGGTCGATCCCCGGCTGGACCGCCACCGGCTACGACGGCCAGGGCCGCGTCACAAGCTCGGCGTTCTTCTCCGGCACCACCAGGCAATGGGCCACCAGCACCGCCTACCCGGCCTCAATGAGACCGACGTCACCCCGCCCGTCGGCGGCACTGCCACCTCGGCATTCACCAACATGCTCGGCCAGGTCACTGCGTCCTGGCAGTACACCACCGCCGCCCCCGACGGCAACTCCGCGCACGCGGACGCCACCAGCTACGCCCACACCCCGGCGGGGCAGCAGGCGTCCGTCGCCGACAACGCCGGGAACACCTGGACCTACGGTTACGACCTGGCCGGGGACAAGACTTCCGCCACCGATCCCGGCACCACCGCCGCATCGCACTGGACCTACGACAACGCAGGCAACGTGGCCTCGTCCACGGACCCCCGCGGCCAGCAGATCTCCTGGGCCTACGACCTGCTCGGCCGCAAGACCGCCGAGTTCGCCGGCACGCTGGCCGGCACCAGGCTCGCCGCCTGGGCCTACGACACCGCGCCGCTGAACGGCGGCCCGGCCAAGGCCCTGGGCTGCCCTGCCTCCGCCACCTCCTACGACACCGCCGGCGGCGCCAGCGGCGGCCCATACACCCAGACCATCACCGGGTACGACACCGGCTACCAGCCCACAGGCACCTCCACCGCCATCCCGGCCAGCGACCTCGACCCCGGCGCCACCGGTACCAGCACGTTCACCACCACCAACAGCTACACGCCGCTGACCGGGCTGCTGTCCTCCGTCGAATACTCCGATGATGGCGGGCTTCCCGACGAGACCGTGAACTACTCCTATGACCTGCAAGGCGAGCTGACGTCCGACGGCGGCGCCACCGCCCTGCTCGACCAGGCGGCCTACGACCCGCTCGGCCACATCCAGCGGACCACGTTCGGCCTCTACGGCAAGCAGCTCGTCCAGACGTACACCCGCGACCCGGGCACCGGCTGGCTTACCCAGGTCACCACCAACCTGCAGACCCTGTCATCCGCCGCGGACACCATCGCCTACACCTACAACCCGGCCGGCGCCCTCACCTCCGCCACCGACGCCCGAACACCGGCGGCACCCAGGGCCAGTGCTACAGCCACTGGCCTGTACCGCTCCAGAACTCAATGCGGTGGCCGTGACCTGCGGTTTGGCCCGCTGACCGTGATGAGGCAAGATCCCGCACTGTGCCGATTCGATTTCTGTACCTCTCGGAGCCCAGGTCTTTGGCTGGCTGTTCCTGCTGAGCCGCGGCCAGGCGTATAAGGACGCCGAGATCATGGTGCTGCGCCATGAAGTTGCCGTCCTGCGCCGCCAGGTCACCCGCCCCAGACCGGACTGGGCCGACCGAGCGGTCCTGGCCGCGCAGGCCCGGCTGCTGCCCACGGGGCTGCGCGGCCATCGGCTGGTCACGCCCGGCACGCTGCTGGCCTGGCACCGGCGCCTGATCCAGCGCAAGCGGACGTACCCGGGCAAGCCCGGCCGGCCGCCAGCCGGCAAGGAGATCCGCGACCCGGTCCTGCGGCTGGCAGGGGAGAACCCTTCCTGGGGATACCGCCGCGTGCACGGCGAGCTATGCCGGCTCGGCCACCGCATCAGCGCGGCGACCGTCCGGCGGATCCTCCTCGCCGCCCGCCGGCCAGCTCCTCGCGGGCAGGACACCTCCTGGCGGGCGTTCTTGCGCGCACAGGCGCACGGGCTGCTGGCCTGCGACTTCTTCCATGCTGGCACGATCTTCCTCCGCCGGCTGTACGTGCTGTTCGTCATGGAAGTGACAACCCGGCACGTCCACGTCCTCGGCGTCACTGCCCATCCCGATGGCGCCTGGGCCGCCCAGCAGGCCCGCCACCTCATCATGGACCTCGGCGACCGAACGAGGCATTCCACTTCCTCATCCGGGACCGCGACGCCAAATTCACAACCGCCTTCGACGAAATCTTCGCCAGCGTGGGCCTGAAGATAATGGTGACCCCGCCTCGGACGCCGCGGGCGAACTGTTACGCCGAGCGATGGATACGCACAGCACGAGCCGAGTGCACTGACCGGATGCTCATCTACGACGATTGCCACCTCCGATCGGTCCTCGGCGAGTACGCCGGCCACTACAACCGGCACAGGCCCCACCAGTCCCGCCAGCAGCGTCCGCCCGACCAGGAAACCCAGACCGCCGCTCCGCTGAACCTCCCAATCCAGCGGCGGACGGTACTTGGCGGCGTGATCAGCGAGTACTACCAGGCCGCCTAGCCGAAACCTTAAAACCCCAGGTCAGGCACCATGCGACGAGTTTTGAAGCGGTACACGCCTGAGCAAGACCGTGTCCACCGTGAAGAAGTCACACGCCAGCAGGCCCTCGGCCTGGGCGCGCAGGAACGTCCGCCAGGAGGTATCCACGCCGCGGGGAGCAGGCCGGTACCGGCGAGCCCGCAAGATCCGGCGGACGGTCGCCTCGCTGACATGACGGCCGAGACGGGTCAGCTCGCCGTGGACCCGGTGGTATCCCCAGGCCGGGTTCTCACCTGCCGGCCGCAGCACCAGCTCGCGGATCTCCTTGCCCGCCGGCGGCCGACCCGGCGAGCTCGGGTACGTCCGTCGGCGGGTGAGGAGACGACGATGCCACGCCAGAAGGGTTCCAGGCGTAACCAGCCGGCCGCCACGCAATGCGGCCGGAAGCAGCCGAGCCAATGCCGCCAGGACGGCCCGGCCGGCCCAGTCCGGCCTCGGGCGGGCGACCTGACGGCGGAGCACCATCACCTCGTAACGCAGGACCATGATCTCCACCTCCTTGGACGCCTGGCTGCGCCCCAGGAGGACCAGCCACCCGAAGAGCCGAATCATGATCAGTGACAACAGGCGGACAGACACGAACCGCGATCTTGCCCCAGCCCGCCGATCGTGCCAAACCGCAGCTCACGGACCATGCATCGAGTTCTGAAGCAGTACAGGCTGCGAGTGATCACGTCCATAGCTGTACTGTCGCCGCGACCTACGGCCGCCTAGCTGATGCGCTGCAACTGCGCCATCCTGTACCGTGACATCCCGGCAAGGCATATGACCAGGAACGAGGCAAGTCGAAGTTTGGGCGCCTGAGGTCATGTCTCCTATGGAGCCCATAGGAGACCTTCAACGACTAGAACTTTGTAGGCCGGTGAAGAACGATGAACCGAAGGTTGTCCATACGCCATGAGGCTCTGATCACTCTTACAGCAGTCGCGTTTTTGATTGCCATAAGTTTGATAGCCTTGCTCCCTTTCGCCTTGACAGGGCTAGAGGGTTTGAGCAAAGACTGGGGAAAGCTTGCGAAGATAGGTCAAGCTTATGGAGCGATCTCAGCTTTGGTCAGCTCCCTGGCTTTGGCTGGGGTCGTCATTTCTCTTCTCTATCAAGCACGTGCCGGACATACTGCTAGGGAACAAACAATCCGGACCCTTCAACAACAGTTGATAATGATGCAAATGGAAGATCCTACCTTAATGACCGCCATGGGGGCACCATGGGGTCTGCCTATTCCGGCGGAGAGCGCAAAAATTCGTGAACATTTATACATTCACATGTGGACGTCTTTTTGGGCGGGAAATTACGTGGTTGGAGAAATCACGGCCCCGACTGTCAGAAAGATGGCGAGAGGTGAGCTATTCAATAGCAGGGCAGGACGAACATATTGGGCCGCTATCAGAGATAATGTACTTAGTACTAATGAAGGTAGATATTGGTACTTCGCCCGCATCGTCGATGAGGAATACCAGAAGGTAGTGGCAAGTAAAGTTCCAGTGGCTGATCCTGTAAAAGTTACCGGCCGCATCGACAACTCAGCCCTTCATCGAAAGAAGGAACTTCAGCAGTTCGCGCTGGTAGGCACAGCACTGATAGCTGGCGTACTGGCGTGGCGAAAAATTAGTCAACAGGCCCGCAGGGCGCGATGATATCTTAAAGACTCCCGTGCTTGATACGGTCGATGAAAGCAGCCCACTCACTACAGCTAAATTTCAGCATAGGGCCCGGATCCTTTGAGTCACGAACAAGTACATAGTTACCCATTTCGGCAACTTCGAGACAGTTTGAATTAAAGGTGCTCCACGAACTCTTCCGCCAAGAGATGCCAGCCGGCCCGATGCCCGGTTTCGTGCTGTTTGCGACGCTGAGATCATCCATATCCAGAGACTAGAGGAGCCACGTACCCCTGTCCGGCAAACGCGCCGAGCCGCGTACGCTGGCTTCAGGGAACAGAAGAAGCTGGCCCGGTGCTAGGCAAGCCGATTTCTGCCAACCGAGTTCGGCAGGTTGTCGGCCGTGCAGATGCCAAGCATGAACAGCAACAATGGGACTCTGGTGGACTTCACTGGACGGGCACCTGGCGGCCCCGGCCCACTGACCTGGGCGACTCAGAATGCACGGACGCCGGGCGGACAGAACACGGATTCCACGCGGTGCTGAATGAAGAAACGCCAGGTCAGCGGCCATTCCGATGAGTGCCGATGGGCTCCCTGTAAAACCGTCGGCTCAGCCTACGTTGGTTCGAACCCAACACCTGCCACTACCTGTGGAAACGGCCCGTGGCCTGGGGTTTTCCTGGTCTCGCAGGCCGTCGTGCATTGTGTCGTCTTGTGTCATCGTTGGTCAGGAGACGTCAGCGCGCCACGCTGGTTACGGACATATGGCGGACGGATTCCGGCCGGAGCAAGCGGTTCGCCGAACCGCTTGCTCCTGGCTTTCGCTGGCCCGCCGTCCTCGGTGAAGAGCCCGCCCGGCGCCCGGGGCGATCACTGGTGGCCGACCTGTTCTGGCTCACGCATGGACCACGAGATCCGCGGGCAGTCGCGAGAACCCTGCTGATATCGGGGTATCGCCTCGGACCGGGGAGAACCTGTGCCGCCTGGCAGCGTGGCGCTTCATTGCGATACCACGCCGGGCAGCAGGCCGCGCCTGCCTGGCCGCGCATGGTCTGCAGAATGCGATGACCGGCCATGGGCGAACCGGCTCCTGGCAGGCCGTGCCATGGCCAGCGTCGCCGGCCTCTTACTGACCTGCGATGTACCTGCGGTGGACCTTTCAGGTACCTGGACCGGGACGGCACCGGTGACGCGAGAGGTCAAGAAGGCCCGCTGCCCGGCAGTCCTGACCACGCTGCCGGTGTCAGATGGCCAGCGGCGCGACCGCCGAGCGGCCGGTTCAGGCGGTGGGCCGGCACACCGCTCGCCGTCGCGCCGATGTTCCTGCACGCCAACCGGCGCATCACCGCCATCATCGGCGTCATCTGCATGGCCCTGCTCACCTGCAGCCTCATCGAACGCCAGGCCCGCCGAAACCTCGCACCCGCCGTCCGGATCGACGGCCTCTACGCCGACCGCCCGGCCAAGCCCACCGCCAGCCTGATCTTCACCGCCCTGGCCACCCTGCGCCTGCGCGCCGGGGCCGACGACGGGCCGCCACAGATACCCGAGCCAGACCCTGTCCAGCAGCAACTGCTCGACCTGCTCGAAATCGACCCCAGAAAGCTGGCCGGCTCACCTGGCCCCATGTGCGAAATACGGGTCTAGATTCCGGCTACCTGCGCGTGCCGGTTCAGACTGATTGTTTGAACGAAGTCGCCAGGCCCGAGTTCCCGTCGCCACGCGGCTATGTCGTGGCCGATCAGGCACATGATGTCGGACTTCGACGGCTGGACTGGGCAGACCTGGCGCCGCTTGATCTGCGGAGCGGTCGCAGCACACCCGGCAGGCGGCGGCAGATTCGATCAGACTGAGCGCCGCCGAGGTAGCCGCGGCATTGGTGTTCTATAAGACCGCACTGGCGCTTCAGGACTCAGGAAGCTGGTCGGCACGACCGGGCACGTCAGTGCCTTGCCGACCGTTGGCGCAGCTTGGTGATGGTGTGGTTTCTCCGGCCCGCGAAGCTGGAGCATGTGCGCCTGCCCAGGTGGAGGAATAGCGACAGGCCTGAGGGCCACGAGGTGGGTCAGTTCGGGGGCGTGCCGGACCCGGGCTCCCACTGCTCGCGCCACTGATCGAGGATCTCCGGGTCGGAGCAGAGGCCGCAGTCCTCCCCCCGGCGCGCCGCGCTGGCAACCAACTCCAGGCTGTGGAATAGAAGGCGAAGCTCGGGCCTATCACCGGTCACCGAGACGACGCCGAGCTGCGCGCATCGAATGAAGATCGCGGCCTGTAGCACGCCGGCAGCGACGGAGACGAAGCCAACCGACCAGTCGACCTCTCCCTCCCGTCCGAGCCGTGCCAGTTCGGCCTCTCCGAGCCCGCCACACTGCGGAGCGTTTAGGTACTCCTCGACGGCGGCTGCCGTCTTGGCGTCAGCTCCGTGTGATTGGAGCCACCCCGCCCGCGCCGCGGGGCCAGCAAGCATGGTCGTCAACTCTTCGAGGGTCTCCGGCCGGAGGACCGGGTGGTTGCATGCCAGGCACTCGCATGTCCCGATCATCGAGTAGTAGACGGCCTGTGCGACCAGGCCGTCAGTGCTGCCGCCGATCACATGACGGGGCATATAGCGGGCGATCCCCTGCCTGTCACGGTTGCGGTCCACGCACGACAGGACCCACTCGTACCTGAAGGCTTCCTCGCGCTCCCGGAGGTTTGGCGGGACGGCGCGGTCCGCCCTGGTTACGTAATCGTCGGGCCACCGGCCGTGGACCGGGTAGATCTGCAGGCCTGGCCGCGCTTCGGCGGCCACCAGATCCACCTTCCGCATGCCGACGGTGTTGTAGCCTCCGCTGACCAGCCGGTTCCGGTCGGTCCGGGACTGTTCCTGTGGGTCGGCCGCCACGATTCGCCCGCGCAGGCGGGGGATGGCGGCGATCGTGCGTACCAGCGCGGCGCCCACGGCGCCAGCCCCAATCAGGTAGCAGTCGGGCAGGATCAACCCCTCGGGCTCGGCTCCCACCGCCAATGCGGGCCACTGCGCGGGTTTCGCGTCCCAGAGGCTGATACTTGCGTCGACTGGTCGGCCGCTGCCGCAGAGAACGTCGAAGACGAACCAGGCAGCCATGCAAGCCGCCAGGTAAGGGCCAACTGGGTTCCGAGTCGCGGCCGACACAGGGGGCACGAGGTGGGTGCTGCACACCGCGCAACGCCAGCCGTCGGCTACGGCGGCGACCGCCGGAACGTCATAGACCGTGGGGTCGAAGCTGCCAGCCAGCACGAGTACGTCAGAATCCGGCTGGCCAGCCGACGCCCGGATCTCCATCTCAGGCCCGGCAACGAAGTGCGCCATTTCAATCACGGCAGCTGCGAGCTGCTTCGATGACACTCCGGGCCACGAGATAGATTCGTCGAGCGCGACGTTCGGGACGTTCACCGCGATCGTGCCGACAACGCCGAACTGGCGGGCTAGCAGGTTGACCAGCATGAGGAGCAGATGCTGTCCGGCGACGGTCGCCGCGAAGGTATCGTCCGCCATCACGCCGATGGTGGCCAGCGCGCCGGGCCGCCGGGCTATGCGGCCGGTCGGCTCCCGGCGGAGGTGCCGGTCACCGCTTGGCAGGCTCATCCCCGTGTGTCCACCAGCTCGGGGGTGTGCAGTATCCGGCGGGTAGCGTCGTCGCTGCTCAGCCGTTGCCACCGGCCCTGGCTGAACTCGTGGACAGCGACGGCGTCCACCGGGCAAGGGCGTCTCCCGTATCCGGGCAGGACGAGCGAGTACAGCTTGCGCGACACCACCAGGTCGTTATCCCAGGGCGAGTGCCCGGTGTCGGTTCCGGGGTGCGTGTGGATCTGGGCCACAGCTACCAGTCCGGCGGGCGGCAGCGCGGTGATCAGCTCGGCCAGGGCGTCGCTGGGGATCTCGAAGTTCCGAGGGCGGTTGATCTGGCGTGGGATGCCAGCGACCAGGGCGAAGCCGGCCTCGGGCGTTCTGGTGCCGAACCAGAAGCAGCCGGCCTCGACACCGCGCTCCGCGTAGGGCGCCATCAAGTCAAGCGTGAGCTCCCACAGCCGCGTGGTGAGGCACAGCGGGTTCACCGGTTCGGTCCTACGTAGTAAAGTTGCGAAAGGTGGATCCGCAGTTCCGCCACCGTGGCGGCCATCGTGTGCAGACTCTTCTCCCAGCACTGGCCGGCCTGCCTTGCGTGACCGCCCCAGAAGTAGAACTCGAAGAACATGCTGTTGCAGATCAGGCCGGCCGGGGCGTCGCCGTACACGGGGTGGAACGCCATCCGGTCGGAGTTATTGATCTTGGGCCAATGCGCCGCGTCATAGGCCCGGGTTGCCGGGCTTACGAAGGTGACGCTCGGGGGCCAGTCGGGGTAGTAGACGAACGAGAACCGGGCCAGATAGCTGTCCGTCACCCCGTCGGTCCGCTGGGCCGGGAGGGTCGCGTAGGTCACGAGCGCCGACTCCTCCTCCCATCGCAAGCCCTCCATGGCCGCCTGCCGATGGGCCAGGACGGCGGCCCTGGCGACCGCAGGGGATGCCGGTGTCGGCAGGGGATGGTCAGGCACCGGCCTCGGCGCCCCCAGATGGTCCCCGGATCTCGAAGTGCGCGTCCGGGCAGATGCCGTCCTGCCTCAGCTGCTCCAGCGTGGCGTCGAGCCGGTTCGTCAGGTCGGTCCCGTTGGCGCAACGGAACGTCTCACCCTGGCGGGGGTGTTCCTGCAGCTCCTCGTACGCCTTGTCCCAGGTGGCCTTCACCGTGGCAGTGGCGTCCATCTTGAAACGAACCGTCTCGCCTGTAACCAGACTCTTCACCTGAACCTCGAAATCTCGCTCGGTCATCTCGCTCCTCACTCACCCGTGCGGCAGGCAATAGGAGAGTCTCCTCGACAGCATCCGTTAGCATCAGCTGCCTCTCCTGCCACTTTGTGCGTACGTCGGATCGTGCGATCCTGTCCGCTGCCTATCAGGCGGCAAGAGCAAAGATGACGCGGCCCGGCGGCTCCGTGGCCGTCAGCTCACGTGCTCGACTCGCAGGTACTCGACCCGCACCTGCCCTGGCTGGAACTCGGCAAGGCGGCGAGCGAGCGGCTCCTCGTAGGTGGTAATGAAGATCTGCTCCAGTCCCGGCGCGGTGCTCATGTGCGCCAGCATCGAGCCGACGAGGTGCCGGTTCCGCGGATCAAGATGCTCAAGGGGCTCGTCGATCCAGCAGAACGGCACGTTGGTGGTGGCCAGGAGCGTCGTCAGCCGCATCATCAGCTTCGCGACCAGCTTCTCGCCAGCGCTGAACGCGGGGAACGCGAGAGAAGAGCCAGCTGCATCCCGCGATATCGTCCCATCTGGCGTCAGGGTCAGGTTCGGCCGATCGGGGAACACCACCTGCCAGCGGCGATTCACCTCTGCTGTCAGCGGGGCCAACTGCTCGCCAAGGACTGTGCTGATCGTCAGGTCGAGGGCTTTGTCCGCCGCTTCTAGCAGGGCAACCTCCCTGTAGAGCCTCTTGAGTTGCTCGGCTTCAGCAAGCTCGGCTGCTATGCGCTCGATGTCTCCGTCTGCATCCTGGGCTGCCAGCTCCAGTTCTCTGAGCGCTCCCGCCGTCCGCTCGAGGTCTGCCTGAGTGGCGGCAATGTCGGCGTTGGCGGCGTCGAGGTTGCCTCCTTCCTCGGAGACAGGCCGTTCGCCTATCGCAGCCATTCGCAACTCCAGCGCATCAATGCGGCTGAGGCGTTCGGCAAGCGGTTGCGGGTCGACTACCTGCAGTCGCTCGCGCAGGCGCGAAAGGCCTTCTGAATGGAGATGTTCTGCGCGTTCACGACTTTGATCGTCAAGGTCACGCAGGCACACCGGGCATTGGCCGTCGGCTGCTCGCAGGCTCGTGAGCGCTTCCTCGAGCGAGTCAAGGCGCGCTCTGAGCTGAGCTTGCTCAGTCCTAGCAGCCTCAACTTCCCGGCTCACCGACAGCTTCGCTTGCCGTACCGCCCGCGGCAGCGGTATGTAATCGCCCAGGGGGCCGGTAACTCTTTCGATGCTCTCGCGAAGCGTGGTGCACTGTTCGTCCCATGCGGCCGCTGCCGCACGTAGTCGTTGCGCGGCCAGCACTTGCTCGGCAGTTCGCTGAGCTTGCGTGTGCCGTCCGCGTGCTGCAGACATTTCGAGCCGTGCTGTATCTAGCCGCTCTTCGAGAGCTTCCCGAACCTGCCTGGCTGCACTCAACTGCTCCGCCGTGGCGGTGCGTTCGGCGCGGGCTAGCCTGACTGCTCGGTTGGCCCGGCTGAGGGCTGGCCCGATCTCCCCCAAGGCGCGCTGTAGCTCGTCGAGTGAGTAAGCATGACACAAATGAGCTCTCAGATCCGGTTCGCCCTCTACGCGCATGTCTTCGG
>Ga0137385_10002267_pt1 | contig 16373 bp, 14 predicted proteins | sample SagtaG_FD_104921 | JGI IMG/M metagenome (GOLD analysis project Ga0137385, IMG submission 104921) | Vadose zone soil microbial communities from Sagehorn Ranch, Mendocino, California, USA - Sage2_R_80_16 metaG | ecosystem: Environmental > Terrestrial > Soil > Vadose zone | place: USA: California...
AATCGCGGCAGGAGCTGAAGCAGGCGCGGCTTGGGTACGGTGAACGTCGAGTCCATCGCCTGGATGTGTTTGACGTTGTTGTGTTCGGCATAGCCCGTCCAGTCCGCCAGGATCTTGCCCGCAGACTTGTGGCGCCACCGCGGTGAGGCGGCCGGGTACGAACAGAACCGACAGCTGAACGGGCATCCCCGCATCGACTCGTATGGCAGAACCGCCTGGTTGCCGGGGAAGGCGGGTGCGGGGTAGATGTCGAGGTCGATGTAGTCCAGCGCGTTGGCCCGCAGCTTCCCGGTCGTCCGATCCCGCCAGACGAGGTTCGGGACCTGCTCCGGCCTGCCGCCAGTACGCAGCGCGTGCAACAGTGCCGGCAGTGCGGGTTCGCCGTCGCCGCGGATGACGAACGACACCTGGGGGTGATCGCGCAGGATCGTGGCGTACTTCAGGTTGCTGTACTGCCCGCCGAGGATGAGCGGGACGCCCGGATATCGGTCGGCGATCCAGCCGATGGCCTGCGTCAGGGTGGGGCGGTTGCAGATGAAGGTGGTCGACAGCAGCACCACCTCGGGGCCCGCCGTACTCGGTTCGGCGTCGCCGGTCCAGACGTGGTCGAGGGGGAAGGACTCGTGGTCCTCGCCCAGTCCGTAGAGGATCGATTCAAGCACGTAGGTGACAAGGTACGGAATCGTCCGGGTCTTGGCTCTCATCAGCGGGCGCCACGTCCCGGCCGCGTCCTGGTAGCGCAGCAACGTCAGGGAAAGCTCGCCCAGCGGCCGGCCCGGGGCGTGTGTTCGGTCCCACTGGGGGTCGAACAGGGATCCGTCGAGGTATGCGCGGTTCTTGTATTCCGGGCCTCGTCCGGACAGCAGTAGTATGCCCACCGCTCAGCCCTGCCCGGCTGTGGCCATGCGGGCGGCCACGATCTCCATCCGGCTGGTGGAGTGCAGCGGGTGGTCGAGACCGGCGTAGGTGGTCAGGCAGTGTTCCCGCAGCCGGTCGATCGCCCGCAGGAACACGGCTTCGGGTACCCGCAGGCACGACGGGTACGCCTTGGACTCGTACGCCGCCAGCAGGTCACCGACGCGGTGGCTGGTCTGCCAGGTCGCTACCTCGACGGTGTCGACGAGCCCGGCTGTGGCGGTGCAGAGCTGGACGATCTGGTCGCGGCGCATGTCGTAGCGCTCGGCGGGCCGGTAGCCCGGATCTTCCTCGGCCAGCAGGCGTTGCCAGATCTGGTCGAGTTCCTGCTGGTGTGGGGCCATCTCGTCGGTGCGTGCAAGTAAGCGCCGCCGGGGCGCAGTACCCGGCGGATCTCGGTGAGCACGGCTGTCAGGTCTGGAACCATCTGTAGGACGTGGCAGCTCAGTACGGAGTCGAAGGTGGCGTTGTCGAACGGCAGTGCGCTGGCGTCGCCCAGTACGGGGGTGACCGCGGAGCCGAACTTGCGGTCGAGTTCGGCGAGCATCCTCGCGGAGACGTCTACACCCACGTACTGCGAAACCAGGCCCGGTCGCAGAAACCCGCAGGCGACTCGGCCGGTGCCGACGCCAACCTCCAGAATCCGGGACGGCTGCCCGCCGCCGATGAGGGTCAAGGCCACATCGGCGAGCCGGTCGGGCAGCCACGGCGGGAGCTGGCGGGTCTGGTCGTAGACTCCGGCGATCTGGTCGTAGAGGGCCGACGCTTGTTGCTGGCCGGTGGCGGTGGCCATGCTCATCTCCCAAGAGGGCTCGGGTCGGCGTTGACGGGCGGCAGCGCCGGAGTCAGGGGCGGACGGCGATGATCGCCTCGGTGCGGATGTCTTCGGTCCAGATGCCTGAAGGGTTGGCGGCTAGGAGTTCGCGGCGCAGGTCGGCCTCGAACGCGGCGGCGTCGTCACCCAGCTGGGCTGGCGCCGAGTAGGAGTAAGAGAATTGCAGACCTACCACCGAATCCAGATCCCGCGTCAACGTCGAGGTGAACTCGACGACCTCGACGCGGGAGAACGCCGACGCGGCCAGTACCTCCTCGTGGCGCTGTTCGGGGTGGCTGTAGGTCCCGGAGCCGGCGCGGCGCTGGGGCCCGAGCCACCGGGTCCGCACTGCGGTGACCACATCGTCCCAGGCGGGTTTGTCGGCCCGGTATGCCGAGCCGCCGCTGACGACGATCACTGCTCCGTCGGGGCGCACGATGCGGTCGAAGACCTTCAGGACCGCTGGGCGGTCCATCCAGTGGAAGCTGGCGCCCATCAACGCCAGCGTCAGATCGTCGAGGCCCATCGCGGCCAGTCCGGTGGAGTCGCCCTGCCGCCAGTCGATGTTGGTGATGCCGCGCTCGGCGGCCAAGACCTGACCTTCGTGCAGCATCGTCGGCTGCGGGTCCACCGCGATGACCTGCCGGACGTGTGGGGCCAGCGGGATGGCGATCTGTCCCGTCCCGCAGCCCAGGTCCAGTACTCGTTTGCTGCCGTCGAGCCCGAACCGCTCGGCGAGGTCGGTGAACAACGCTTCGGGGTAGCCGGCCCGGTAGCGGGCGTAGTACGGGGCGGTGGAGACGAACAGCTCGGTGGGATCGTGAGCCACAATCAACACTTCCTCCTGGTTGGGGACAAACATCCTATTGTCACTGCTTCAAGTCGTCGCAATGTCGGACCGGCCCGCCCGGTGCGCCCACAGCTGCCGTAGTGGTGCGGCACCGGATCCTTTGGCAAGTGAACCGTCGGCGGCGCGGTCAGGCTCGCCGAGCAGTTGCCGATCGATGGGGTCGAGGCGGGGGGTGTGCAGCAGGTGCGGCGTAGGGTCGTCGACGCGAGCCAGCCACCGGTAGCCGTACTGCATCATGATGGCCAGACGGGTCCGCCCAGAGGTGTTGATGCCGCCGGCGTGCCAGGTTCGATTCTCGAACAGGACCGCGTCACTCGGCCCGAGGTCAGGGGTGATCGCGCCGGGAGGGTCGATACTGCCGGCCGGGATTTCGGGAGGCGCGGTCAGGATGTGGCTGCTTGGGAGGAACATGGTCAGCCCGCAGTCATCGCTGAGGTCGGAGAGGTAGTAGGCGCATTTGATCGCCATCCGCGGAACCCGGTCGTCGCCGAGGTCTGCGGCGACGCCGTACATGTCGCGGTGCCAGCCGGGCCGCTCGGGGATCCGGATCGTGCGGGGTCCGTCGGGCGGGTTGGACGGCAGGGCGATCAGGTGGCTGGACAGCAGGTGGATGTTCGGACTCAGCAGCGCCACCACCGTGGGTAGCACGCGCGGGTTCGCGACCAGCGGCAAGAACGCCCGATCCAGGCCGACACAGCCGCGGAAGCCGTCCTTGCCGTCGGCGCCCCGGTCGCGTCCAGCGGTGTGGCCGGAAGCCAGCAGCGCCCTACTGGCCTCGGCAAGGCGTTGGCGCAGCGTGGGGTCGAGCACGTTGCGCAGGATGACGTAGCCATCGCGGGCGAACGCGGCGGTCACCTCAGGCTCAGGTGGCGCGAACACGCTGGACTCATCTCCTTCCGGCCGGGACTGATGAGGCGGTGAGAAGCTGGACTGCGCGGGCGGACAGCGAGGCGGTGTCCATCCCGCAGGACGCCAGTAGGGCGGCCGGGGTCACCGGGCGGCCGGGGTCGCGGTAGCCGATGACATGGAACCTGTCGGCGTCGCGTCGATGCCACAGCAGGCCCTGCGCGGCATCGACGGCCAGCGTGGTGGCGAGCAGGATCGGGCAGTTCGCCCCGAAGACCGCGCCGAATCGCTCGGAGGACAGCCCGAGCGGCCACGCTTCTGGACCGCCGAGGGCGGTAATGTCGTGGATGGCGATGAATCGGATCCGGCTGCCGCGCTGCTGCTCGCGCAGGGCGGCAGCGGCGGCGGACAGTTCGCGGGCGGGGATGTCACCGGCGGCGGCCAGAACGAGGTCGGGTTCGCCGGGGTCGCTCAGGTGTGGCCATACGGCCAGGCCGTCACGAACCTCGGCGGCGATCGTGTCGAGCGGGTGTCGGGGCATCGGGTGTTTGCTGGCCACCACGATCGTGCAACGGTCGCGCGCGTGCAGCGCGTACGCCAGGCTCGCGGCGGCGCAGGCGGCATCAGCCGGGGTGTGTACGCGTACCGTCGGGTCACCCGCCGCCAGCAGTGCCGAGGCAAGGGCGGGGTTCTGGTGGGTGTAGGTGTTGTTCCAGCCCAGGCTGGTCAACAGGTAAACGATGCTGGGCAGCGACGCCCTGCCGGCCGAGCGGGCCAGCCGCCGGTACTTCAGGTGCTGCAGGAGCATGCTTAGCGCGATCGGTGCGAACGCCTCGTACCCAATGACCAGAGCCTGCCGCCCAGTCTCCAGGTAGCCCTGGGCCCAGGCGTGGCAGATCTCCTCGTTGAGGATCTCCACGACGCCATCGCCAGCGACTGTGATGCGGTTGGACGCCAGCTCGTCGGGGCTGAACACACGTAGCGACCCGTTCGCCAGCCGCGCGTCGAGCAGGTCGCTGACGAGTGTGCCGAGGTCGCCGACTGGTGCGTTCGTGGCGATAGCGGTGCTGGCTTGTATGCAGTCTCGGGGCTGCTCGACGGCGGCCGCGGCGTCGGCGGGCTTGGGGGTGGGCAGCGCCGCGTGGAGCAGGTTGCTGGGTCGGCCGTCGACGAACAGTTCCGCCGGGCGATAGGACGCCAGCCACCGGGCGAGCGCGGCGAACTCCGTCGTATCGTGGCGCGGGTCGCGCAGCGGGGTCTTGTGGACTCGGGCTGTTCCCAGGATCGGCTGTCCGCCGATCGCCTCGGGGCCGGTCGCGCCTTTCGGCAGGGCGCAGATCAGTACGGTGCTCGGCCCCTCCTGCACGGGGCGGTCACCGACGACGGCCTCGGTGAGTGCGGCGCGGAACGCCGCAGTGCTTCTACCCTCGGCCAGGATCGGTTGGTAGCCGAGCCCAGACAGGTGCTCGACGAGCTGGTCGGGGGTCAGCTGCGACAACAGCGAGGCGCCGCCCATGCGCTGCCCGTTGAGCAGGATCACGGGCATGACACGGCCGTGCTGCCCAGTACCGATCAGGGCTCTTGCCGCCAACCAGGCCGCGGCCGTGGCTCCGGTTTCGCATTCTCCGTCGCCGATGAGCGGCACAACCAAGCGGTGCGGGGCGTCCAGGGCCGCGCCCTGAGCGAAGGCCAACGCGGCGCCGAGCTGCCCGCCCATGTACAGCTGGCCGGGCAGTAGCGGTGTGATCTCGGCGCCGAGCCGGTCGGTATGCGGGAAACCACCGACCAGGGCTCGCAAACCTTCTGCGGATTGAGCGAACTCGGGGAATGCCACGCCGAGGCGCCCAGTGAGGTAGGCGTGGGCAAAGGCTGAGGGACCGGCGTGTCCGCCACCGTGCACCACCAACAGGTCTCCACCCCCAGGTGCGTGCGCGATGACTGGGCCGAGGTGCGCCAGCAGCAGGTTGACCGGTGGGCACACCCCCCAGTGGCCGGACGGGGCCGCCTTGACGTCGGCGGGTTCCAGGGTCCGGGCCAGCGTGACGTTGTCGCACAGGTACAGCTGAGCCGCGGACAGGAAGTTCAACGCTCGCGCGACACCGTTGACCGCGACGTCGGGCACGGCGAGGGCGCGTTGTGCGGCGTCAGCCCAGGAGTGCGATCGGTCAGGCATGGCCGCTCCTGGCCTGCAAGGCCACGAGCGCGGCCTGGATCCGGGCGGCGCGGACGGCACCGGTGGCTGATTCGCCGATCATCAGCAGCATCTGGTCGACCTCGTGGTCGGGCAGCTCGCCGAGGTCGAGGCGCGCGGCGGCAAGCGCCTCAACAAGATCGGCGGGCAGGCTACGGCGCCGGCGAGGGGGCACCGGGCGGATGCTGACCCGGACCGGAAGCTGCCCGAAGACTTCGCCGCGCGCCGGGCGCAACGCCAGCTGCCCCGAAGCCACCAGCGCCACCCGGACCCGGGCAGGCCGGGTGCCGATGGCGACCCGAACCCGATGACCGCGGGACCGGCCGAGTGGTGCGCGTACCGGCAGTACCAGCAGCCGCCGGCCGGCGAACGTGCGGACCTGACCGGTGACAGTGATCGAAACGCGCGGATCGGTGGGCATTGCATACAACTCGGTCTCGCCGGTCATGCGGCACCTCCTACCGGTGGGAGTGCCGCGAGTACCGCGGTGGTGATGAACGGCCGGCGATCCTCGGCGGCTCTGGCCCGTTTCCTCGCGAACAGGCACCGGTCGACGGTGGCGAGCAGGTGGAAGTAGAGGTGCCTGCGGAGGTCCGCTCCAGGTGCTGTGGGCGGGACCTGGGCCGGGGTGAGTACGGCCATCGCGAAGGACACGGTGCGGGGAAGCTCGGCGGACAGCAAAGCGGCGAGGCTGGTGACCTGGGCGTGGAAGGTATCCGCCGCGCTGACTTCGGCGGCGATGATGACTTCGTCGCCGCCGAAAGTGGCGGCGACTGCGCGCGGGCAGTCCTGCTGGTGGAACCAGCCGATGGTCAAGTGCCCTAGGTCGCGCATCAAGGCGTTGCCGGCCAGGTGCCCGAAACTTCGCGGGTCGAGTTCGTTGGCGGTCTCGACGTACTCCTTAAGGTGGTCGACATCGCCGATGGCCAGGCCGACGCTTCGGCCTCGGCGCAGCGAGACATCCAGTAGGCCGGGGAACTGGGCGTCGAAGTCAGGGAACGCGACCAGTTCGGTGAGTGGGTCCGGGCGGGCTGTCTGACACCAGCCGCCCAGTACCGGTGACCGCAGCGCGGGGACCACGAGCGGTGAACTCGTCACTGGGCTCACCGTCGTGGCCCGGACGGGGCAGGAGTCAGTTCCCGACGGCTGTCGGAGCCCGCCGGTCCGCTCGGTAGCAGAGCCGTCAGACCGGTCAGGTCGGTAATGCGCGGAACGTCAGTAGGGAACGGTCCGGTGCGGTCGCGGTCGAGGTACACCGCCTGCCAGCCGGCGACCAAGGCTCCGGTGACGTCGGAGTCGAAGGAGTCCCCGACGTGCAGCATTGCCTCCGGCGGCACGCCCACCGCGGCGATGACGGCGTCGAACGCCACCCGGTCGGGGGTGCAGGCGCCGATCTGCCAGCTGTGGAATACCGCCCTGGCGTAACGGTAGTAGTCCGGATCGGTGGTCATTCCGGTGTAGCCGACGGCGTTGCTGAGGTAGAACAGCGGCCAGCCAGCGTCGGTCAGCCGACGCAGCACGTCGAGGGTCTCGTCGAACAACGACGGGTGTTGTACGTCGTGGCGGCGATCCTCCAGGAGCCTGGTGATGACCGGTGCGGCGTGCGGGTGGCCGCATCCGTCCGCGACCAGCGTGGCGATCTCGGCGGGGGCGGCTTGGCGGCGTTTGCCGTGCGCGATGAGCAGGTCGCGCACGCACGCGCGGGTGACGCCGAGCGCTGTCGCGATCTCCTCAGCGAGCGTGCCGCGGGGCATCCGCACCAGCGTGCCGCCGATGTCGAAGCAGATGGCTTGCAGGCGTTCAGGACGCATGGCGTTCTCCCGCGAGGTGCTGTGGCTCGGCGGCGTCGGTGTAGACGTAAGCGCCCGCGATTCCTGGCTGGGCCGGGGTGGGAAAGGCACCCGTGTCGGGCACGGGCGGTTGGCGCAGGATGCTGTGGCGGCGGGGATCCAGGGTCAGGTGGTACTCCACCGCCGGTACCGCGGGCGACAGGGCAGCCAGGTGCAAGGCCGCGGGCAGGCTGGCGGCGTGCGGGAACGACGCGACGGCGTGCTCGGCGGCCAGGTCCACCATCGCCAGGGCCCGGGTCAGGCCGCCGTGCCAGGCGACGTCGGGCTGCCATGCCTGTAGTCGACCCCTGGTGATGAGGCGCAGTTGGTCGACGCGGTCGTAGGCGTGCTCGCCTCCCGCGATCGCTACACCGGGACGCGCCATGACCTGATCAAGATCACTGGTGGGCTCCTCGACCCATTCGATCCCCGCCTCAACCAGCGCCGGCACCAGGTACCGCAGTCGATGCTGATCCCACCGACCCAGAGCATCGATCATGATCCGGGCACCGTGCCCGGCCGCGTCACGCAACCGAAGTAGCCGTTCGGCGTCACGGGCCGCCGGCTCGCCGAGCCCAGCACCGGGCAGCGCCCATTTCTGGCCCCAGAACCCAGCACCAGCGATCCAGCCCGCCACGTCCATGGCGGCCGGGTGGTCGATGTCGATGCCAAGCGCCGTTGCGTAGGCGGGCACCCGCTCGCGGACCGGACCACCGAGCAGCGCCGCCGTGGGCACCCCGGCGCGTACGCCTCGCAGGTCCCACAACGCCAGCTCGATCGCCGAGACAGCCAACCGGTAGTGCGCGCCGCGCCGGTGCCGGCCCAGGGCCGGTGCGATATCCAGCTCGCGCCACACGTCGACCCGTCGGCCGATGAGGGCTGGGGCGAGCTGGTCGCGAATGATGTCAACGACAGCCAGGGAACAGGGCCCGTACGTGCCGGCGGCCCCATCACTGTCGATGGTCCGTACGGCGAACCGGTGTTCCTGCTCTGGCCACGGCACCGGCGGCGGGGGCGTGGTCGCCGGTTCAGCCCAGTCCGGCAGGATCGTCGGGGCCTGGTCGGGTTGGGCGGGCAGGCGCATGGCAAGGACCGCGGCGACGGTGTTGGCCGCGGAGGCGGTGGTCAGGGTTGCCATCAGATCCGCTCCCCGGTGATCTCCTCGTCGGCGAACGTGAAGTACCACAGTGGCCGGTAGTTCTCCCACGGGCGCGGGCGCAGCCCGGTCGGCCCGAACAACGCCTCGATGCCCTGACGCATGTGCAGGTAGAACTCGATGTCGTGGGCGCCGGGGCCGACGAACACGTCCATGAGAGCGTTGTGGGCCTGGTAGACCTGGAATCGCGGGAACGTCGTGGTGACCGGGACGAACCGTGGCAGGTGTTGCAGGGCCACATCGGTGGAGTCCATGCCGACGATGTAGGTGAAGTCGGTGGTGATACCCCGGTTCTTCGCTGAGCCCAGCACGTCGATCATCGTTGCTGGCGTCAGGCGCGCCTTCGACTCTTTCAGGATCAGCTCCCGCCGCTCGAAGCACTCGGCGGTCATCGTCAGGTGGAACGGTCCGATCGCCGCGGCGGCGTCTAGACCTGTTTCGGTGGTCAGCACACTGGTCAGGAAGTGGATGTTGCCCCGGCAGCCGTGGGCTCTCATCGCCTGCCGGACCTGGCGGAGATGATCCAGGGCGAGGTTCTCGTACTGGAAGCAGCCCGTGCACACCGTCACGGTGTCCACCCCCGCCAGGTCAGGCAGGCCGAAGTCGACAACGAGCGCGGCGAAGTACGCGTCCAGGTCATCGAGACCGGCCAGCCGCGGGTCGGCGGAAGCTTCCATCGTGTTGGGGCAGAACATGCAGCCCGTGCACTGACTGCGAGCGTTGGAGTTCAGCGTCAGCACCCGGTTGCCGTGTCGCCAGTAACCCAACACCGCGTCGTCGTCTTCGATGGCGTTGACGACGCCGATGCGTTGGCCGGCCAGGCGGATTTCGTTCTCGTCGAGCTCGAAGGGCGAACGCGTACGCCCCAACGACAAGATGAGATAGAGCTGCTCGTCCGGACGGGAGTCCAGGCGAAGCCGGAACCTCATCCGCGGCTTGTCCAGGTGGGAACGCACACCGCTGGAGTTCAGGGCGATCAGGAGGATGTCCTCCTCGTTGATTTTCCATTCGCGGGACAGCCCGGCGATCTGCGCCAGATCCGAGATCACTGTCGGCTCCATCTCCAGGTCGGGGGCAATGCGTGCACAGCGTGGCGGGCGGCCGATGGGACTTACCAGGCCACGGACATGCCCTGTCCGGGGACATCACTGGACAGGCTTGGGACATAAACTGGACAGGTGGTGTCCAGTCCGTCGCTGTCACTCGAAGATCTCAAGGCGCAGCTTCAGCACCTGCGCCGAGGTCAGGCGCTGGGGCACCCCTCCTCGGTGCTCGCGCTCAACCATGACGTCCGCCGCGCATTGCGTGGGGCACAGCCCATGGAGGCTGGTACCGCCGATGAGGTGACGCTCCTGCTGGATGTGTTGAGTAGGGCGGTCGATGGCCTGCATGAGCACGAGCGGGTCTATGCCCGCGTCGACCTGAACCTCGACCCCGAACACCGCTTTCCCACCCTCACCGAGCGGCAGGAGTCGCTGGCTCACCTGCTGGGCTGTGCCGCCAAGACGGTCCGTCGTCGTGCCGACCGGGTGCTGGAGTCCCTCGCGGTCGGGCTGCTCACGCCGCCCGTTCCGCGGCAGTCAGATCGACGGACGAATCGTGCTCCTGCCCGGCCGGAAACGGTGGCCAACGGGCAGTGGCGGGACAGGCTCCGCGACTTCTGGCGGATGCCGCACGGTACCCGCGTGGATCTGGTCTGCTCGGAGATCCCCGACGAGGAACTGCCCTACTACGCCAACCCCGCCGACCGCAACTACCTGCGCTACGCCAAGTTCGCCGACCTCGACGGCTTCGTCTACGTGCGCACCCGCCTGGCTCAGGTCGGACCCGATGTCCACATGCGCGACTTCACCCCATCGGAGTACCACGACACCGAGTTCGACACGCTGGTGGTCATCGGCGGTCCGCCCTGGAACGCCCAGTACCGGCGGTTCCTGCCCCAGCTGCCGTACTACTTCGCGCCGCACCCGCTCGGCGAAGACGACCCGCTCGTCGTCCCCCAACTCGACGAGTTGACCATCGGCCCGCGCTGGACCCGCCAGGGCGAACTGCTGGAGGATCTGGCCGTGTTCACCCGGCTGACGCTGGCCGGAACCACCACCGTGTTCCTGCTCGCCGGCTGCCTGACCCTCGGCGTCCTCGGCGCAGCCCGCTGCTTTCTGCAAGCCGAACACGGCGCCGGCAACGCTGACTACATCACCGATCTGGTCGGTGACGACGACTTCGTCCTTGTCACCGAGGCCCGCCGCATCGGCGCGATCATCGACGTCATCGACCTCGCCGTTGTACCACCGCTGCTTGTATTCGCGCGGCGCAACAACGACCCCTTCACCGTGATGGTCAACAACGTCGACCGCCACCCGCGACTGTGACCGGGGCCCTTGCCGGAAGGACACCTTCGCATGGCCACGGTCGCAGATATCCGTACCTACGTGGTCAACCTGCCGCGCCGCCGCGACCGGCGCAAGACGATCGCCCGGCTGCTACCACCAGACCTTCCGGTCACCTTCACCTCCGACTGGCCCCAGACCTTCGACGGCAATCAGCTCACCCGCGCCGCGCTCAAGCTGGGCGGCCATGAATTGTTCGCCTGGCAGATCGACTCGGACAACCCATGGTGGAACCGGCCCCTCAAGCTCGGCGAGATCGGCTGCACCCTGGCGCATTGGGCTTGCTGGGCCGACGCTCACCAGCACGGCACCGAGCCGTACGTGCTGGTCCTGGAGGACGACGCCGTGCCCGGGCCGGACATGCTCGGCCGGCTCCTTGCTGGCCTCGACACCCTCGACGGCACCACGTTCGACCTGCTGTATCTCGGCAGGTTCCCACTCGAAGCCGACCAGCCCGCCGTCCCCGGCATGGTGGTTCCCGGCTACAGCCACTGCACCTTCGGATACCTGCTGCACCGCCGAGCGATACCGGTTCTGCTGGCCACCGACCTGCACCAGGCGATCGTGCCGATCGACGAGTTCCTGCCCGCGATGTACCTCGACCATCCCCGGCATGACCTACGCGAACGCTTTCCCCGCCGGCTCACCGCGCTGGCGTTCGACCCGCCGCTCGTCACGCAACGACCGAAAGAGGAGGCCGGTAGCGACACCGAAGACTCCCCGTTCGTCGACTGGTAGGTCAACCAGGGCGTGGCCTGATCGCGACCCAGTTGCCGATCAGGTCCTGCAGACGCCGCCCAGTCCACCGCGCCGCCGGTGTCTGGATGTTGACGCCGGTGACCACGTGCTCCGGTGGTACGTCCCGGGTGACGATCGCGCCAGCCGCGACATAACTGCGCGGGCCGACCGTCACGCCGCCGATCACGCGCGCCCCGTAACCGACCACCGTGTCAGCGCCGATCATCGGCGGCGCCTCGTCGACCACCCACCAGCCGCGGTGCGGGCTTGTGTACTCGTGTACCAGATCGCCCATCACGGTACTGCGGTCACCGATGCTCGTACCATCGCAGACGAACCCGGCGACACGAGCCTCGCACCCGATCGTGACTCGGTCACAGACGTACGCGCCGTAGACCAGCCTCGACCGTGGACCCACCGTGCTGTCGTATCCGATACGGACCCGGTCCTCGACCACACAATCCGCGGCGAGCTGCACGCCTTCAAACAGCACGACCTGGTTGAACACCAGACACCGCTCGCCGATGGTCACCGCCTTGCCGGCGGCGGCCTGGCTCGGGTTAGTCTGCCAGGCCTTTAGCCGCGACTCCTTCGGGTAGCCCAGAACGCAGTACTCGCCAACGATTGCGCTGCCAGCGACCCGCACCGGCGCGTACAGGTTTCGCAGGTTCACCGCACCGGACGGTCGATCAGCCACTCAACCGTCACGGCGATCGCCTCGTTCTCCCGCTCCAGTGAGTCGAACCCGTGCCCCGAGTCCGACACCGTATGGAACTGGGTACCAGGACGAGTGGTCGCGGCCTGTCGAGCGATGTCGTAGGAGACGTAGCTGTCCCGATCGCCGTGGATGATCAGACCCGAGACCGTGCTGGCCGCCCACGCCAGCAAGGGCTGGTACACGTCCATCTCCTGAAATGCCACGCGACCGAGTTCGAACTCGCCATCGATGAGCAGATAACCCGCCGCACGCAGTTGCTCGCGGCCCTGTGGCCCGAAGTTTTCCAACCCCCAGGGAAGCTCCGGCTCGGTGAATGTGTGGCGTAGGTCCAGCACCGGATTCCACAGCACGACGCCGCGCAATTGGGCGTCCAGGTACGGCAGCGACAGGATGGTCGACACGGCGCCGAAACTGGCCGCGACCATTGACAGCGGCCCTGGCAGCGACGCCACCGCGTGGTCCACCACAGCTTGCAGGTCTAGCATCTCTCCGGCGATCGTCACACCTCGCTGGGTACCCTCGCTGTGCCCGTGACCGCGAAACGAGAACCGCAGCACCGTGAACCCGGCCTCGGCGAGCTGGTCGGCGAGCCGAATGAACATGCCGCCCTCATCCATGTCCACCGTGATGCCATGCGCCTGGATCACCGTTCCCCGACTCGCCATCGCAGCGTCCGGATGGTGCACCATCACATCCAAGAGCAAGCCGTCCGTCGAGGTCACCGAGACAGAGCCCCTGGCCATCGCCACCCCTTCAGTCATCACGCCCCCTGCCCAGGATGAGTCCTGCCGCCTACGGAGCCCACAGCCTACCGACTCGACAGGACCATGCAGACGCAACCGCCGAGGAGCACGACGACCGCAAGAGGCTTCTCGATCGCCACCTATTCGTGATGCAAACCCGGCGTGTGGACGCACCCCGCCTAGCAAAGCGCCAGCGCCTGTCGAACTGGACATCAGTCCAGGTGTGGCTCCCGGTCAGACAGCCTCACTCCGTTGTGTAGAGCCGCTGCCCGCGCGGACCGATTGCGATGGGTACGCGGCCGGACTCGACCGTCGGCTTCCCCGGCAGCTCCAGAACCCAGCGGACGTGATAGCGCGCGAGCAACGCGCTTCGCGTCGCCGGGTCGGTGGCCGGGTCCCGCATCGTCACGAGGTCGCGCTCCCGCTGCGCTTCGTCGGGCAGGAACGGATCCGGCCAGGCCGGCGCGACGGTCCGACCGCCGTACGCCGGAACGGTGCGGATCGCGAAGTAGTCGTCCGGGGTCAGCACGACCTCGCCGGGCCGCACGTACCGGCGCAGCCATGAGTAGTCCGGCCAGTTGACATACATGTGCGCCGCGCTGCGGACCCCGGGGGTGAGCATCGACTGCGGTGCGAGGTAGAGCAGGTTCCCGGCCTGGACGGCGAGGCCGGCGAGGCAGGCCAGCGCGGTCGCCGGTACCCAGATCCGAAAAACGCGGCGGGGCAGCGGCCCGGACAGTTCGACGGCGAGAGCGAGCTGGCCGGACAGCAGGACAGCCGGCCACCCGCGGCCCAGCGCGTACCGGCCGGTCAGCCCGCCGATCGCGACCACCACCGCGGCCGCGGCGAACAGCAGTACCAGCGGGTCGAGCCGGTCGCGGCGCCAGCGCAGCCAGAGCGCGGGCAGCGCGACGACGGCGAGCCCGTAGTAGAGCCACGGACGGTCGTAGAGCGCGCGGTGGATCGCGTCCAGCTCTCCGCTGGATCGCAGCAGCGCGAGGAACGACCAGTACGGCCAGAGCAGCACCAGTACGGCCGCCGTCAGCGTCGCGGCGCCGAGCGCCAACCACGCCGCACGGGACAGGCTCCGGGCGCGGGGCGCGACGAGAGCCAACGCGCCCAGCGCGGCGGTGAGCGCGGTGAACGGGTGCACCAGCGCCACCAGCGCCGCGAGCGTACCCAGCCCCAGGTAGCGCGGCCAGCTCACCGGCCGGTCCAGTACCCGGGATAGCCCGGCCCAGAGCAACAGGGTCAGCGCGAGGGCCAGCGTGCTCGGGAACGCCATGACCAGCGGCAGCGACCACAGCGAGACGAAGCCGCTCCACACCCGCGTCGTGACGCCCCAGAGGAGCAGGACGAAAACCAGCGCGAGTACCGGCGCGAGCGGCCGGTCGGTCAGCGTGCGCACGAACGCGCGCAGCCCCCACAGGAACAGCACAACCACGACCGGGCCGGCGATCCAGAGCGCGGTCACCGCCGACACGCCGGTCAGCCGGGCGAGCAGGGACAGCAGCACGGTGTACGGCGAGTAGTACGGGCTCGGCGTGTCCGCATCCACCAGCGGGTTGCCGGGGTGGGTCAGGCTGGTCCGCAGGCGGTCCACGGTCGCGGCGTGGATACCGAAGTCCCCCGACCATGGCTGGCGCACGGCCAGCCCTACCGCGAGCACCGCCACCAGCCCGGCCAGCCACCGGAAGGGGTCGCGCCGCTCAGTGGTCGGCGGCGTCCCAGTTGCGACCGACGCCAACGGACACCTCCAGCGGCACGTCGAGCGGATACGCCCCACCCATCTGCTCGCGCACCAGGGCCTCCAGCGCCTCCCGCTCCCCCCGCGCGACCTCGAAGACCAGCTCGTCGTGCACCTGGAGCAGCATCCGGGAGCGCAGCCCCGACTCGTGCAGTGCGGCGTCCACCCGCAGCATGGCCACCTTGATGATGTCGGCCGCGGAGCCCTGGATCGGCGCGTTGAGCGCCATCCGCTCGGCCATCTCCCGGCGCTGCCGGTTGTCGCTGGTGAGGTCGGGCAGGTAGCGCCGGCGCCCGAGCACCGTTTGCGTGTAGCCGTCCCGGCGCGCCTGCGCCACCACCTGGTGCAGGTAGTCGCGTACCCCGCCGAAGCGGCTGAAGTACTCCTCCATCAGCACCAGCGCCTCGGCCGGCGTGATGCCGAGCTGCTGGGCCAGGCCGTAGGACGACAGGCCGTAGGCCAGGCCGTAGTTCATCGCCTTGATCCGTCGCCGCTGCTCGTGGCTGATCCCGGTCGGCTCGACGTTGAACACCGAGGACGCGGTGGCGGCGTGGAAGTCGAAGCCGGACCGGAACGCCTCGATCAGCGCCTCGTCCTTGGACAGGTGCGCCATGATGCGCATCTCGATCTGGCTGTAGTCGGCACTGAGCAGCGTCTCGAAGTCGGAACCGACGGTGAACGCGTGCCGGATCTGCCGGCCCTCCTCGGTGCGGATCGGGATGTTCTGCAGGTTGGGGTCGGTGCTCGACAGCCGGCCGGTGGCCGCGACCGTCTGGTTGAACGTGGTGTGGATGCGGCCGTCGTCGCTGACCGACTTTAGCAGACCGTCCACAGTGGACTTTAGCCGGGCCACGTCGCGGTGGCGCAGCAGGTGCTCCAGCAGGGGGTGCTGGGTCTGCACGAACAGTCCGGCGAGCGCGTCGGCGTCGGTGGTGTATCCGCTCTTGATCCGCCGCGTCTTCGGCAGGGCCAACTCGGTGAACAGGATCTCCTGTAGCTGTTTGGGCGAGCCGAGGTTGAACTCCCGCCCGATCACCGCATAGGCCGACTGGGCAGCCGCCTTCACCTCGCCGGCGAACTTCGCTTCCAGCTCGGACAGGTAGTGAGTATCCGCGGCGATGCCGGCCCGCTCCATGTCGGCCAGCACGTAGACCAGCGGCAGCTCGACCTCGCGCAGCAACCTTCGGGCCTCGTCACCGTCGCGGCTCAGCTCCGCGTTGATCGCGTCGGCCAGGTCGAGTGTGGCCCGGGCACGCAGCATCAGGTTGCGCTCGGCCTCCTCGCTGTCGCCGAGCCCGTCGAGGGCGAGCTGCCCGTCGTCGGGCGCCTCGACCCGGAGCTCGCGCTGCAGGTAGCGCAGGGCGAGGTCGGTCAGGTCGTACGAGCGCTGGTCGGGCCGGGCCAGATATGCGGCCAGCGCAGTATCGGTGGCGACG
>Ga0137385_10002268_pt1 | contig 16364 bp, 17 predicted proteins | sample SagtaG_FD_104921 | JGI IMG/M metagenome (GOLD analysis project Ga0137385, IMG submission 104921) | Vadose zone soil microbial communities from Sagehorn Ranch, Mendocino, California, USA - Sage2_R_80_16 metaG | ecosystem: Environmental > Terrestrial > Soil > Vadose zone | place: USA: California...
AAGAGTAAATTTTTGTGGGGTGAATCATGGATTGGACGCCTGGCGGTCTCAGTGACGATGTGGAGGATAGACGCGGGTCGTCTGGTGGCGGCGGTTTTAGCGGCGGGGGGCTTGGCATCGTTGGATTGCTCTTCCTCGTCATCATCAGTCTGGTTACGGGGCGCAACTACATTGGCAGTTACCTCTCGGGCGGCGGTAGAGTGCAGACGCAGGCGGCGCGCGGTCCCGTTGCGGCCTCTCCACAAGAAGAACGGTCGGCGCAGCTGGTGTCCTTTGTGCTCGATGACGTGCAGCATACGTGGACTGCGATGCTGCCGGAGCAGACAGGACGAAACTATCGCCATGCGAAGCTGGTGCTGTTCCGCGACTATACGCAGTCCGGCTGCGGCGTCGCGCAGTCTCAGACCGGGCCGTTCTACTGTCCGGCGGACGAGAAGGTGTACATCGACCTGGGCTTCTGGGATGAGTTGAGGCGCATCGGCGGCAGCACGGCGGACTTCGCGCAGGCGTATGTCATCGCGCATGAACTCGGCCACCATGTGCAGGACATCCTCGGGATCGAGCGCAAGGTGCGGCAGCTCTCGGGCAACGATCCGTCGCAGAAGAATCACCTCTCCGTCGATATGGAGCTGCAGGCCGACTGCCTTGCCGGTGTTTGGGCGCACAGCACCGCGCAGCGCAAGATCATCGACGCAGCCGATGTGTCGGCTGGCCTGCAGGCGGCAGCGGCTGTCGGCGACGATCACATCCAGAAGATGGAGCGAGGGGCAGTGAGTCCGGAGAGCTTCACGCATGGCACTTCGGCTCAGCGCATGGGATGGTTCAAACGGGGGCTGGATCAAGGGAGTGTCTCGGCTTGTAATACGTTTGCAGTCGGGGCTGGATCTTCGTTTTGAGTCGAGGCTGCATGAATTGGTCGCCGGTGACGAGACGCGGTAGACCAGGATGCTTCAGGACACACCGCTGGTGGAGCGACGGCGGCGCCAGGGGAATTGCACGGTGTAGCACGGTACAGCAGTCGCAGTGGCTTTGGTGGAAGTGAGCAGCTTACGACGTAGAAGCCAACGGATGGCCGATTGCGCCGAGCTTCGGGAGATCCCAATATTTTCCGCCAACTCTTGATAGCTGATGGTGACGGGTGCGGAGCGGCGTGTCTGCTCCCCTGTGAGCCATAGATAAACAAGGAATGCGGCAGGACGACGGTCGTGGCCGGTGAGGTCGCGGAGGAGAGTGTCGAGAATATAGTCGTCGATCTCTGGCATTGCTGTACCGATCATAAGTATAGCTATCGATGGGCGATTGTCATGTCAGGATTGAGGCTCTATTCTCTCCTGCATATGGAGGAGAACCAATGATTCGCGGAATTAAATTTGTAAGCGTGCCAGTAACAGATCAGGACCGTTCCCTGCAATTCTTTACTGAAAAGCTGGGTTTTAAAGTTGCAACGGACCAGCCTTTCGATGGGAAGCAGCGGTGGATCGAGTTAGTGATCCCGGGAGCCGAGACGGGCTTGGTGTTGTTCACGCCGGATGGCCATGAGGACCGGATCGGCGAGTTTCAGCCCCTATCGTTTACGACGGATGACGTCTTTGCGTCGGCTGCTGTGATGAAAGAGCGTGGCGTGGAGTTCGTGTCGGAGCCGAAGAAGGAATCATGGGGAACATCTGCGATCTTCAAAGATCCGGATGGAAACCAGTATGTCCTGGGCAGCAGGTAGGGATGCGCTATCGCAGTATGGGGAGCACAGTATCTGTTGCTGCTGGCTCCTCCCCGGCAAAGTGGCTTCGGATGCGCTCGGCTGTGGCGACGTTTACGACGGCTGTCAGGGCGTCCGGCGCTGCCTGCTTGATGCCCCTTACGCTGCCGAAGTGCTCGATCAGGCGCTGTCGTGTGCGGGGGCCTACGCCGGGGATTGCCAGCAGCTCGCTGTCGCGGTCGCGCATCTGTCGACGTTTGCGGTGGTAGGTTACGGCGAAGCGGTGGCTCTCGTCGCGGATCTTCTGGATGAGGTGCAGGACGGGGGAGCGACGGTCCAGCACGACGGGCTCGTTCTCCTGGCCGTAGACGTAGATGATCTCCTCGCGCTTGGCGATGGAGGCCAGCGGCTGCAGCGTGACGCCGATCTCCTCCAACGCCGCGTAGGCTGCGTGGAGCTGGCCGAGGCCGCCGTCGATGAGGATGAGGGAGGGGAAGGGTTTTTTGTCGTCCAGGAGGCGCTTGTAACGGCGCTGGATGATCTCGCGCATGCTGGCGAAGTCGTCGACTCCGGTGACGGTCTTGACCTGGAACTTGCGGTAGTCGGACTTCTTCATCGCGCCGTCCTCCCAGACGACCATGGAGGCGACGGTTTCGGCGCCCTGGATGTGCGAGATGTCGAAGCACTCGATTCGGCGGGGCAGCTCCTCGAGGGTGAGAGCGTCCTGCAGGGCCTCCTGGATCGCTTTGATCGACGGCTGGAGGACGCGGAAGCGCTGGTCGTAGGAATGCTTTGCGTTCTGGCAGACGAGGTCGACGAGCGAGCGCTTCTCTCCGCGCTGCGGGGCGAGGATCTCGATGCGCTTTCCCGTGCGCTCGGTGAGCAGTTCGGCCAGGATGGCGCGGTCGGGGAACTCGACTGGAACGAGGATCGACCTGGGGATGTAGCTCTGGTCGAGGTAGAGCTGTTTGAGCAGCGCGGAGAAGAACTCCGCCGGGCTGAAGGAGCCGCCGAGCTCCGATACGGGCGAGTACTGGACTACCGGCCCCTCCTCTTCGATCTCCGGCGCCGGTTGCGAAGGATCGGGCTCCATCCGGGGAATGGCTTCCGCCTCTTCTTCGTCTTCCTTTGCGGCAGCCAGTTCTTTGAGGGTCTCGGATAGAAACTCCGGCAGATCCTCCCAGAAGAAGTCGCGGCGGTCGACGATCTTGCCGCTGCGCATGTGGAAGAGGTTGACCGCGAGCATCTCGTTCTCGTAGTGGTAGCCGAAGACGTCTGCGTCCTCGTTTTCCGCGGATGCGATGCGTTGCTTGTCCTGCATCTGGTGGACGGTGACGATCTGGTCGCGGAGGCGGGCTGCAAGCTCGAACTGCTCTGATTCGGCTGCGGCCTCCATGCGTTTTGTCAGGGACTGCTCCAGCTCGTTCGGCTTGCCCTCGAGGAAGAGCTGGACGTCGCGAATGGTCTGCTTGTAGATCTCGGGGGTGGTGAGGCCTTCGACGCAGGGGCCGAGGCAGCGCTTAATGTAGAACTGCAGGCAGGCGCGGGGATGGTAGCGCGAGAGGTCGACCTTGCAGCTGGGAATGAGAAAGCTGCGGTGGATGAGGTCGACGAGGCGGTAGGCGAGGTTTCCGGGGAAGTAGGGGCCGAAGTAGGCGCTGCCGTCCTTGCGGAGGCGGCGGGTGACGAAGACCTTGGGGTAGCGGTCGCCGAGCGTGAGCTTGATGTAGGGGTAGGTCTTGTCATCGCGGAGCAGGATGTTGAAGCGCGGCTTCTTCTGCTTGATGAGGTTGTTCTCGAGGGCGAGGGCCTCGTGCTCGTTTGCGACGGTGATGTACTCGACGTCGATGGCCTCGCGCATGAGGGAGCCGGTCTTCGCGTTGGCCTGGGAGGCGTCGAGGAAGTAGGAGCGGACGCGGGCGCGCAGGTTCTTGGCCTTGCCGACGTAGATGACCTCGCCCTCGGCGTTCTTGTAGAGGTAGCAACCCGGCTGGGTGGGGATGGTTCGAATTTTCTGGTAGAGATCCATTTGCCGTAAGCCAAGCCTGCGTCTGAGTTTAGACGGCCCGAAGGTTACGCCACACACCGCATGCGGTCTGAGTAGATTTGACGCAACTACGCATCAAAAGTTCCCGACGCGGCTGCTCTGAGCGTCGTGATTCGAGGGTATCGCATGTTGGCAAGTTACTTATTACAGGCAGCTTACGCTGTGTTTAACTTTGGCAGGATAATTGCTAGTATCTATGTGTTGAAGATTGTTGCACAGGAGATGACACCAATGAGCTCCAATATGAGATTTGATATTTGCACCGATACCAGAATGAAATCCGCCTGCCAGGCAGTGTTTGCCAGTGCCCTGGTTCTTGCCTTTACTGCTGGCTGCTCCAGCAAGAACTATGTGCGTTCGCAGACGACTCCGATCATCCAGCAAACGAATGAACTCGACTCGAAGACGGCTGCCGATCACCGCAATATCACAGACACGGACGAGCGTGCGCAGAAGGGCATTGCGGGAGCCCAGAGCGCCGCGGATACAGCCGACCAGCATGCTGCGGCAGCGGGTCAGTCCGCGGATGCTGCGGGCCATGCCGCTCAAGAGGCCTATAACCGCGTCGACAGCCTGAGCGGAGTGGTCGCCAATCTGGACAACTACAAGCCGATCTCGGACGTGAGCGTTACCTTCGGCTTCGACAAATCTGTTCTGACGGCTGCGGACCGCAAGCAGCTTGACGACTTCGCGGAAACCTTGACGAACGCGCGCAGCTACATCCTTGAGGTGACTGGCGGGACCGACTCGGTTGGCGATGCCAACTATAACTATCAGCTCAGCCAGCGCCGGGCGGATGCTGTGGTGAACTACCTGTCGTCGAAGCACAATATTCCGCCGCATAAGTTCTACCTGATCGGCATCGGCAAGGATCAGGAGGTTGCGAGCAACGGTACCGCTGCAGGTCGGGCGAAGAACCGCCGCGTCGAAATCAAGCTGATGACCAACATGAGCGGTCAGCCGACGACGTCAGCCGCTACGCCGCCAACTGGCCAGTAAGAAAAAGCTTCCACAATCTTCGCAACAAAACCCGCACTACAAATCATTCCTAAAGCAACGCGTCCGGGATGCTACGGACGCGTCGCTCTCCTCTCCCATGGCGGCAGGGAGCATCATTCATGCCCTGCCTGCCTGTCCCATTAGTTCAGGAAGCTTTGCGCATCGCTACGTCTTGAGTTTGAGATAGACGAAGCCGAGCAGCGCCGAAGCCAGAATGACCCACGCGAACTGATACCAGTAAAAGAAGGGAAATCCCCAAAGTGCCGGCGTGGCGCGGGCGTAGATCTGCGGAAAACAGAGGGCGAGGTAAGGCAGTAGCAGGAGCCATACCCATCGGCTCCTCGTGCGTTTGGGGGGTGTGGTCATTTGGCTCTCGATAAAGTCATCTCAAAATTTTTCATCCAGTTCTGGCCGCCGTCGCGGGAGAACTCTCCGATCTCATGCCACTTTCCATCCGTGAAGTCGAGGGTAAAGCGGGTCTTGCCATAGGGTGCATCGAAACCCCACGTCCAGGAGTGATCGAAGCCGGTTGGCGACACGTCAAGCCGATGGCCGGGCAGGAATGGCTGGAAGCGGTACTGCTTCGTCTCCGGGGTGTAGGTGAAGACAGCGAACGCGTTGTGAACGATGCGGTCCGGATTGCTCTTGTCGCGGCCGTCGCCATCGATGGTGATGAGCGTTCCATCCAGCTTCTTCTGCACCGTCTCGGTCTGATTGAACTCCGCTCGCTGGCCCGGCCCAAGCATCATCCACCCGCTGCCGGTCCAGGTGCCGAGCATGAAATCCAGACGGCTGATCGCTGCGCGTTGCTCTGCGATCTGCGTGTCCGGCGCTATCGCACGAGGACGAGGCTCCTGCTGCGCCGAAGCAGCAAGACTGCCTGCCAAAACCGCAGCCGTCAGAAATCTTCCAAGCATCAAAAACCTCTCCGAGCGCGATGCTACCACGACGCGTGTCACCAGCCGTGCGTTCGGGTAAAGTGGAGATATGGCGTCAACCCCGAGCGAAGAGGCCGCTCAGCATCTTCAGGAAGCTGTAGAGATCATGGCACGGCTGCGCGGGCCCGATGGATGTCCGTGGGACCGCGAACAGACCTTCGACTCGATCAAGCGGTACACGCTGGAGGAGACCTACGAGGTCTTCGACGCCATTGAACGCCGCGCGTGGCCCGAGTTGAAGGACGAGCTTGGCGACATGCTGCTGCAAGTCCTCTTCTACGCGCAGATGGCCTCCGAGGCTGGGTACTTCACGCTCTCCGATGTGGCGGCAAACCTGAACGCCAAACTGATTCGGCGGCATCCGCATATCTTCGCCGGGGTGGAGGCTATGGACGCGGACGCCGTGCTGCGTAACTGGGAGCAGATCAAGCGCGCGGAGAAGCAGGCCTCCGCCTCCACGGATGCCTCCATGCTCGATGACATTCCCCGCACTATGCCGGCGATGCTGGAGGCGGGCAAGCTGGGCTCACGCGCGGCCAAGGTGGGCTTCGACTGGCCGGACGCCGACGGGCTCTTCGATAAGATGCAGGAAGAGATTGCGGAGTTGAAGGCGGAGCTGGGTCCTGGGGCGGAAGGCTCCGCGGCTGCGGCGCAGGAGGAGCTTGGCGACCTTCTGTTTACGGCGGTGAATCTGGCGCGTCATCTGAAGATCGATCCGGAGTCTGCATTGCGCGCAGCCAACGCAAAGTTTCGCAGCCGCTTCACCGCTATGGAGGCGGCAGCGGGCGGCACGGATGCACTGGCGGCCCGCACGCCGCCGCAACTGGAAGAGCTATGGAATCAGGCGAAGAACGCCGCGAACAGGTCACAAAAGTCATGAACGTCCTTTCTCACGACAACATTCAGATACTTCCTCTGACCACCCTTGAACAGTTTGAGCGTTGCGTCGTCCTTCAGCTTGAGGTGTGGGGCTATAGCGACGGGGACCTGATTCCCCGGCGCGTGTTCCTGGTGGCGCAGCGCATCGGCGGTCAGGTGCTGGGAGCCTTCGATGGCGAAACCATCGTCGGCTTCGCGATGGCGTTGCCTGGGTATCGCAACCGCCATGCTTATCTCCACTCGCATATGCTGGCCGTTCTGCCGGAGTATCGAAATGCCGGCCTGGGGCGGCGGCTAAAGCTGGCCCAGCGCGACGATGCGATCGCCCGAGGCTTCGACCTGATGGAGTGGACCTACGATCCGCTGGAGATCAAGAACGCACATTTGAATATTGCCCGTCTTGGGGCTATATCCCGCCGTTACTATCCGGACTTCTACGGGCCCTCATCTTCCCCGTTGCAGGGCGGGCTTCCGACGGATAGGCTATACGCGGAGTGGTGGCTGAACTCCCCTCGCGTGGTGAACCTGCTTCGCGGGGAGGCCCAGCCGGTACAGGTTGTTGAACGAGTTACGGTCCCGCGTGCCATCTACCAGTGGAAGCAGGACGCCCAGCAGCGCGGTCTTGCGCAGACGCTGCAACGGGAGAACCGTGAGGCGCTCGAATCTGCGTTCAGCCGGGGTCTTGCCGTCATCGGCTATGAACGGGACACTGATGGAGATGGCAGCTTCCTGCTAGGCGCATGGAGTGAAGCCGATAATAGGTGACACAAAGCTGAAGACGTCTTGAAACTGCCGATTCAACGGTTTAGGAAATCTCTGAAATACCTGAAAGACAGGAACCCCAATATGCTCAATATCGATGCCATCCACCTGCGCGAGATCAACATGCCGCTGGCTCACCCGTTTGAGACCAGCTTCGGCCTTACGACTGGCCGCCGCATTCTTCTCATCGAACTCGAAGCCGATGGGCTGACGGCCTGGGGCGAGTGCGTCGCGGGCGAACACCCGTACTTCAGCGACGAGATGATCGACACGGCCTGGATCATCACCGAGGGGGAGCTTGCTCCGCGCCTGCTTGACGCGGAGGTGGAGGGCGGCTCGAACTGCCCGGATATCTTCAAGCAGGTGCGCGGCCATCGAATGGCCAAGGCAGCGCTCGAGAATGCGGTGTGGGATCTCGAGGCGCAGGCGGAGAGGGTGCCCCTAGCCCAGCTTCTGGGCGGTACTCGCAAGACCATCCCCTGTGGAGTATCGATCGGCATCCAGGCCTCGCCAGAGCAGCTTATGGACAAGATCGCGACTGAGCTGGCGGCAGGGTACCAACGGATCAAGCTGAAGTGCAAACCGGGCTGGGACAACCGCATCTTCGAGGCAGTGCGCGCCCGCTGGCCCGATATCATGCTTAGCTGCGACGCGAACTCCGTCTACCGCATGAAGGATATCGATCATATCGCCACATGGGATCAGTTCAATCTGCTCATGATCGAGCAACCCCTCTGGTACGACGACTTCTACTTCCACTCCATGCTGCAGAAGCGCATCGAAACCGCTATCTGCCTGGATGAGTCTATCCGGAACCGCCGTGACGCCCTGGCCGCCATTGACATGGAGTCCTGCCGGATCATCAACATCAAGGTAGGCCGCGTCGGGGGCTTCAGTGAGGCGATCGCTGTCCATAACGCAGCGGAGGAGCGCGGCATTCCGGTGTGGTGCGGCGGAATGTTGGAGACGGGCATCGGCCGCGCCCACAATATCGCACTGTCCTCGTTGCCCAACTTTGCACTCCCGGGCGATGTCTCTGCCTCCAGCCGCTACTGGAGCCAGGACATTATCGAACCCGAGGTGACCGTCAGCCCCAAGGGCGAGATTGTCGTTCCGACCGCTGCCGGCCGTGGCTTTGAGGTTCAAAGGGGCCGCATCGAGGCTCTGACGGTTCGCCACCAGACGTTACGCGCGAAGGCCCGCGTTACTGCCTAGGGTCGCCTGACTCACCGCCCCGGCAGTGGAGTGTTCAGCAGTATGCGGATCGCATCCTGATAGCTCATGGGGCCTATCGTCTGGAAGTTCGATGCCTCCACGTTGGCTTTGACATGCAGCGACTTCACCACGAGGGCACGCACGTTCAACTCCTGGGTGAAGTGCGTGAAGATCCAGCGTCCTCCACCAGCGTGCGTCTGGTCGAGCGCCAAGTGGCCGCCTGGATAGATGTGGGCCAACATGCCCCAGCCGATGTTGATGCCACGGAAGATGGTTCCCTCCATGCGCACCACGTATCGACTCTGCGCATCGATCCAGATCCTTCCCTGCAGGCCGGTCAATGCTTCAGCAGTTGTCGAGGGAGGGACAAACTTCGGATTCGGCTTGTAGTCGAGCACGATCTCCAAAGCTCCATTGTTACTGCCCGTCTGGGGCTGTCCCGGCGCGTAGGTGTAAATCATGGCGTCGGGCATCAGCTTGATCAGAGAATCGGCTATCTTCCGGCCGGAGGCGTCATTCTTCACATGCTTGGCATAGTTTGAAGGAGAGTCAAGCATGTCGTTCAAACGCTGCCGCTCCGCCTTGTCCTGATCGTCGGTCAGCGGCTTTCCATCTCTCAAGATCAGACGTGCCACGGTCCCATCCTTGCTTTCGATGAGATCGCGAACCTGGTCGCCCTTGTCGTCAATGACATGCATGCGGTATCGCAGGTACATGCCGGTGTGATGAAGGGCCACCAACTCTTTCGCAGCAGCATCAACTGCCCAGGAATGCGGGTCTACAGACAGGGGGGACAATGGAGACGGAGCCATCTCTCCCCTGGCCGTGGCTCCACTCTGTCCTATCGCTGAAGCGTTGGCGATGGCATGTGATGCCACCAGAACCCCCAACGCGAGGCAGTGCCGCGCCGTCGGGCCTGCGGCAGCTATCCCAGGAAGTATCGCGCGCCGTCGAACACCGACATTCCTACCCGTCGTACCTCTTTCCAAAACCAGCACCCCTCGCTGCCCCCACGCGTTCCGCTTATCTTATGTAAGACGGTTATACCTGCTGCAAAGTTTTCCGGTTTGCCTCATGGCATGGGCTTGGGTATAGTTCGGGCAAGGCGCACCAAAATGATTCGCACGACCAGGAGATACGAAGCTCATGAAGCCAGCAGAGGGTTCCACCGTCATTGGCAAGTCAGTTACGATCAGGGGAGAGCTCTCCGGCAATGAAGACCTCTTCATGGACGGCGACATCGAAGGAACCATCACGCTACCAGAGAGCCGCTTGACCGTTGGCCCGAACGCACGCATTCTCGCCGACATTCACGTTCGTGACGTCATCGTCTTCGGCAAGGTCACCGGAAACATTCATGCCTCCGGCCGCATCGACCTGCGTCAGTCCGCAGCGGTCAAGGGAGATATCTTCGCCGGCAGGCTCTCCATTGAGGAAAGCGCCACCATCCAGGGGCGCGTGGAGCTCAAAGCTGTCGAGACGCCTCGGGTACAGGTCTCACGATCTGGTGCATCGGCGCACGTCCAGGACACCCTCGTCCTCGAACCGAAGGCCTAACAGGAAGAGAAGCGAGCGTATGCGCAGTCTTTTCGGCAGCAGTGGCAGTACGAGCGGCACACGGGGAGCCGATGCCAGCCGCGTCCCCCGCCACTCAAGCGGATGGAAGGATTTGCTCAAGTACCTGCGCACCCAGGAATCGCTGCGCATCCTCGACATCGGCCCAACGTCCTCCACCAATATCAACTACATCACCGGTCTCGGCCACAGCATCTATATGGCGAATCTGGTGGAAGAGGCGGCGAAGCCGGAGTGGCTTATCCCAGGCGAGGCGGGTGAACCGTCGAGCTTCGATGTCGACGGCTTCCTCGCTTCAAATCTTAATTTCTCCGGCCGCAACTTCGACGTTGTCATTCTCTGGGATACTGCAGACTATCTGCCGGAGGCTCTACTTGCCCCAGTATTCTCTCGCCTTCATCAGGTGATGGAGCCGGGCGGGCTCATGCTGGCCTTCTTCCACGCTACAAAAGGTCCGGAGAGTGCTTTCTGCCGCTATCATCTTACGGACACCGATGTCGTCGAGATGCAGAAGGCAGGGAACTACCCCTTGCTGCAGATCTACAGCAACCGAAAGATTGAAAATATGTTAAGCGAGTTCAGCACCTATCGATTTTTTCTCGCGAAGGATAGTCTTCGCGAAGTCATCATCACCCGGTAAAGAGTTCTCAGGAAAAAAGCGCCAGCACTGGAGTTCACAGTGCTGGCGCTTTTCTTTTGTAAGCTTGAATCGTTAGCCCTTCGCGGCCTGTTTTCTGCGTTCCGCCCACCGCTTCTTCATCGCATCGGCAATGCGCTTACGACCCTCCGGACTTAGCTTGCGCTTACGCGATCCCGCTGCTGCTGGGGCCGCGGCATTCTTGCTGCCCTTCGGGCGGCCCGGTCCTGAGCGGCCGGCCGGGGCTGCTGTTCCCGACAGCAGAGCACGCGCCTGCTGCAACTTCGATATCTGTGCATCAATCTCTGCGATGATACGGCTAACTTCCACGTGTTACCTCCAGTTGGTGTCGCTACTGCAGTCATTCGATTAGCTAAGAGCTGTAGACCGAATTCCCGAAATGCCACACAGCTACAATACAGAAGTAGTTAGCTACTGGCAATCTTATCCATAGGTTACAAAGCTATTTCGAGTGACCTATAGAGGCTTTTTGTCCGTAGTACTCGAGCCTGTCTGTGGGGCTCGTATGGCATATCCCGGCCCGGCTTCATCCAGCTCTTCATGGCGTGAGCTTCCCAGACCACGACGTTTGCTGGTTTCCTCGAGAGATTGCTGCAGGCCTTTCAGGGTTGCATTCTTATCTCTCGCAAACTCATTCGCCATGCGGGTTAGCGCATAGGTGACAATGTCGCTGTGGTGCAGATCATGCATCTCCGGAGCTCGCCGCAGGTTGAGCCAGAGGCGATGGACGAGTTGTATTTCGTTGGGCCGGATCGTCGGTGCATGAGGTCCAATATGAAAGCTAAGCGCCTCCCCGTCCGGTTTGATTACATAAAACGTAAATTGGCGCTTCGGCTCGGGCAATGCCTCCCATGCCTGACCCACGTGGTAGGCCTGTTCCTCGGCCGTCAACTTGCTCGATAAGCCGGAGACTACGGCTGCAGCATCGAGTGAGTTAGCCGTCTGCACCAGAGCCGCGAATAAATCGCCGGCTGGAACTACCAGGAGCGAGATATGTTTGCCAAAGCTCTCGGCCACCGAGACCGCCTTGGTAAAGAGCATCTGTTCGTGTTCGCTGAATAACTGCTCGGAGGCATCTACATACTCCGGTCCTCCTGCACCCATCATTCGAGCAGCCAATACGACAAGATCCTGCTCATCCGTATTCGTGTGGGTCAGAGACCACTTCAGAGCAAATGGCGCGGCAGAGTCACGCATCGTTACGACTACCGCGCCCGGACGAATCTGCAGGGCATCGCGTCCAACCGTGGCCTGATGCTCCAGTTGGAAATGCTCTCTCATCTGCAGTTTAGTCAGATCATGGCGCCGCTTGTTATCCCGTTCCGATAAAGAAAAGATGACAAAAAATGCAGCCGCGAAGATAACTCCACTTACCGTAGCTACCGATTTCGTAAATAAATTAACGATCGCTGTGGTCACCAAGACAAGAAAGACCGAAAGCAGCCCGAGCGGTAGCTCGGTCTTACCGATCTTCAAGTTGAGTGGCACCTTCCAGCCCCGTTCCCCTTTATATTTCCACCGGAGTACCAGCATAGCCAGCGCATTGAACGTAAAGCTCCAGATCACACCGAAGGCATAGGCCTCGCCCAGCACAATGACGTCACCGCGCGTCACGATGATCGTGAACATCTGCAGCGCAGCTACCAGATTCACAATGCGATAACTCGTGCCGTAGCGACGCTGCGGCTTGCGGAACCAGTCCGCGAGCACACCATCCTCTGCTACCCGCATCAGCACACCGGTAGAGCCCACGATCGCTGTATTCACCGCGCCGCCGAGTATCAGGAAGCCGACAATGACGACAAAGACGCGGAAGGCGATGCGCAGCGCCAAGGGTCCGACCATGTACATCGCCATGCCGGCAATCAGGTTGTCGCGATATAGCGGCACCCGAACCGAATCAGGAATCAGCATCACCGCCAGCAGCGTTCCAATGCCGGTGAAGATGAAGCTGTAGATCGCAATGACGATCGCCGCGCGCTTCAGATTTTTCAGCTTGGGGTGCTCAATCTCGCGGTTTACCTGCGCCAGCGACTCTTCGCCGCTCATCGCGAGCACCGAATGCCCAAACGCCATGATGACGCCGAACAACCCGAGCGTTCGCATGAAGCTCGTGTGTTTCAGAAACCCAAGAGCATCCTGACTGAAGTGCAGATGATCGGGCGTCGGGATCGGCGGCAGATGCACCCCTGTATGAATTGCCGAAAAGAATCCCCACGAAAGCAGAATCACGACCATGACCGTGGTGATCTTCATCACCTTCAGCGCTTTGTCGCTCGACTCTTCGATTCCTTTCGTGTTCTGCCACCAGAAGTAGATCGTGACGAGCCCGGCAATTGCGGCGGAGGTTCCATCGGTCGGAAACTGGCGAGCTCTTCCGTCCGCATGCATCACCACCACGCTCATCCAGTGATGGGCGGCACACAATCTCAGTAACTCGTTCAGCAATCCGACGATGTATTGTCCAGCAGAGACGCCGGAGATCGGCCCGGTGAGAATGTAGTCGAACATCAGCGCGGAGACGCTCAGCTTCGCGAATGTTCCGCCTAATGCCTCTTTCACGATGCGGTACACCCCGCCGCGCGTGAACATGCTGCAACTTTCGACGTAGAGCGCCCGTACCGCAAAGCTAAATAGCATCACGCCAAGGATGAACCAGGGCGCAGCTTTACCGACCGCCTCTTCCGCGATACCACCGGCATAGAAGGCTGATGAGCCAAGATCGTTCAGGACAATGGCCGCTGCTCGCCAGAAAGAAATAAAGGTGAGCATGACCGATGAGGCCACGACCAGGCGGACCCGGCTCGATTGCGGCTTATACGTGGTTTGTTTAGATGCCATTATGGTTTGCGTTCAGCATTGCACTCCATGTCTGACATCGAACCAATCGATGCCACGCTGGAGATCCCAACCCTGAGTGGAAGACCGTCTGCATTCCGGCAGTCGCAGGGTTGCCCACACGACGCCGCCTCCGACGGCTAATCTTCATCCTCCAGCAACTCCTTCAGATCTTCGATAAAACTAACCGCAATCACGACGGTAGAGCCCGCCATCCCGACAAAGAAAAGCGGCACCACTATCTTCGCGACTAGATGAATCACAAAATCCATACCGATAGAATTGTATCCCCGAAATAGATTTGCATTGATAACCCGATGTTAGACTTCATCTGCGATGCGACGAATCCCTGTGCGGCTTTGGGCCATGGCAGTACTCTCCGGCATCCTGCAGGTTCTGCCGTTTCCCATCGCCGGGCCAACGCCGCTTTGGCGTACCGCCTTCTGCTGGGTCGCGCTTGTACCGCTTTTCGCTGCGCTCCTCGGCCAAGACAAGACAGGAAATCCACTTGCTGCGCGTCAGGGTGCGGCGCTCGGATATATCTGCGGATTTGTCTGGTACCTCGGTAACTGTTACTGGGTCTATCAGACGATGTACCTCTACGGTGGCCTGGCAAAACCCATCGCCGCCGGGATACTAGTGCTATTTTGTCTCTACCTCGGTCTCTACCACGCTTTATTTGGTACGCTCCTTGCTGTATTTCGGACTCATTTCGGCCGTCAGGCGGTGCTTCTCCTGTCTCCTTTCGCCTGGGTTGCGGTAGAACTGGCTCGCGCCCGGATCACGGGGCTTCCATGGGATCTCCTGGGCATCGCCCAAGTCGATAATTCGGTCTTGATTCGCCTGGCTCCCGTTACCGGAGCCTATGGGCTCTCCTTTGTCATCGCCGGAGTCAACGCTCTTTGGCTCATCCGCATCCGTGTGAGGGAACGCCGGTACACCCGTCCTGCGCTCACCGTCGCCGGCGTCGTCATCGTTGTGCTCTACGTTGCAGCGCTGCGCCGAATACAAAACCCAAGGGATGTACCGGCCACCGTCCACGCCACTCTGGTCCAGGAGAACCTGGAGGTGGGCGCCGCGAACACCGGCCCTCAACCCTCTACCCAGGAATTGCTTGAATCCTTCTCGTATCTCAGCCGTTATCCGTCTGCTCAGTTTCTGCTGGGCATTCCCGAGCTTCCCGATACGCAGGCCGTATTTCTGATCCGGCAGCATCCTGCTGTCGAAGGAGCCGATCCGAAGGCCCCTGTGGCGAGTTCCACGAATCTGATTGTCTGGCCTGAATCGCCCGCGCCATTTCAGGAGAACGACTCGCAGTTTCGTTCCGCCTTGTCCAGCCTGGCGCGCGAAGCCAACGCCCCCATGATCGCCGGCAACATCGGCATCGATCGCACCTCGGAAAATGCTCGAGGCTATAGCCTCTTCAACTCCGCCTCCTTCATTACGCCGCAGGGGGATTTCGCAGGGCGCTACGACAAAATGCACCTCGTCCCCTTCGGCGAGTACGTTCCGTTTAAGCAGCTATTCTTTTTTGCGAGGAACCTGCTCAACGAAGTAGGTACCTTCGATCCCGGCCAGCATAGGGCCGTCTTCACCACTGGCGGCCATAGCTACGGCACCTTTATCTGCTATGAGTCCATCTTTGGCGATGAGGTGCGGCAGTTCACCCAACGAGGAGCGGAGGTGCTGATCAATATCTCCAACGACGGCTGGTATGGGGACACCAGCGCGCCATGGCAGCACCTGAACATGGCGCGCATGCGTGCCATTGAAAATCACCGCTGGGTGCTCCGCGCCACGAACACGGGAGTGACCGCCTCCATCAGCCCGTTCGGCAGGGTTATTGCCGCCGCGCCTCGTCATATCCGCACCAGCATCCGCGTCAGCTTCGCCTACGAGCACGACCTTACCTTTTACACCGTGCACGGCGATCTCTTCGCCTATGCCTGCGCTTTGGTCACCGCGATTGCCCTCGGGTTTAGTCTCCGCGCCAAATTGCCGTAAACTAAAGCTCTATGCTTAGCGATCTCGAATACTCCTACTCCCCGGTCCGCGACAAGGTTCGCGATCTGCGGGAGTATCTTTGACTCGGCCCGCCTGCGCCGTGAACTAGCCATCATCGAAGACAAGACGGCCGATCCCGCCATCTGGGCCGATCCCGCACGCTCGCAGCCGCTGATGCGGGAGCGCAAGCGCATCGAAAACCTGCTGGCCGACGACGCCGAACTGGCCCGCCGGACCGATGACATCGACGCTTACTTCGACCTGGCTAAGGAGGGGGAAGATACCGAGGCGGATCTGGCCCGCGAGATTCCTGCCCTGGTCGACTTCACCGACAAGCTTGAATCGAAGACCATGCTCTCGGAGGAGACCGATCCGCTGAACGCCATCGTCGTGGTCCATCCGGGGGCCGGGGGGACAGAGTCGCAGGACTGGGCTGAGATGCTGATGCGCATGTACATCCGCTGGGGCGAGCGCCAGAACTTCAAGGTTGAAATCAACGAAATCCAGGACGGTGACGAGGCCGGCATAAAATCCGTCACCTTCACCATCTCCGGCGACTTCGCCTTCGGGCTTTTAAGCGGAGAAACCGGCGTCCATCGGTTGGTTCGCATCTCGCCCTTCGACTCTGCCAAGCGCCGCCATACTTCGTTCGCGTCGGTGTATGTCTCGCCGGAAATCGACGAGACTATCCATGTCGATCTCAAGGTCGAAGACCTGCGGATCGATACCTACCGCTCGGGCGGCAAGGGCGGG
>Ga0137385_10002272_pt1 | contig 16353 bp, 10 predicted proteins | sample SagtaG_FD_104921 | JGI IMG/M metagenome (GOLD analysis project Ga0137385, IMG submission 104921) | Vadose zone soil microbial communities from Sagehorn Ranch, Mendocino, California, USA - Sage2_R_80_16 metaG | ecosystem: Environmental > Terrestrial > Soil > Vadose zone | place: USA: California...
CAGCCGGGTCCGATCGACACGGATTTGAATCCCGCCTCGGGTGATTGGGCGGTCCCACAGAAGGCCGCCACTGCGCTCGACCGCTACGGGCACGTTGAGGAGATCGCCGCAATGGTGGCGTTCGTCGCCGGTCCTGAATCCTCGTACATCACCGGGGCGAATCTGACCGTAGATGGCGGAATGAATGCCTGAAACAGCGCACACACTCAGTCCATGGGCCTGAAGAAAGATGTATCCGTGCGGACCTGGTTGAGAGCCGACGACCTAGCTGTGTCGGCTCTCCTTCGACTCCAGGTGCGCAGTCGTAACTGACGGGCCAGAGAGAGGATTATGACTACACTCCAAAACAAGACTGCGCTTGTGACGGGCGCCTCAAGAGGAATTGGCCGCGCGACGGCAGCAGCGCTTGCCAGAACCGGGGCACACGTCCTGGTTCACTATGGCCGCTCGACACAGGAAGCGGAATCTCTTGTCGCCGAGATCCAAACGAAAGGTGGACGCGCAACTGCAATCTCGGTGGATCTAGAAGCTCCGGACGGCGCTTCGCTGCTTGCCAAGAAGGTCCACTCCATCGTCGGCGATCGATTGGATGTGCTTGTACTCAACGCCGGAATTAGCAAGGCGGCACGCATTGCGGAGTACACGGTCGAGGATTTTGACAGCCTCTTTGCCACGAACGTCCGAGGCCCGTTCTTCCTGGTACAGCAACTGCTGCCGGTTCTTGGTGAGGGCTCAAGCATTGTTGTTATCTCTTCTCTCGGAGCCCGTATGGTGGTGGGCAAGCCCGGTTTGGAAAACCCTTCGATTCTTGCCTACGCCTCTACCAAAGGAGCACTTGAGACTCTGGTCAAGAACTGGGCGGCTATTCTCGGGCCGAGCGGCATGTTCAATCCGATTCCGTCCGTTCTGCTTAGCCAAATAGAGAGCACGGTCGGCAGCCTCGATCAGTTGTGGATCAGCACCACATTGCCTCTGACCGCCATCTCTGCTAATGGCTTTGGCGCATCGCGCCGTGGAAACTAGCGCTCGCAACAGGCGCGTCGAACTCACCCGCGAGTAGAAGCAATAACCACAGCCCTTCCATCTTTCGGGGACATTGCAATAAAGCCGTTATGGCTCTCCAGGTTTCCGGTGGCCACAAGCTAGCGGCTTCCCTGTTGGCACGTTGATGAATTCTAGTTCCTCTGCACTAGCATCAAGAGGTTCGACGCCGACATTTTCAAAAACTGAACTGCGTGTGACCGCAGCGGTCCGTCGATCCATTCAGAAAGCAACGGATCAGGTGCGATTTCGCGCACGATGCTGCGGGTCTGAAGACTCTGCGTGTGACCAGAGGGGAGTTTTCTGATGCTCACCGAAGACTTCCACAATTCGAGCGCCGGATTGAGACTGCCCATAAATCCCGCATCAAATTCTGTCCTCTGCGTGGGTGAAAGAACGTGTTGAGTGGCTTGTCACCACCGGCGGGCATTGCTGGCTAAATTGGGAGCAGCATTTTTGCGCTGTAGTGCATACGTATTTGTACACAATGATGTTTAGCTGCTATAGATAAGCTATGCAGCAGCACCCACGATACCAACTGCTGGCCGTCGGTCTGTTTGCCGTGACTCTGGGAGGTCTCATGTTTCATCGCAGGCGCTATGCCCTGCTTCTGGCCGTTGAATCGGTTGTTGTCGTTGTTGCTATCTGCGGAGTGAAGGCCTATGCGGCAGATGCTGCGGGGCCAGTGATGCCGACGTTGATTGAGCAGTTCAGCGCAGACCGCCGCAGCCTAGATGGTATCTATATGATTCCGTTTTCTGCGTCGCATATGGATCGCTTTGAGCGGTTTTATGGCGACGAGCTGAAGACGCTGGCGGCGATGGACTTTGACCATCTTTCGAATGCGGACAAGCTGGATTACCTACTGTTGCAGAACACGCTGCGCGGCGAGTTGCACCAACTAGAACTGCAGCGCAAGCAGACGGTAGAGATGATGCCGCTGCTGCCGTTTGCACCATCGATTGATAAGCTGATGGACCAGAAGCGTTTGATGCAGAGGCCGAATGCCGAGGCGACGGCGGCGGCGCTGACGGCGCTGATACGCGGAATTGAGGCGGCGGAGCGCGACTTTGATCCGGCGCGGAGTGCCGGGAAGACAAAGGTGAATCCGGTTACGGTGAATCGCGCCGTTGCTGCGACACGTCGGCTGGCCGCCAGCCTGAAGGACTGGCATGAACAGTACAGTGGGTACGACCCGGAGCTTACGTGGTGGGTGGACGGACCTTATCAGCAGGCTGCCGAAGCCCTGGATGGTTATGCAAGTTTTCTGAAGGAAAAACTTATCGGTATTGCGCCGGACGACAAGACCACGATCATTGGTGATCCGGTGGGCCGCGATGCGCTGATGCATGAGCTGGCTGCAGATATGATCCCCTATACGCCCGAAGAACTGGTGGCGATTGCCCAGACGGAGTATGACTGGTGCATGCGCGAGATGCTGCGTGCCTCGCACGAGATGGGCTATGGCGATGACTGGCATGCTGCGGTGGAGAAGGTGAAGACGATGCACGTTGCTCCGGGTGAGCAGCCGGAGCTGATTCGCAAGCTGGTAGTGGGGGGTATTGATTTTGTAAAGAAGAACGATTTGGTGACTGTGCCGCCGATGGCCGAAGAAACATGGCGCATGATTATGATGACGCCGGAACGGCAACTGGTGAACCCGTTCTTCACGGGGGGCGATGAGATCAGCGTCTCGTACCCGACGAACACAATGACCTTTGACCAGCGCGAGATGAGCATGCGGGGCAACAATATTCCGTTTGCGCGCGCGACGGCATTTCACGAGATGATTCCCGGCCACTTCTTGCAGTTCTACATGGCTGCGCGTTACCACCCTTACCGTGAGCCGTTTTCGACGCCGTTCTGGTACGAGGGGAACTCGTTGTGGTGGGAGATGCTGTTCTGGGACCGTGGATTTGACCGTACACCGGAGGAGCGCGTGGGCGCGCTCGTGTGGCGCATGCACCGGTCGGCGCGCGTGATTTTTGCGATGAACTTTCATCTGGGTAAGTGGACACCGCAACAGTGTGTGCAGTCACTGATCGACAATGTGGGCTTTGAGCCGGACAACGCAACGGCGGAGGTGCGGCGGTCGTTCGATGGCTCGGTTGGGCCACTGTACCAGAGCGCCTACCTTATGGGGGGACTGCAGTTTCGCGCGCTCCACAAGGAAATGGTTGGCTCTGGGAAGATGACTGAGCGTGAGTTCCATGATGCCGTGCTGCATGAGAACGCGATGCCGATAGCGCTGCTGCGTGCCTACATGGAGAAAGAACAACTGACGCGCGACTTTGTTCCGCAGTGGAAGTTCTACGGAGATCATCCGACGCACCCCTGATCTAAGCCATTTTTGGAGGGACTCTCTTGAGCAGAGCGCTACGTACCCTGCTGGCAGTATCGCTTTGTCTGAGCGCAGCACAGGCTGCCGTAACGCGTGAGGATTACAGACGCGCGGCGGAGCTTTCGACGAAGTATCGTGACCTGCCCCAGAGGATTGTGCATGGCATGCACTGGATCGAGGGCGAACATACGCTGCTTTACAGCGTGAGCAATGGGGACGATCAGCAGTTCATGTTGGTGAATGCGGAGACCGGCGCACGCACCCCTGCCTTTGACCAGGCGCGTGTTGCGGCTGCACTTTCGAAGGCGCTGCACGATGAGGTTAAGCAGGGAAAGCTGCCCTTTGGAGAGGCGCGGCTGATGGAACATCGCTCTGTGCTTGAGTTTTCGATTGGGTATACACCGTGGCGTTGTGAGCTGGATAAGGACACCTGTGCGGAGATGCGTGACGTGGGCGAGACGGACGAAGATCCGAATGCGAAGCCGGCGAACCGAAACAGCGCTACCCGCAGTGTGGCTTCTCCCGATAAAAAATGGGATGCGCTGATTGAAAACTACAACGTGGTGGTGCGCTCTGCCGATCGTAAGCAGACGCTTGTGCTGAGCACGGATGGATCGGAGGGCAACTACTACGCGCTGGAGTCGATTGTGTGGTCACCTGATTCCACACGGATTGTGGCGTATCGGATCCGCCCGGGCTATCGCCGCATGCTGCGCTTTGTGCAGTCGTCGCCGCCGAACCAGTTGCAGCCACTGTATCCAGAGGTGGCTTACACCAAGCCGGGTGACGTACTGGATTTGCAGCAGCCGGCGTTATTTGAGGTGGCTGCGAAACGCGAGATACCTGTTGGGAATACGCTGTTTCCAAATCCGTTCAACCTGTCGAACGCTGTGTGGTGGAAAGATGGCCGCGGCTTCACCTTTGAGTACAACCAGCGTGGGCACCAGTTGTTCCGTGTGGTTGAGGTGGACGGAAAGACCGGCGTGCCACGCGCGCTGATCGATGAGGGGAGCGATACGTTTGTCGACTACCGTCCGCTGACTGCCAACCAGCAGGATGCGGGCAAGATCTATCGCTACGATCTTGCGGATGGTAAGGAGATTCTATGGGCTTCCGAGCGTGACGGGTGGGAGCATCTCTATCTGCTGGATGGGCGCACGGGGAAGGTGAAGAAGCAGATCACCCGCGGTGAATGGGTTGTGCGTGCCGTGGACAGGGTAGATCAAGAGCGCCGCCAGATATGGTTTGAAGCGAGCGGCATGAAGCCAGGCGAAGACCCGTATTTTGTACATGCGTATCGCATCAACTTCGATGGCAGCGGATTGACGCCGCTCAACGAGACGCCTGGAAATCATCATGTGGAGTACTCGAACGATGGCGCGATGTATGCCGACCTGGTGAGCACGGTGGATACCGCACCTGTGCTGACGTTATACAAGACGACGGACAACAGCAGGATCAGCGCGGTAGAGCGTGGCGATATCGATACTTTGAGGGCCGCCGGATGGCGCCCTCCGGAGCCGTTTATGGCGAAGGGTCGCGATGGCAAGACCGAGATATGGGGCGTTGTGTGGAAGCCTGCAAACTTTGATCCTGCGAAGCGGTACCCGGTGGTCGAGAGTATTTATGCGGGGCCGCAGGGATCTTTTGTTCCGAAGGTCTTCTCGACCCGGGGGGCGCCACTGACGGAGCTTGGCTTTGTCGTGGTGCAGATTGATGGTATGGGCACGAACAACCGCTCCAAGGCATTTCACGCGTTTGCGTGGAAGAACCTGAAGGACGCGGGGTTCCCTGATCGCATTGCGTGGCATAAGGCGTACGCAGCCGCGCATTCGTGGTACGACATTTCACGGGTAGGCATCTTTGGCACCTCTGCAGGTGGGCAGAATGCTATGGGTGCGTTGCTCTTTCATCCTGAGTTTTACAGGGCGGCTGTCGCAAACAGCGGATGCCATGACAATCGCATGGATAAGATCTGGTGGAACGAGCTATGGATGGGATGGCCGATTGGCCAGGAGTATTCGGACTCGTCGAACGTAGACAATGCTTGGCGGCTGCAAGGCAAGCTGTTGCTGGTTGTGGGCGAACTGGATGACAACGTGGATCCGTCGTCGACCTTTCAGGTGGCCGACCGGCTTGAGAAGGCGAACAAGGATTTCGACCTACTTTATGTGCCGGGCGGGAAGCATGGCGCCGGGGGAATGTCTGGCCAGAGGAAGCTTCAGGACTTCTTTGTACACAATTTGCTGCAAGAAGAAGTTCCCGCGTGGAATGAGTCGGCCGGGGCGGGTTCGGAGGTGAAATAGGCCAATCCACGGGAGAAAAACTTAGAAGAATGTTCGCATTGCATGCGGGCATTCTTGCGTTTTGGCATGGATTCGTTGTCGACAGAAGGTCGTTTGCAGATGCAGGGATGGTGGTGGCTTGTCCGAGTACGAACACAAATAAGTAGAATTTTTCGTATTGCTTTTTGTACACAATTCGTCGCATAATTCATCATCGCTTTCACACAAACATAACTTATTGGCGCTCCTACCGCAGTTGTAGGGATGTTTCGCACCTAGCGGGGTCTGTCGCAAACAGTAAAAAGCGAGTGCTGATGGGCTGTCATAAGGGGGTCGTATGTTGGATCGAATCAGGCGCGTGATCTGTTTCGTTATTGTGATGGGCGTCGTCGCAGTTTGTTGCCGCACTTCGCTGGCGCAGGCGGGAACGCAGGGTATTGTCACAATTACCGTTACAGATACAAGCAATGGGGGTGTGCCGGATGCGGAGTTGGAACTGACAGCCAGCGATACGAACTCCGTGCGTAAGGCGAAGACCGCTGGAGGCGGCAACTTCAACTTCGTGGACCTGCCGATCGGCACCTACCGTCTGGTGGTTTCGCGTGGTGGCTACGCAACGACAGAGGTTTCGACGATTGAGGTCCACGCCTCGCAGACGACGCCGGTGGCCGTTGTGCTGAAGATCGGCGAGGCGAGCGAGACGGTTGTTGTGAGCGCGGCAGCGACGCCGCTGCTGGACGCGACGTCGAACTCGCTTGGCCAGGTGATTGACCTGAAGGCGATTGAAGCGTTGCCACTGCTTGGCCGTGATCTTACGGCGCTTGCCCGCCTAACTCCTGGCCATGCGGGAGCGGTCGGAACGGATGGTAGCCAGATTGGTGTGTGGAATGGGCAGCCCTTCACGAACCAGGGCGTAAATATTGATGGTGTTGTCGGTGCTGCTTCGCGTGCCAAATACACCGGTAATGTGCAGGCTGCCGCATCGCCTCGCGTTGAGAATATTGCGGAGATGGCAGTGCAGACTGACCAGATCGATCTGGACCAGGGCTTTGGCCGTTCGAGCATGCAGCTGAGTTATGTCACGCGCTCAGGAACAAACCAGTTCCATGGCCGCGTTTACGTCGACAGTCGTAACTCTGGTCTGAATGCTAATACGTACGCAAACAATGCGCGTACGCCGAAGGTACGACGCCCGAAGTACATCTATAACGACTTTGGAGCCAGTGTGGGTGGTCCGGTCATTCACGATAAGCTTTTTTTCTTTGGAAGCTTTTCGACACGCCGGGTGCCGCAGAACACAACACAGTCAAACAACTATCTGACACCTTCGGCACAGTCCGGCAATTTTACGTATACGGGTACAGATGGGGTTTCGCATACTGCGAATCTGCTGAGCCTGGCTGCGGCACGTAACCTGCCGTCCAGCGTGAACTCGGTGATTGCGAAGCAGCTTACCGCAATCAACTCGTCGCTCGATGCAGGCAGCACGGCGCCCACGAGTGATGCGAATATCGGTTCTATCGCATGGAATAGTTCGACGCCGTTGGTCTATTACTGGCCGACTGCACGCCTTGACTATAACGTGACCGATAAGCTGCGGATGAATCTGTCATGGAATATGTCGCAGCAGAAGCAGACTGGCAACTATGCTCCGCCGTTTCCTGGGACAACTTTTGCCAACCAGCTTTCGGGATTCCAGGCGCGTTCGTTCACGCTGGGCTACGGTGTGGATTACCAGATCACTCCCAAGATCATTAACCAGTTCAAGGCTGGATATCTTTATGCGTCAAATAAATATTCAGAGGACGCGCCGCCATTGTATGCAACGGAGCCTTATGTTTACTGGGGATTCGATTCGGGCGGATGGGGAGATTACAGGATGTCTGGTCAGACGTACACGCTGCCTACGTCCAACTTCTATCCCGTGCTCAACGTCTCCGATTCGGTGAGCTGGCAGAAGGGAAATCATTCGATTAAGTTCGGTGGTATGTGGAACCGCGAGCAGGATCACTACTGGAATCCGCCGGCTGGCTTTCCAAACTACTATCTTGGTGTCGCCAGTGGCGACCCGGCTTTGGGTGCTATCTCGACCGACACGCTTAGCGCTGCAAGTCCTAACAACGTAGCCGAGGCGCTGCAGATGTATGCCGTTCTTACGGGACGTATTTCGTCCGTGAGCGGAAGCTACTCCTATTCCCCCAAGTCGGGGGATTACTTCAATGGAATCAGTGCCTACAACCTCAATGAACTGCAGAAGGCATGGGGCGTGTTCGCTCAAGATTCCTGGCGCATTTTCCCAACCCTGACGCTGAATTACGGTATGCGTTGGGACTTTACGGGAGATAACCACGATCTGACTGGTGCCTATCACTCTGCTACCGAGGCGTCATTGTACGGACCTTCGGGTACCGGCAATCTTTTCAATCCGGGATCGCTTCTTGGAACGAACAATCCAACGATCGACAACCTGCCGCACAGTTACAACCCTTGGAATGTGTCGCCGCAACCGCAGTTCGGCCTGGCATGGAATCCGCACGGCGATGGTGCCCTGGGCAAGCTGTTAGGAAATGGGGATACGGTAATCCGTGGCGGGTATAACCTGCGACGCTTCACTATGCCGCAGCAGTATGTCTGGAACAACTCTTCTTCGTACGGTGCGTTCTTTTATCAGACGTTCTATCTGAATGCGAACAATACTGGTGCTGCCGGCACTTTCGCTCCGGGATCGCTTTCACTCGGCGGCAATCTTCCGGCCGTGGGTCTATCACCGACGCAGTATGTGAAGTCTGAGTCGTTCTCTGACTTTACTTTCCTGAATGCCATCACGTTTGCAGGCATGGACCGCAATATCAAGCAGCCTTATACGCAGTCGTGGAACCTGGGCTTTGAGCGCAAGTTCGGTTCGCGCGCTATCGAGATTCGGTATGACGGCAATCGCACGCTGCATCAGTGGATTCCCATCAATACGAATGAGGTCAACGTCTTCGAGAACGGCTTCCTGCAGCAGTTCAAGAACGCCCAAATGAATTACCAGCAGAGCGGGGGAAAGACCTTCAAGGGTGTGAATCCAACACCGATATTTGACGCGGCTTTTGCTGGAGAGGCTATCGGTGCTTATGGCGGTCCGGAAGATTACGAGAACGGCAACTTCAAAACTGCAATTGAGAATGGACAGGTAGGCTCGGTTGCGCAGACGTTGAGTGGTATTGCTGGAACGGTGCCTTACTTCTGCAATATGGTTGGAGCATCTTTCGCACCGTGCGCGAACAATGCGGGGTTTACAGGTGCGGGAGCTGGATACGCAACGAACTTCTTCCAGGCCAATCCTTATGCTGCCGGCCAGTCGACTTCCCTGATGAAGGCTGTGGGGTTCTCGAACTACAACTCGTTGCAGATGGACTTCCGCCAGCAGGCCTGGCACGGATGGACGTTTGACGCGAACTATACCTTTGGCAAGACGCTCGGTATTGGATCGACACGCGATTACACTGGCGGCGCACAGAATCTATACACGCTGCGTAATATCGCGCGTGGATATGGGCCGACCGCCTTCGACATACGACACGTGGTGCATTTCACGTCGACGTATGATCTTCCCTTCGGCAAGGGCAAGCAGTTTCTCAATTCGAACAGCCTTGTCAGCAGCATCCTGGGTAACTGGACGGTCGGATCGATCATGACGATCCAGAGCGGTGCTGCCCAGCAGATTACAGGGGGCAACGCGACCTTCAACGACTACGCTGACGGAGGCATCAGGCTGAGTGGTGTGACACGCAAGGAACTGCAGAGCGCGATCGGAGTGCATCGGGTGCCAGGAACGACCTATGCAACTCTGATCGACCCGAAGTATCTTGCGAGTTCAAATGGGCAAGGCGGTGCAAACTCGACCTTTATCAAACCGAACACAACTCCGGGAACAATTGGAGATATTCTCTTTCTTTACGGACCGCGTGCTTTCTATCACGACATGTCTGTGTCGAAGGCTGTTCCAATCAAGGACACGATTCAGTTCCGCATCCAAGGTGAGTTCCTGAATGCATGGAATCATCCGGTGTTCGGCAGCTCTCCTGGCTCGTTCGGCAACGCTAACCTTTACACGACGAGTATTCAATCCAATAGCTTCGCGGTGAGTGGAGTTACCAACAATCCACGCATTATCGAACTGCGCGGCAATATCGAGTTCTAAGCAGAAGAGCAACTGTATGCGTTCACCTGATGAGGGGTCTTCTCTCATCCGGTAGATGCAAACGCTTGAACTTTCGGAGAGTCCCGAGACTGCACCGTGTAGCCTGTAGCTGCGCGGTGCACTTTTTCCTTCGGATGTAGCAATCTGTAGGCGAGTGAAACCGCACATAACGTTTGTTTTTGGGATTATTGCCATGCAGCAGCAAACAGAACGTGCGGGTGAAACAGCAGTCGAGTTCCGCAAGGCACTTGGGCTTTTCGATTCTGTGATGATTGTGGCTGGTGTCATGGTCGGCTCTGGCATCTTCATCGTGAGCGCAGAGACTACGCGCCAGGTTGGCTCTGCCGGTTGGCTGATGGTTGCGTGGGTGATTACGGGCCTGCTTACGGTGGCAGGTGCGCTCAGCTATGGCGAACTTGCAGCGATGATGCCGTCGGCTGGTGGCATGTATGTGTACCTGCGGGAGGCGTTCTCTCCACTGTGGGGATTTCTGTATGGCTGGACGTTACTGACGGTGATCCAGACTGGAACCATTGCTGCGGTAGCGATTGCGTTTGCCCGGTTCAGTGGTGTTCTGTTTCCCATTATCAGCGAAGACCACTACCTGGTTCACCCGATCCACATACTTCCTGGGTATGTCCTGTCGCTTTCGACGACCCAGGTGTTGGCCCTTGGCATGATTTTGTTGATCGCCGTGATCAACTCTTACGGCGTGCAGTGGGGCAAGCTGATTCAGAATGTCTTCACCGTCGCGAAGCTGACGGGCATGGTTGCTCTGCTTGGGCTTGGTGGATTCGCTTTCCTGCGTAATCCTGAGGTGCTGCGCAGCAACTTCGCCCATGCGTGGAGTCCACTGCATGTGACAGAGATCCATGGTCTGGATGTAACAACTGCCTTCGGCATGCTGGTTGCGCTGTGCGTCTCACAGACCGGATCGCTCTTCTCCGCGGATTCATGGCATGACATCACGTTTGTGGCAGGTGAGGTACGTAATCCGAAGCGCAACCTTCCGTTGTCGCTTGCGTTGGGCACGTCGATGGTCATTGTGCTTTATCTGCTTTGTAATCTTTGCTACTTAGCCGTGTTGCCGGTGCACAGTATCCAGACGGCTCCGGGGGACAGGGTTGCAACGCTTGTTGTTGATACAGTTTTGCCTGGCATCGGTAAGGTTGCGATGGGCGTACTCATTATGGTGTCGACCTTTGGCACGGTAAACGCCCTGACGCTGGCTGGTGGCCGCGCATGCTATGCCATGGCACAAGATGGCCTCTTCTTTCGCCGGGCAGGGGGCCTGAATCGTTCTCGTGTTCCTGGGTGGGCTCTTGGTTTGCAATGTGTATGGTCGCTCGCGCTTGTGTTGCCGCGCACCTTCGACCTATCTACCGGCACGTATGGCAACCTGTACAGTAACCTGCTGGATTATGTGATCTCTGCAGCGCTGATCTTTTACATTCTGACCGTCGTAGGATTGTTTCGGCTTCGCCGTACGCAGCCTCATGCGGTACGGCCGTATCGCTGCTGGGGTTATCCGTGGTTGCCAGCGTTTTATATCTTCGGGGCCGCAGTTGTTCTGGCCGTGCTGTTTGCCTACCGCGCTGCAACGACCTGGCCGGGACTGATTATTGTGCTGAGCGGTGTTCCCGTGTATCTGATATTGCGCCGAAATGGATTGAATAAAAGCGCTGTTGAGGCGAAGACACCTGGAGTATGAGAGCAGGCCGCTGACGAAAAGAGGCAGTTCGGGAGTCGCGAGCGATCGTGGAATGACTCTTACGATGAGCGATCTATGGTATTGCGGCGAGCTCTGTGCGTTGCTACTTTTGACTGCTCTTTTGACGACAGGTCCGATTGCCCTGGGCCAGTCGCCACGAACGGTGCGGAGTGCGGGCAATCCGATTCTGGCGGATGGATCTTATTATTCTGCTGACCCTGCGCCTCTGGTCGTAGGTGACACGCTCTACATTCTGGCGGGACGAGATGAAGCTGCGGCAGAGGTTAATGACTTCATCATGAACGAGTGGCAGATGTTTGCGACGAAGGATGTTGCCTCTCGCAGATGGCTGCACTCTCCGGGTTTTCTGCGGCCGGAGTCTGTTTTTCATTGGGCCGCACCAGGGCATGCGTATGCCGGACAGATCGTTCAGGGAACCGATGGCCGTTTTTACATGTATGCGCCTGTTCAAGAGGCAGAGAGCAAGAATGCGGATGCGTTCGCTATTGGCGTTGCGGTTGCAGACAAGCCATTAGGGCCGTGGAAGGATGCGCATCCGAGTGGGCCGATCGTCTCGCAATCTGTTCCGGTACCCAACCGGATTCAGAACATCGATCCTACGGCGATGGTGGACGACGATGGTCGCGTGTATCTGTATTGGGGTACATTTGGCAAACTGCGCGGCCTGGAACTCGCTGCTGATATGGTGACACCGAAGAGTGAAGAGATTGCGGTTGCAACTCTAGACGGCTTCTTTGAGGCTCCTTGGATCTTCAAGCGTAAGGGTATCTATTACATGCATATGCGGGGAACCAGGCTGGCCCTGCCTCCCCGTGCACACCAGCCATATACCATGCGTGCATCGCATACGGTACCGCTTCGTCACCGCTTGGGCCGTGGACGTATCGCGGCGTTATTCTTGGTCCGGTCTCGTCCACGACATCGCATCCCGGCATCATTGTGTTCAAAGGTGAGTGGTATCTCGTCTATCACACGGCCGATGCAAAGGGGGGTGACCACTTTAGACGAAGCGTGGCGATCGATACGGTTGCGTGGGACGATCGTTCCTCCCCTCCGCGGATGCTCGAAGTGAAGCCGACGCGTACACCTGCACCGCCGCCGAAGCCGACACGTAATCTTGCTCCACAGGCTCACGTCAGCGCATCGAACGAGCCCGTTCCAGTGCAGTACTGGATCCGCGCGTTGAATGATGGAGTTGTGCGTGCCAATCCGTTGCCGCCGGATATGTGGGGGAGCTGGACGCGTCATAACCCCGCCAGTCAATGGGTGGAGTACGCGTGGACTCATCCGGTAACAATTGTGGAGTCACGCGTCGTTTTCTGGGGAGATCATCCGCAGGGCGCCGAGGAGGGAGTTGCGCCGCCTGCGAGCTGGCATCTGGAGTATTGGACAGGGAGCGAATGGCAGCCGGTGCGGCATCCGAGTGGTTATCCGACGCAGCTTCATGACGATAGTGTCGTCCGTTTCGATCCTGTAACGACTGATCGGCTGCACGTGGTGTTCAACGCCTCCGGCCACGATGGACGATATGCCGCGGTGGCTGTCCAGGAGTGGGAAACGCTTGCACCTTCGGCCCAGACCACCACGCGCTAAAGGGTGCGAAGGAGCTGTAGTTACCAGCTGCCGCGTTCGCCGAAGATGTCGATGACGTGGCCCAGGCGCTCGGCACCCATCAGCCAATTATTCTCAAGCGCTTTTTCTACAACGTCTGGATTGCCACGGCGCAGTCCGTCAATGATGTTCGCGTGCTCGTCGACGGAGTTATGTAGATCTTTGATGATGGAACTGGCATAGAGACGCCAGTAGCGTTCGGCTTGCGGCTCGACGGCGCTGTGCAGTGTCAACAGTCGCGTCCCCGCGCCCGCGTTGACGATGCGGCGGTGGAAGTTTCGATCAAGTTCGAAGATGTCTCCAGCATGACCTTCACCACGGGAGATTGTCTGCAGGCGCGTGTTCAGCTTCTCAAGCTCGTTGGCGATGCTCTCGCGCTCGGCTTTGGGTTTTTGCGCTGCACCTCGCCCGGCGATGCCTTCGAGTTTGCCAATGATCATGTACAGCTCATTGGCATCTTCCTTCGTCAGCGGTGCGACGATCATGCGAGACTTGCTTACGGAGCGCTGCTCAAGTACGTAGCCCTCGCGCTGCAGCCAGTGAATGGCGGCGCGAACGGGTGTTCGGCTCGTGTTGAGCCGCTCGGCCAGATCGGCTTCGACGATCCAAGTTCCCGGCGACATACGGCCGTGAACAATCAGTTCTCTGATTTCCTGAAAAGCAGTGAGGAGACTTGTTCCGTGCTCCGGTTTTTGCCGTTTCTTGTTGGACGAACTTAATGGCATCCGCCTTACGCTGCGCTCGGTCGGCGACTGGCCCGAAGATGTTGTTTTCAAGAAGCTGATCCTCGCGTATTCATCTTAGAGCACAACATGTATGGCTGGGGTGGAAAGAATATGTACGCGCATTTGTATCCAAACTAGTCTACAATCACGGCATGCCCTCCTCCTCTTCTGTGAATCCAAAACGCATCTCAGTTGTCGATTCACACACTGCAGGTGAGCCAACCCGCATTGTTGTTCGCGGCGGCCCTGACCTTGGAGGCGGAAGTATGGCGGAGAGGCTGGTATCGTTCCGCCAGCACCATGATGCATTTCGCAGGACGGTGGTGATGGAGCCCCGCGGATCAGAGGTGATCGTCGGTGCATTGTTGTGCGAACCGGTTGATCCTGCGGCGATTGCAGGCGTGATTTTCTTCAACGATGTGGGCTACCTCGGTATGTGCGGACACGGAACCATTGGCTTGGTAACGACGCTTGCGCACCTAGGCAGAATTGAGCCTGGCGTACATCACATTGAGACGCCAGTAGGCAGTGTGCATACCGAACTGCACGTGGACGGCAACGTCTCCGTTCGCAATGTGCCGAGCTATCTCTACCGTAGCAATGTTGAAGTGGATGTGCCCGGGTACGGCCGTTTTGTTGGCGATATCGCATGGGGAGGAAACTGGTTCTTTCTGGTTGGCGATCATGGCCAACGACTTCGCGTGGAGAACCGATCGATTCTCATTGAGTTGACGACCGCAATTCGTACTGCCCTCGTCACACATGGCATTACCGGCAAGGATGGCGCGATGATCGATCACATTGAGCTTTTTGCTGCTCCAGCAGATAGGGACAACTCCAGTCGCAACTTCGTGCTGTGCCCGGGAGCTTCCTTCGACCGTTCACCGTGCGGTACAGGTACCAGCGCCAAGATGGCGTGTTTGCACGCAGCGGGAAAGCTTATGGATGGCGAGATCTGGCGGCAAGAGGGTATCCTCGGCACGGTCTTTAGCGGTTCCGTACAGAGTAAGGGAGAGTGCGTTATGCCGACGGTTACGGGTCGCGCGTGGATCACAGCTGAGTCCGATCTCCTGTGTTTCTCAAGCGATCCTTTTGGTGAGGGAATTCAGTTCTAGTGGCCGGCTTCGACGTCATCATCGTAGGTGCAGGAATTGTCGGCTGCGCCGCGGCGCTTGAGTGTGTACGGGCAGGGCTGCGAGTGGGGATTGTTGAGCGTGCCGTGGTGGGGGGAGCTGCGACAGCGGCTGGCATGGGGCACGTTGTAGTGATGGACGATTCTCCAGCACTGCTTGCGTTGACAGCCTACTCCCGCGGATTGTGGCGAGATCTGCATTCTTCTCTGCCGCGTGCGGTCGAGTACGAATCGTGCGGGACGGTTTGGGTCGCTGCGGATGACGAAGAGATGCGGGAGGTTCAAGCCAAGAAAAGAGTGCTGGCGACTGTCGGAGTCGTATCCGAGATATTGGATGAGCGCGGTCTTGCTGAAGCCGAGCCCCATCTGCGTAGAGGGCTTGCCGGCGGGTTGCTGGTGCCGGACGATGGTGTTATCTATCCGCCTGCTGCGGCCGGCTACTTTCTTGAGGAGGCGGTCCGCGGGGGAGTTGTCGCCTTGCTTGGGAACGGGGTTACGGCCATTAAGCATGGGTGCGTGGATTTGCAGGACGGAACAGTGCACGTCGACGATCGTGTTTTGCTGGCAACTGGGGCGGACATATCGCTATTACCCTCACTGCAAATCCACAAGCGAAAGGGGCATCTGCTCATTACCGATCGCTATCCGGGTATGGTGCGGCATCAGCTTGTCGAGCTTGGCTATTTGAAGAGCGCGCACTCCATTACCGCGGATTCGGTTGCATTCAATGTGCAGCCGCGGCTTACAGGACAGTTACTGATTGGATCTTCGCGACAGTACGGAGACACCGATCGTCAAGTAGATCAGCGTATTCTGCGCCGGATGCTTGAGCGGGCTATAGAGTATGTCCCCGAGCTCAAGCAGGTCTCAGGCATTCGCGTGTGGACGGGCTTTCGCGCGGCCACGCCAGACAATCTGCCGCTGATTGGTCCGACGGAGGATCCAACGCTGCACCTTGCGATGGGTTTTGAGGGATTGGGTATTACCAACGCTCCGGGTGCGGCACGCCTCGCTGTAGACCATTTGCTTGGCCGCGCCTCGACTATCGATGCAACCCCGTATCTTCCCACGCGAGTAGGCAAGCGGGAGGAGCCGCATGTCTGACGGCGTGGTAGTTATGATCCTCATCAATGGCAGGGAATTCAACATGCCCACCGGTTCCACGGTGGGATCGGCTCTTGTGGCTGCAGGTGTAGCGTGCCGCACATCGGTAAGTGGGCAGCCTCGTACGGCATTGTGCGGCATGGGTAGCTGCTTTGAGTGCTGCGCTGTGGTGGATGGTGTGCCGCATCGCCGCACC
>Ga0137385_10002282_pt1 | contig 16315 bp, 10 predicted proteins | sample SagtaG_FD_104921 | JGI IMG/M metagenome (GOLD analysis project Ga0137385, IMG submission 104921) | Vadose zone soil microbial communities from Sagehorn Ranch, Mendocino, California, USA - Sage2_R_80_16 metaG | ecosystem: Environmental > Terrestrial > Soil > Vadose zone | place: USA: California...
CGTCGGCCAGCGTCCCGGCTCTCGAAGCAATGCGTGGTCATGGCCGGTACGGGGGTCAGTTCACCAGACCAGTCGCGGCCAGCCCATGGGGTCGAAAAAGTTGCATGGAAATCCGCGCTAACGGGTGACAGTGCCCGCTGGGCAGAGCGGAACAGCGTGTTCCGCGAGGGGCTGGCGCAACTCCACTGCGGATCCCCCATTGTCATCGAGCTGGCCCTGCTTCGGCCAGGCCGGACGCGGCCAGGGCGGTGTCGAGGCCCTGCCATACCTGAGCCCGCCGCGCCTGCGTGTCCTGCCGGGCAGCAGCCGGCCGCCCCTCGAGAAGTTCCAGGACCGAGATGAGTCCCTGTCCGGCCGCCGAGCGGCGCAGGGCGCCGTCGAGTTCGGCCAGCCTAACCCGTCGGCCGGGATCGGGTTCCAGCGGTCGACCGAGCAGGCCGGACAGGCACTCGGCGCCGTCAAGGTCCAGCGTGAGCGTTCCGGTGACGCGCAGCCCGTTGCGCTCCAGTCGGGTACGCGCGGCTGCCCACACCTGGGTGAGGGCCGGTGTGGACAGGGTACGCGCGGAGCTGCGGGGGGAGCGGCGTGCCGGTCATGGCGTGCAGGAAGTGCCGGTTGCGGCCGTCCCAGCGGACGTGCGCGGTGGCTGCCGGTGTGCCGTCCTCGCGGCAGATCTCGTAGATGTCCAGAGCCGGTACCTGAGGTACGCAGCCCCACAGCGCGTGCCCGGTCATGACGAAGTCGACGTCCAGCCGCACCAGCAAGCCGAGCAGCTCGGCAATGGTCGGCTCATCCACCTTGGCGAATGCGTCGTCGAGCAGATCAGCCGCAGTGACATGGCAGTGTTCTCCAGGCCAGACAGTACGCGTCAACGGCGGCGAACAGCGTCACGTAGGACACGAACGGGTCTCACCCTGCGACGGCTTCGCCCGCGAGTCTGACCCGCTCCTATCCTCACGTGACCGCCGTGGCGGTCGAGGTCGCCGCTGCGGCATGGCTGAGCGTCGAAGACGCGGCCGTAGCCGGCCTCAAGGGTGACTACCTGAACCTCTATGACCCGGTGCAGCACTCGGTGTGCTCGTCCTGCTCGGCAATGGCCAAGAGGTCAAAGCCACTCGCCGTTTTGCTCAAACCTTGGCGGATCGACCCGGACCTCGCGTGGTGGTCTGGTCTGAAGAGGACGTGCAGCCGCTGATGAGCGGGCAAGCCGGCACGCCCACGACCGCCATGTCTGCCGACAACGGTGCGACGCGATCCGCCGCTGAATCGAGCGTTCTGAGGCACGTCGGCAAGTTCAGTGCCCTGTGGGCCTGGCTACGCGACCAGACGGTCGATCAGCTACCCGTCACGTTCAACGAGATCGAGGAGATCGTCGGCGTGCCGCTCCCAGCGTCGTGCCGCCGGCACCCGGCGCACTGGTCCTCCTACGACGGCAGCGCCGTAGCACGCGCTATCCAGGACGCCGGGTGGGCGGCCACGAAAGTCGACCTGAAGCAACAACGGCTCGTGCTGGTTCAACTGAAGTTTCGCAGTCTTCTTTTGGATCTTGACTATTCTGGATTTCTGGCTGAGCCCGTGCGTGGCGTGCGGATCCGGGACCACACATGACGGAAGCATCGACGTGTGTACAAACAACCCACTCGGGCAGTTTCGTCGATGCTTCCGCTGGCTACCGTACCGCCGTGTCTGTACGAGATGCTGCAGGCATGCCGGGGTGTGTTCAGCGCGCCGGGATTCGCCACCTTCGTGGTGCTGGTCGTCGGGACGCTGGGCGCGGTCGGACCGCGCACGATCACCGGGATCTGGGCCGCGACGGGCCTGGCCGGCCGGTGGCACTGGTCACGCGCCCACCGGTTCTTCTCCGAAACGAGATGGGACCCCGACACCCTCGGCCTGCACCTGGCGCAACTGGCGGTGTCGCTGTTCGTCGCGGCCGGCACGCCGGTCACGCTCGCCGTCGACGACACCCTGTTCCACCGCTACGGCAAGCTGGTCTACGGCGCGGCCTGGCAACACGACGGTTCCGCCAAGGGCCGCGACGGCATCGGGCGAGGAAACTGCTTCGTCGTGGTCGGGCTGGTCGTGTCCGTGCCGTTCATGGCACGCGCGGTGCTGCTGCCGGTGTTGTTTCGGCTCTACACGCCCAAGGACGGCCCGTCGAAGACCGAACACGCCCGCACCATGGTCAACCTGCTGTCCCGGACGTTCGTTGATCGGCGCGTCCACGTGGTCGCCGACGCGGCGTACCGGGGCCAGGCCTGGCGCAACCTACCCGGCAACGTCACCTTCACCACCCGACTGGCCAGCACGGCGGTCCTCTACGGCCCACCACCGCAGCCGACCGGCAAACGCGGCCACCCGGCGTGGAAGGGTCCCCGCCTGGGCACCCCCACCGAGATCGCCGCCACCACCGCCTGGCGCAAGACGACCGTCACCCGCTACGGCCAGACCGGTGTGGTCCTGCTGGCCGACATCGGCTGCCTGTGGTGGGGCAGCCTGCACCGCACCCCGCTGCGCCTGATCCTCGTACGCGACCTCGACCGCCACCGCCGTGACCTGGCCCTGATCACCACCGATCTCCTCACGCCCGCACCCGACCTCGTGGCCCGCTACTGCACCCGGTGGTCCATCGAGCAAACGATCAAAGACGGAAAGGACCTGCTCGGCGTCGGCGACGCCCAAAACCGTCTCAAGACCGCCGTGCAACGCACCGTGCCGTTCATGCTGCTGACCCTGACCATTCTGGTCTGCTGGTACGCCTCCTTCGGCGACGCCGCCTCCGACCTCACCCAACGCAGAGGCATCGCCCGCTGGTATCGCCGAAAGACAACTATCAACGTCACCGACATGCTCATCGCGTTCCGCCGGGCCCGGATAACCACCGTTCACACAGCTCAACCCACACCCGACTTAACCAACCACACAGCCGTGACCAGCACAACCAAAGCGGCCTGACTGCGAAAGTTCAGGTTCAACGCCGTTAGGCTCGGGGCCGCGCCCCCACCTCCTCGCCGCTCCCGGGCCACTGCCGACCCTACTTCGATGGCAGCTTCATGGTGGCTCTATCACTAGAGACTGGTGTTTCTGCAGCTCAGCAATTGTTTGCGATGTTCTGCGCTTCCTGCCGGGGATTCGAATCTGCGCAACCGGCAAGGGCTGAAGGTCCACCAGCGCGAATCCGGCGACACCCGGTGTCACGCGACCGGAGCGCCGTCGCACCCGCTGTCCGTGAGGTTTGTGGCGCTCCTCACCATCCTGGTGGAAGGGCCACTCACAAGGGAGGACGAGTGGACATGGACGACACTGGAGCGCAGCCCGGCGAGGCCGAGCGGCCGTCCGATGGCGTAGACCCTTCGTCGCGCCCAGCCGAAGCAGAGCGAGCACGGCGAGGACGGCCTCCTCCCCCACCATTGAACGTCCGGGTCGAACTGGTCCTGGTCGACGGCCCTGACGGAAAGCGCCTGCGCCAGCTGCAGGCCGCGGCGATCCGCGAAGCGTTGCGCTGGTTCGCCGAACACCCTCAGCAGCCCGCTGACCCAGACTCGCACCCCACCGACGAATCTTGATCCACATTTACGACGGACAATCACCGGTCTGTCCTACACGCTCGCCGATGCCGATCGGCTGACGGGTGCCATCACCCGCTCTGCGGCAGCGCTGGCACCGTACCGGCGCCGCAGATCCTCTTATGCCTACGTGAGCGGCAGCGTCAGGTCGTCGTCGATCTCCGCCCCGGTCAGTTTCATGTGTCTCACGACCGCTGCGGTCTTCCAGTGGGTCTCCTGAGGTTCAGCGAGGCCGATCGAACGGAACCCGACGGACGGCACGCCAACGCGCTCGTCGCGCGCGGTGTACGACACCCCAGACGACCAGCTTGATCTGATCGTGCACGGTCACACCCGACGGCTATAGCAGGGCCTCAGGTTCCAGAGATCCGATGCTGGCGCAGCCAGTCGACATCCCCGCCGCCCACGGTGGCGACCATGCCGCAGCACAACCAGATCATGGCGGGGAAGAAGTCGCCACCGAGGAACTCGGCAAGCTGATCGAGGGTGACGTCCGCAACGCCCAACCGCTGTGTGAGGATCCTCTGGCTATCGGGGTGGCCGGCCAGCGCGGCCACTACACCGGCTGGTCCCGCGTACTCGGCGCCGTGTCCCTTACCGATCCAGTTGACCGCCGCATTGAGCTGCTGCGGGGTAGCGCCCGATTCCTTGAATGAGATCAGGTAGCCCGTTGCCCAAGCGATCAACAAGGCGCCGATACGACCGGCGGCCTCCTCGTCGTCAATCTCCATTACCGACTGGATGATGTCCCGGGGAATGTCCCACTGCTCCCTGTCCAGCACCAGTTGCACGAGCTGTTCGCAGGTATCCTCGGCTTCAAGGTTGATGTCCACCTCCTGCTCGTCATCGCTGTCGTCCGACTGGTCGTCCATGGCCGGTGCGGTGGCTGGTCGAGGTTCCAGGTCCAGGCGGTACCGGTCGGCCGCCGCCCGCGCCTGTACCGCGTCACGGAATGCGGTGTCGATCGCATCGTCCAGCTCGTCATCCGACATCCCGCCGTCGTCGTCTTCATCGTCGTCGTCATCGGCGTGCTGGCTGTCGCCGGCCTCGTCCTGCCCGTCACCAGGGATATCGGCGTACTCCTGGAAGAGCAGCCAGCAGCTGCGGATGCCGGACAGCAGGTCCTCCAGCATGTCCCGCGCCGGCCGGCGAGGGTCCAGCGGGGTCAGACGGATCTTCATGAGTTCCGCGACCGCGTCCGGATCGCCTTGTCCGTATCGCTCGGCGTTCTCCTCGGCCTCCTCGATCCTGTCGCGCAGGTCGTCGACGTCGGGAACCTCACCCTCGGCCACCGCCATGGCGTCACGAATCAGGCTGGTCACCGCGTCGGTGGGGGACATGCCCTCGTTCATCAGTTCGAGGACCGCGGTCGGCGTGGCGTGCGGCAACGCCTCGATGTTGTCCGATTCGATCACCACGTTGGTCACTGCGATACCCGACCGTCGCGCCACAACCTCCGCGGCCGCCTGCAACCAATGCGCGGCGGCCACACACGCCGAAGTCAGGTCAAGCTGCAGAAACAGCTCGTCGCTACCCAGTGGATCGCTTGCCAGCATCTGGTCCGCCGCAGCAACCTGCACCGGCGAGGCCGCCTGCCGGGTCAGCTGCACCGCCTGCACCGACCGGCCGGACAGGTCACCCAATTCCGCGCGCTGCACCGCGTCCAGCTCCGCCTCCACGTCCCCGATCACCGCGGCGGTCAGATCCGTGTCTGCCGCGCGGTGCAGGCATCGCCCCACCCGGTGTGCCCGTTCCTGCACCGGGTCGTAGCTCACGATGAGGCTGCCGTGCTCGTCGGGAAGGTTCGGCCGGCGGATGTGCTCCACAACCGATCCGAACCCGTCCCTGGTCTGCTGCCGCCGCCACCCCTCCGAGTTGACGTCCAAGCTGTCCGCCGCGGTGGCCGGATGGGTGTAGCAGCGCCACGACGCCTCGGACAGGCCCGACAGCTCGGCGGCCAACGCCCGTCGATCTCCGACGGCAACACTGTCGGGCAGCGGCGCGACCCGTGCCGCGACCGCGCCGTACCCCGTCTCCCACACCGCCGTCAGCTCGCCGCGGCCTCATCGATCGCATACCGCGTCATCGCGCCTGACCTCCCCAGCAAGACCCGCGGCAGCATACCGCCAACAGGGTCGGGCGGACGGTCGGCACACCCTGCCGAGGCAACAGTCACCCAACCGACACACACCTGGCCCCGGCACGACCGGTCCCGCTACACGCGTTCACCAATGCCGATGCGCTGCTGAGTCGCCATGGCCCGCTCCGCGGCGGCGCTGGCGCCGTACCGGCGCGGCATGTCCTCCGACGCCCATCCCAGCAGCAGCATCAGGTCGCCGGTGTCCGCGCCGGCCAGCTTCCACTCGTGGGCGAAGCTGTGCCGCCACCGGTGCGCGTGCAGGTCGGCCACCCCGGCGGCCTGGCCAAGTCGCTTCAAACGGATCTTGATTCCGTTCGGGGTTAAGGGTGCCGCGCCCCGGTCGGCCAGCCACAGGTTCGGCAGCGACGCGCCCTTGCGGTTGTCCCGCGCCCGCAGGTACCGCGACAACGCCCGCGCCGTCTTCGGTCCGAACCGGACCCGCCGGTCCTTGGCTCCCTTGCCGTGGAAGTGCACCGACTCGGTGTTCATGTCCACGTCGGTCACCAGCAGGTTGCCGACCTCCGACAGCCGGGCGCCGGTGTTGGCATACAAGCGGATCAGCGCCTCGTCGCGCAGGCTCACGAATCCCTTGCCCCGGCATGCCTCCAGCACCTTGGCGGTGTCGACCTCCCGCAGCACCGGGACCAGCTTCGTCGGCGTCTTCGGCGGCCGCACCCGCTCCATGGGTGAGCGGGTGATGGCCTGCTCGTCGCCCTGCAGCCAGCGAAAGAACTGTTGCAGGCACTTGTACTTGTTCAACGCGGTCGACGCCGACCGGGTCGCCACCATCCACGCCTGGAACGCCTCCACGTGCGCCCGGGTCACTCCGCACGGATCACCGGCGGCCTCGTCTGCATCCGGGTCCGGCGAGTACTCCCCCAGGTACCGCGCCAGCTGTGCCGCGGCCAGGAGGTAGTTGTAGCGGGTCGTCGCCGGGTAGTTCCCCGATCGCAGTGACCGGTCCCAATCCCGCAGGAACCCGGCCCAGGTCCGGGACAGCCCCGCGGTGAGTTTCTGAAGATCCAGTAGTGCCATGGCAACCTGCCCGAGTTTTGTGGTCCAACAGCGGCGTGCTAGACCGGGCATTCATGCCGAGCTATACAAAGAGGGCTCCCGCAAGTGCGTGACCTGCGGAAACCCTCACGCTGTCGGGACGGCGGGATTCGAACCCACGACCCCTTGACCCCCAGTCGCGCCGAGACGTTCAATCATCGACTTTCGGATCCGGCAAATCGGCGCTACAGTGCAGGTCAAAGGCTATATATTCATGATTCCTCATGTCGCTCGATGTGGCCTCGGGGGTCGCCTTCCAGCAACGAACTAGCAACGGACGATCTTGGGGAGGCTGAGGTGGGCTACGCCTACAAGCGGTCCGGCAAGAACGGCAAGACGCGGTACACCGCCATCTACGTTGACATCCACGGCAAGCGTCGATCCGCTGGCACGTGCTCCAGCAAGAAGGAAGCGGACAAGAAGTGGCAGCGAGCCGAAGCCAGGGTCGCGGAGGGCCGCGGAGGCGATCCAGCCCGAGGACGACAGACCTTCCGCCGGTACGTCGAAGAGGAGTGGCTGGCGAACCACGTCATGGAGGCCACCACCCGCGAGGGCTACACGTACTCCATCAACGCGCACATCATGGGCACATTTGGCGAGATGCGCATGCGGGAAATCCTGCCCAGCCACGTCCGCGAGTGGGTCACCAAACTCGTCGCCGACGGGCTGAGCCCGGCGAATATCCGGCTCAACAAGAGCATCTTGAGCGCGATCTTCACGACGGCGCTCAACGATCAGGTGACCGTGCTGCACCCCTGCAAGGGCGTGAAGACGCCGACCGTACCGCAGAAAGTCCTGCGGATCGTGACGCCCGAGGAATTCGACATCTTCTACCACCACCTACCCGACGTCGTCTCGCGGGTACTTGTCGAGCTGGCCATCGAAAGCGGCATGCGATGGGGCGAGCTGGCCGAGCTGCGCCCCAAGGATATCGACTTCAGAACCCGGATCGTCACCGTGAGCCGGAAGGTTGTCGAGGTCAACCCGCAATTCCACCCCGACGGCGGCCGCTTCATCGTCCAGGAGTATCCGAAGGACAAGCAGACGCGCCGCTTCAGGCTCAGTGCACAGATCGTCGCCAAACTCAAGAAGTACATCGAAGAGCAGCGCCTCGGGGACGGCGATCTCCTCTTCGTCTACTCGCCGACGGCCGTCGAGAGCGGCGGCACGACGGCAACGGCCGATCCGGCCGGACTAGGCCTCACCGAACCGAACGACGCGGGGCGACAGTACCGGCACGGCACCCTCAGCGGCTACAGCGGCGGCAAGTGCCGCTGTGGATGCTGCAAGCGCGCCTACGCCGACTACCGCGCCAAGCGACGCAGCCATGGCAAGGACAACCCGCGCGAGCCCCGCCGGTGGGACACCACCGGATACATACCCCGCCGCTGGTTCCGCGACTCGGTACTCAAACCCGCGCTCGCCAGTTCCAAGCTCGACATCGACATCAAGATGCACGGCCTGCGTCACGCTCACGCATCTTGGCTCCTTGCCGGAGGCGCCGACCTCCAGGTGGTCAAGGAGCGACTGGGCCACGGCAGCATCTCGACCACCGAGAAGTATCTCCACACCCTCCCCGACGCCGACGACACAGCGGTGGACGCCTTCGCCAAAATCCGCAGCAGGCTTGCCCGATAACGAGACCTCAACCCGTGAACCGGGCACCGGCGACGCGGCTGGCTCGCTACAGCCACGCTCAGGGAATGGTGCTGGGACCCGTGTCGACATCCAGGCGACCCGCTGACCATGAGCTTCCGCTACGAGGAGCCGAACGCGAGGCACCGACACGCCGAGATGAACCATCGGGGTAACGCCCGAACCTCCTTCAATGACAAGATGCTACGTGTCGTCCACCGGATATCGCTGTGGCTGGAGTTTGCATGAGCAAGCTGGGCACGATCCTCGATCAGATCGACTCCGGCACGGTGTTGCTGCCTGAGTTCCAGCGCGGGTATGTATGGAACCGCGACCAGGTAAGAGGGCTGATGCGTTCGCTGTACATGGGCCACCCGGTCGGTGGCCTACTGGTCTGGGAAGCGGAGACCAACCCCGGTTCCGTGCGAGGCGGGATCCAAACGGGCGCAGGCGTCAAGCTCCTGCTCATTGATGGCCAACAGCGGATCACGTCGCTGTACGGGATCATCCGTGGCCGTCCACCGGTCTTCTTCGAAGGCGAGGCCGCGGCCTTCACCGGACTGCGCTTCAACGTCGAGGATCAGGTATTTGAGTTCTACGCCCCAGCGAAGATGAAAGATGATCCACGTTGGGTAGACGTCACGGCGTTGTTTGTAGACGGACTCGAAGTGCAGATCGAACGGCTAAACAGCGATCCCGCCATTACGCCGAAGATCGTTCCCTACATGACAAGGTTGAGCAAGCTTCGCAACCTTCTCGAACGCGAATTTCATCAGGAGAAGATCACAGGCGCCGACAAGACGGTCGATATCGTGGTCGACATTTTCAACCGAGTCAACTCAGGAGGGACGAAGCTCTCCAAGGGTGACCTCGCACTTGCGAAGCAGTGCGCGGACTGGCCCGATGCGCGTGTGCGTATGCGCGATCATCTCGCCACCTGGAACAAGGCGGGTTACCAGTTCAACCTCGATTGGCTGCTCCGCAACGTCAACGCCGTGGCGACTGGCCGGGCGGCGTTCGAGTCTTTGGACGGTCTTCCATCGACGGACTTTGCCGCAGCGCTAACGGCTTCAAGCAAATACATCAGCGGATTTCTCGATGTCGTCTCCGGTCGGCTAGGACTAGATCACAACCGGGTGCTGATGGGTCGCTACGCGATCCCAGTGGTCTCGCGGCTCCTCCATCTGACGGGCGGGAGTTTCACCGACGGCAAGCAGCGCGACCGCGTGCTGTTCTGGTATGTGCAAGCCGCTCTATGGGGACGGTTCGCCGGATCCACCGAGACGGTCCTGACGCAGGACTATGACACCCTGACTCGGGGTGGCGTCGATGCTCTGATCAATGCGCTGTCGCGCTGGCGCGGTGGCAACCTCACCATTGACGGGCAAGACTTCGAGGGCTTCGGTCGTGGTTCCCGGTTTTACCCGTTACTGTACCTGCTAACACGCGTGCGCGGCGCCCAGGACTTTGGCACTGGGATCCAGCTCAAGAGTGAAATGCTTGGCCACCTCGCCTCGCTGCAGGTGCACCACATCTTTCCAAAGGCGCTGCTCTACAAGCACGAATACAGTCGATCCGAGGTGAATGCAGTGGCCAACTTCTGCTTCCTCACCCAGCAGACCAACCTCGCGATCGGCAAGCGTGATCCGATGGACTACTTCGCGGAGGTACGCGACAAGCACCCAGGCGCACTCGAATCGCAGTGGATCCCGATGGACGAGAGTCTGTGGACAGTCGACCGATATCCCGATTTCCTCGCCGCGCGACGGCAACTCTTGGCGGATGCCGCCAACGGCTTCCTTGCCGAACTACGCGACGGCACACAGCCAGGTGCTGAGAAGCTCCATCCGCTGACGGTGCTCAGCGACGACGAAGCGGATAGCGATACACGCACCGCGGCAGTCACAGGACTGGTGAACGATTTGGTCGCATGGGGCTGTGCACGGCCTGAGATCGATGGTGAGATCCCGGATCCGGCGACGGGTCGAGTGCTCGCCGTGGCAGAGGCTTTCTGGCCGGAGGGGCTTCAACCAGGGCTGGGTGATCCAGTTGTGTTGGAGCTTGATGTGGCGGAGGCCGACATGGCGCGGCTTGCTGAGCTTGGTTACCAGGTGTTCACGTCAGTGGATGCGTTGCGCGGCTTTGTATCCCGGCGCAACGAGGAGAGCGCCGGTGTCGACGGCGGGAACCTCGTTGGACATGTTGGCACGAGTGACGGCTGACGCGTGACTACTACCCGCTCTGACCGACCGTAACCGCAGCCTTATCACATCAGGAGGTTTCGACCCCTCAGTTCTTCCACAGCACCAGCCGGCTGGTCAGGAACGGGCTCGGGGTGCCGTGCCAGAAGACCGCAAGAACGTCGCGTGCCCGGGTGGCGGCGACGAAGAGCAGTGATCGGTCGCGTTGGCGTTCCCGTTGGTACCGCTTGGGATCGGTCTCGCGGTACCTGTTGAGCATCTGACGGGGTACCAGTCCGTCCGAGACTCCGGCGATGATGATCCGCTGGTACTCCAGGCCCTTGAACCGATGCATGGTGCCGATGTGCACGCCGTCCACGCTCTTAGGCCCGTCCGGTCCGATCTCGACGATCGGTAAACCCTCTGCTTCCAGCCGGGCCGTCAGCTCCGCCGCGAGTTCGCGGGTCGGCACGCAGATGGCGACCGATCCGTCGGTCGGATTACCCCACGACTGGAGCTGTGCGGCCACGAGGTCCCGTTCCGCGCTCCAGGTCGCCGCGCCGCGGAAGGTCGGCCGCTCGCCGCGCAGGAGGGAGCGGTAGCCGGCGAGGTCCTCTTCGCCACCGTCGAGATCGTCATAGACCTCACCACTCATGATCTCCAATGCCGCGGCGAGGATCTGCCGGGTGGTGCGGTAGCTGAGGGTCAGGCGTGAGGATCGGCCCCGAATGTTGATGCCGAGGCTGGAGAGGGTGACGTGGTTGTCGTAGATGCGCTGGTGGGTATCGCCGACCAGGAACATGTCGTCGGGGCCTGGCGCGGCCATGGCTCGCAGCATCTTCCAATGCGCGGCGCTGAGGTCCTGGGCCTCGTCGACCACGACATGCTGGTACCGAGGACGCGTAAGCGACCCGGAACTGTTCTCTGATGCCTGCTCAGTACGGGCAGCGCGATCGATCTCCAGTCGGGCGGCTCGTTCGGCGACCTGCCGCCAGGTCCAGGTGCCCTGGTCGTCGAGCCATTTGGTGAAGCGCTCGGTCAGCCGCCAGATCTCGTCGCGGTCCTCGCGGTTGAGCGATCGGCCGCGTCCGGGGCGGCGGGCTTTGAAGTAGTCGGATCGGGAGTTGAGTACTTGCCCGAGGATGACCTGGGTCCATTCGGCGGTGAGGAACTCGGCGTCCCAGGCCGATTCGCCGGTCTCCAGCAGAAACGCCTGCCACAGATCGGGGACCTTGTTGTCGTCGACCACGCGCTTCGTTCCGCCAGCCTTGGCCTCGGTGACCACGCGGCTTGCCAGCCGGTCGATGTTGACGATGTCGACTCGGGCGATGAGTTCTTGGCCGCCCAGCGCGACGAGTCGGGTTCGTAGGTCGGCGGCGAGGTTGCGGTTGAAGGTGGTCAACAGGATGGGCTTGTCGCTGCCTATGGGCAATTGCTTGGCGAGGTGGGCGACGCGGTGCAGGGCGACGATGGTCTTTCCGGTACCCGGGCCACCGCCGACGCGAGCAGGCCCGTTGTAGCGGCGCTCGACGAGTTTGCGCTGCGTGGGATGCAGGAAGATCTGCCATCGGGCGAAGGACTCGCCGAGAACCGCTTGGAGCGCCTCGTCGTCGGAGGAGACCTGGGTGGCGGGTCGGGCGACGGCGGCCAGGAAGTCGTCGGGGTCGACTGGCTCGTCGCTGCGTACGGGTGCGGTGACCTGCGCTAGTACGTCTTCGTAGGCCTTGCCGTCGAAGAGGGCGAAGAGTACGTCGGTGGTCAGTTGGGGCGCGCGGTCGAGCAGTTCCAGCAGTTCGGCTTCGGTGGTCAGTTCGCGGATCTGGGGCAGCAGTGGCTCGGCCACGCCGAGTTCGACGAGTTGCGTGTCCGTGTGGGCGGCGAACAACGGCGGGCTCGAAGGCGGCTCGGGCGATGGCGGCTGTTCCTCGGGCACGACCCGCCCGAGGATGCTGTCGCCGACGGGCTGAAGGTCGACGACCTCGATGCCGCCGGTGATCCGGTTAATGCGGTAGGCGTAGCGGTCGAGGTTGTCGTAGACGTCCTTACGATGCTTGACCGCGACCAGCAGGTAGTCCTGCTCGGCGATGTGCAGGAGCAGCGCCCGGTAGTCCTGGTTGACCCGAGCGGACCACAGCCGGGAGTCACCACCGAGTTGTTTGAGGTGCAGACCGGGGTTAGCCGGGTTGTGCCGGAACTTATGCATGAACTCGTACACCGCGCCGATCTCGGCACGGGAGAGCTTCATGACCTCCTTGTCCGCGCGGTCCAGCATCCGCAGCGTGGCCCCGCTGTTCATCGGCGTCCCCCTACGCTGGTGGTATCGAGTTCGTCGGCCAGCTCATCGACGGACCATTCTCGTGCGGTGCGGGCGTGCCAGCCGGCGGCAGCAAAGGCCTGATCCCGGTCGGCGATCTCCGGATCGTCCGCAGGACCAGCGAGAACGACCGCGATGCGGCGGTCGGGCCAGGCGAGCTCCGCAGGCCACCCGTCCTCGCCCAGTTCGTAGCCGACGACGGGTGCAGGCAGATGGCGGCGCAACAGCTCCTGTACCAGGGTTTCCAGCGCCGACTCTTCCCGGTCGAAGAACCGCAGCACCGTGCGCCACGCGGTGTCGGCCTCGACGACTTCCGGTTCGGCCGGTGGCGCTTCGGGGGTACGCCCCAGCCAGGTCGCCGTCTCTTCGTCGAGCGCGACCGCACGCTGTGCCAGGACCAGCCCGGTACCTTCGGTGACGGCCAGTTGGGCGGGATCGAACCCGTCCAGGGTGCTGCGCACCAGCTGGGCGCCGTCGCCAACAGCCAGAAACTGGATGATGTTCCCCCAGTACAACCAGCCCGCCCACCGTTGGGGATGCGCGGTGTCGGTGGCCACGGTGGCATCCCTGTCGTCGATCATCGTGAACGCGGACCAGATCCGCTGGTCGGCGCGGCCGTCGATGACCATCGTGACCGGGCAGCTGGCGTTGTCTGTGGCCCGGACCACCATGATCTTGCCGGGAAGGTTGCCGGGCAGAGGTTCACCGCGCAGCGAGGCGAGGATCCGCTCACCGATGCGGCCGGAGTCGGCCACGCTGGGTTTCTCGGTGGCCTGCTTGAGCATGCCGCCCAGGGTGGCCTCGGCGCGATGGCACCACAGCGCCTCGTCCGGATCCGCGAGGTAATGCATCAGGAGTTCGATCGGGTTCGTCCAGACGTACCGCTCAAGGTCTCCGGCGTCGCTGTCGGGGACCTGCTGGCGGTAGAGCGCGCGGGCGGCCTGCTGTGCCAGACCACCGTAGGGCAGCCGTGGCCCCTGGCCCGGGCGGCCCCACGCGTCGACGTCATCCCAGGTGATGCCGAAGACGAGGTAGCCGTGGGCCCGCAACCGGGACCGCTTGTCCGCGTCGTCGGCGAGCCGGTTGTACTCGCTGGAAGCGTGGTACTTGAAGCCGTCGAGGTAGACGACGACCTCCGGCGAGGCCGCGTCGAGGCGCTTGAAATGCACGTCGGGTCGGGTACCGCGGATGGTGTTTTGCAGCTTCATCTGCCAGTGGGTGACGTCACGGCCGTTGGGGCCGGTGAACCACAGTTCGGCGATACGGCCGCCGTCGCGGTCGTTGCGCTTCTCGATGCGTACCGGGGAGGCCGGCTCGCCTGCCCAGGCCAGCAGCTTGTTCAGGAAGCGCATCTCCAGTTCGCTCTCCACCTGGTCGACCAGGGAGATCTCGTGGGTTCGGGTGCCCTCCTGAACCTGCCAGTCCTCCAACAGCGCGCCGAGCATCGCGAGAGCCTCATCCCGGCTCATCAGCGGAAACTCCTCATTGCGGGCATAGCGCAACAGGCACCGGTGACAGGCCGGCTTACCCTCGTTGACGCACACACACGACTCGATCGCCGCCCGCGCCTTCTCCAAGACGTCCCGGAACTGATCCGGGTGCGCCAGCCGGTGCAGGTACCCGGTGCCCTGTGGCTGGGTGTCGAAGACGACGACGTAGTTGCGGGTCGCGTCGCTATGCGCGTCGGGCATCACCGCCGTGGTGATCCGCAGGTGCGCGGGATCGCCACCGTAGCGCGCCGCGATGCCCAGCCGGACGGCCGCCGCGAACGACACCAAGCGCTCCTTGACCAGGGCGGTCACCGCCGGGATGAGGATACGCAGCGCCTCGGTCTCCAACTCGTGGGCCAAGATCAGCTCAACGTGCTTCGCGGCGGCCGAGGAACGCCGGTACGGGCACCACGGCAGGTGGTGTTCACCCCCGGGTTGCACCGTGCTGCCCGACTCGTGCGCGGCCAGTTCCTGGCTGACCGCGGGCAACCCGTCCACGGTGGTACCCCCGCACGAGGTGCAGGTGTGGAACGGGTTAGGCCGCACCTCGGTACCGGCGAACAGCTCCGGCGCCCGGTCGAAACGCTGTGCGCCGAGATTGAAATGACGGATGAACGCGTGCCGGGTGTAGTCCACCCCGAAGGTCTCCGATGCGTGCCGCCACGACGAGTCCACCCGGCCCGGGTCGACGTCCACCGCGACCGCCGTGGCGTAGAAACGGATGTCCCGGTCGTCGTTGTCGTCGCGGATCCGCGCGTCGTCGCGCTTGTCCCGTGACATCACCCGAGTGGGCTGGAGCACCTGGAACAACCTGCCGTGATCGGCGATCCCCTGATCATCGCAGCGCGGGCACGGCGAGGTGTCCTCCTGCGCCAGGTGGGTCCGCACGTATCCGCACTGGGCGCAGATCCGCCAGTACTCATACCCCGGCCGGTCGGGAGTCCCGATGTCCAGCCCGGATATTTCATGCTTGTAGCCGCGCACGTAGTAGGTGTTGCCCGGCGCGATCTCCACCAGCGCTGGGCGCGCCGGCCGGTCATACTCCCGGGGCTCTGAGTAGAAACGACGATCCCCCTCCGGGGAGCGCTCCTCCCAGGTGAGCGTCGCCTCCAGCGAGGTACGACTGTCGATCAGCGCGTAGTTGGGTAGCAGCCCGAACTCCACCATCGTGTTGTGCGCCGACGCCCGGCCAATGTCGCCGATCCGCCGCCGCACTGCACGCGCCTCGGCCTTAAGCACCCGGATCTCCCGTTGGTGATCCGGGTCAGACGGCACCAGTGTGTCAGCCGCCGCGTCGATATCAGCCAGACGGCGGCGTAGCTCGGCCAGACGCGCCTGCCACGCCTGATCGGCCTCCTTCACCCGCACACCCAGCCCGGTGTCGGCGAAGTTCCGCAACTGATCCGCTGCGGCCACCGACACCTTGTCACCGAACAGTTCCAGGAACTGCTCGACCAGGAGACCACCATCGCGCTGCCCCGCAACGGCCAGGCTAGCCAGCCAACCCGTGCCGTCGAACAACGCCGTAGCACGCCGAGGCATCGGCAGCACACCCAGCAGCTTGCCCCGCGCGGCCAGATCGATCAGATGCGCCAGGTACTGACGGCGCAGGATCTCCACCGCCGACAGGAAACAGCCCGGCGCGATGATCTGCCCAGCAATCATGTCGCGCGGCCCGGACAGGTAGTACCGTTCCCGTTCGCTACGCCCTACCAGGGTCAACACCACCGCGTTACCGCTAGCCCGGCCGGCACGCCCGGCCCGCTGCACATAGTTGGCCGGTCCCCGGGGCAGCGAGGCGAGCACCACGGCGGACAATGCGCCGATGTCGATACCCATCTCCAGCGTGGGCGTGCACGACAACACGTTCGGATCGGTGTAGCGGGTACCCTCCCGGAACTGCTTCTCCACCGTCTCGCGCTGCGCCCGGGTCAGCA
>Ga0137385_10002288_pt1 | contig 16306 bp, 15 predicted proteins | sample SagtaG_FD_104921 | JGI IMG/M metagenome (GOLD analysis project Ga0137385, IMG submission 104921) | Vadose zone soil microbial communities from Sagehorn Ranch, Mendocino, California, USA - Sage2_R_80_16 metaG | ecosystem: Environmental > Terrestrial > Soil > Vadose zone | place: USA: California...
CTCGGCGTTGATGCAAGGCCTGGCCGACGGATACTTCGTGCTGCCGACCACGCTGAACCACTACATCGCCGCCACCGAACTCGACGCCGTCGACGCGGCGAACCCCGAGGTGACGGCAGTGCGAAACGAGGTGCAGGAACGTATCCAGCGGCTGCTGTCGATCAACGGCGACCGCACCGTCGACTCGTTCCACCGCGAACTGGGCACGCTGCTCTGGGACCACTGCGGCATGGCCCGCAACGAGGGCGGTCTCCGCAAGGCGCTGGACCGGATTCCCGAGCTGCGCGACGAGTTCTGGCGTTCGGTCAAGGTGCCCGGTTCGGGTGACGAGATGAACTCCGAACTCGAGAAGGCGAACCGGGTGGCGGACTTCTTCGAGTTCGCCGAGCTCATGGTCCTCGACGCGCTCGTGCGCGAAGAGTCGTGCGGCGGCCACTTCCGCGAGGAACACCAGACCCCCAACGGTGATGCACAGCGCGACGACGAACATTTCAGCCATGTCGCGGTGTGGCAGTACAACGGCGACGTCCCGATCCTGCACAAGGAAGCTCTCCAGTTCGACCACGTGCACCCAACCCAGCGGAGTTACGCATGAAACTGACCGTGCGTATCTGGCGCCAGGCGGGTCCCGACGCGCCGGGAAAGATGATCGAGTATCCGGTCGACGGCATCACCCCGGAGATGTCCTTCCTGGAGATGCTGGACGTTCTCAACGAGTCGCTCATCCTCGCCGGTGATGATCCGGTGGCGTTCGACCACGACTGCCGTGAGGGTATCTGTGGCATGTGCGGTGTGGTGATCAACGGACGTGCTCACGGACCGGAGCAGACGACCACGTGCCAACTGCACATGCGTGCCTTCCACGACGGCGACGTGATCGACGTGGAGCCGTGGCGTGCCAAGGCATTCCCGGTGATCAAGGATCTGGTGGTCGATCGGTCCGCGTTCGACCGCGTCATCCAGGCAGGCGGCTATGTCACCGCGCCGACCGGCGTGGCTCCCGAGGCGAACTCGACTCCGGTGCCCAAGGCAGCCGCAGATGCCGCCTTCGAGAACGCGACCTGCATCGGCTGCGGCGCCTGCGTGGCCGCCTGCCCCAATGGCTCGGCGATGCTGTTCACGGCGGCGAAGGTCACGCACCTGAACCTGCTGCCGCAGGGCCAGCCCGAACGCGAGTCGCGGGTGCTGGACATGGTGACCGCGATGGACGCCGAGGGCTTCGGCGGCTGCACCAACGCCGGCGAATGTGTGGCCTCCTGTCCGAAGGAGATCCCGTTCCTGAGCATCGCCAACATGAATCGCGAGTACCTACGCGCACTGCGCAAGCACTAGTCAGCGCAGGGCAAGCACTAGTCAGCAGTCAGCGCAGGACCAAGAGGTCGAGCCAGTTGCTTCTGGTTTCCGGGTTCGCCGTGTCCCCGGCATGTCGTACGGCACGGCGGAGACGTTCCTTACCGCGGCGGAACTCGTCCTCGGTGAGATTGCGCATCGTGGTGTCGGCGTGGCGGAACGTGTCCACCTGGCCGAGGAAATCCGCGAGGCTGGACGGGTACATCTCGCGAACCTGCTCAAGAGCGTCCTGGTGGAATCCGGCGGCCGCGAATGCCTGGCACGTGTCCTTGACGGAAGGGAAGGTGTCGACCGTCCGAGCGGTCTCCGGGAACCATCGGACGAGTTCGATGCTGTCGAACTTCAGGTTCCCCGCCGGCTCGTATCTGTCCGGGAAGCCCTGTCGGATCAGGACGGGGGCGCCGGGGCGCAGCACGCGGCGGATCTCACGTGCGGCGACTCCCAGGTCCGGGATGTGGTGAATGACAAGGGAAAGCCATGCGGCGTCCGCCGATTCATCCGGCAGCGGCAGGGCGCTCGCATTTCCCGCGAGCACCTGGATAGCCGGTGTCCGCGGGATCTGATCCCGCATCGCGGCCGACGGCTCGACCGCCAGGACGCTGAGGTCGAACCAGTCGCTGAAGGCAGCGGCGAACGCACCGGTCCCCGCGCCGATGTCGACCAGGGTCATTCCCTGCGACGGGCGCAGGTGACGTCGTACCGCATCGCGCCACTCCGCGAGCCCGTCGCGTGGGACCTCGCGGACCGCCTTGAACGCTGCGGCGGTCTGCTCGTCATAGCTGATCCTGGCCATGTCACGCCTCCTTGCCGGTGCCCACTTTCTATCAGAACACCAGGGAACGTGGTTGGCGGCGGCGATGCTCTGTCCCGCCAGGACGGCGGGACAGAGCAGGCGCGCACTGCTATCCCAGCGGCGGGAACTGGTTCAGGTCATTGATGTTCAGCGGCAGGACGGGCGGCGCGGGCGGCGGCGGGGGCGGCGGTGCGACATAGGCCGGGTTGGCCTGCCAGTCGTCCACGTAGAGATGGAAGTTGACGACCATGGGATAGGTGCCGGCCGGTATTCCGGGGAAACCATTGCCCACTCGCACCATGCCGGGCAACGGACGGGTGATGTTGTAGTAGTCACGGGTGAACTGTGGCTGCCCGTTCAGATCGATGTTCCCCGCCCACCTGGTCGTCGGACCGGCGGTGAACGCCCAGCCGGCCGGCAGGTTGTGCGTCAGCCATTGGTGCAGCGCGTTGTCGACGAAGTCGATGCCGTAACCGCCGCCGTTGTTCACGCCGCCGCAGTTGTAGAGCAATGTTCCTGCCGGATGGAGTTGGAGCCACGCGCCGTTGAACAACTGCGGTGCGCGCCAGTACCAGGTCGCGAGTGCACCGGTGACGGCCGCCCGGCCGCCGGGGTTGTTTTGGTAGAACATGGGTTGCTCGCCTTCTGTGTCAACGGATCGGTCCGGAGCCACGCGAGCCGGGCGGTATGTCTTTGCTCCGGCGTCGAGGTCTCCGATCGGTCGGCGCACACCCCCGTGATTTCGTCGCCGACAGATCCAGTTTCACAGACAAGCAGTGGCCGGGCGCCGGCATCACCCGGTCGCCTCGGCGCTTCCCTCGATCGTGGACCGGTTCGCCCGTGGCGTTTCCCTCGATCGTGGAAATCGTCGCGCCAATTGGCGACACCGCGTATTTATGGACAATACGTGGCCAGTTCGATGTGGCATAGACCTTATGCGAGGCGTGCTGGTGGAAAGTGTTCCCTCAGTGCCGCTCGGGCCGCGTCGTCCAGAGCCACGTCGGCGGCATGGAGGTTCTCGGTCAGATGAGCGCGCGTGCGGGTTCCCGGGATGAGCAGCACGTTCGGCGCCAGGTCGAGCAGCCAGGCAAGCACGATCTGCGTTGGTGTCGCAGCCAGCCGCGCCGCCAGCGTGCCGAGCGCCGGGCTGGTGAGAATCTGGTTCCGTACCTGTTGCGGCCACCCCAGCGGGCAGAACGGAACGAACGCGATGTCCCGCTCCGCGCATGCCATGAGGACGTCCAGAGACCGCTGATCCGCCACGTTGAACAGGTTCTGCACGCAGACGATCTCCGTCCGGTCGACCGCTCTCAGCAATTGCCGCCTCGAGATGTTGCTGAGGCCGATACCGTCGATCAGCCCCTCGTCGCGGGCTTTGATCAACGCTGCCAATTGCGCGTCGAATCGCTCGTCCGGTGGTGCGAGCGGGTCGACCATGCGCAGGTTCACGGCAGCCAGTCGGCCGATGCCGAGGGTGGCGAGGTTGTCCTCGATGCCCTGGCGGAGTGCGGCGCCATCGGTGTCCTGACCGGCGGCTACCTTGCTCACGATCGCCAGGTCGCTCGGATAGGGGTGCAGCGCCTCGCGAATGAGCTCGTTCACCACGCCCGGTCCGTAGAACTGCGCGGTATCGATGTGGTCGACCCCGGCGGCCACCGCGGCACGCAGCACGCGCAGGGCTTCGTCGCGATCTCGCGGCGGCCCGAAGACTCCGTCGCCGGCGAGTTGCATCGCGCCGTACCCGACTCGGCCCACGCGCCAGGAACCCAGTGCGAAACAGCCGCCGAGGTCGACCCTGGTCACGGATGGATCTGCGAGCCGGCGCCGAGGTCGAGCCGGATCGATTCGAGGAGGACGAACGCCGTGCTTGCCGTGTAGACGTCGGCGGCGGCGAGGACGCCCGTGTACTTCTTGATGACCGGCGCGGCGGCGAAGTCGACCTGCGCGGCCTGGTACGTCTTGACGGCGGCCCAGCTGTTGTTGCCGTACTTGGCGAAGAACGGGGTCGGGTCGATCGCCACCAGTGCCTTGGTGACGCCGTCGATGAGATCACTGACGTACTGCTGGTAGACGACCATGTCGCCACGGGTGCCAAGGCGCCCCATGTGGCCGCCGATGAAGTGCTGCCATGGATACGCCATGGCCTTGGCCGGGGCGGCGATCGACCCTGGGACGTCCTCGTTGAGGTTGAAGCTGTCGAACGGCACCCAGCCGGGAAGGTTGACGTCCACCAGCATAAGCGTGTCGTGGTCCGGGAAATGGATGTAGCTGTTGTCGGGGGTGTGGTTGGCGCCGTGCCAGGCCAGGTTGATTCGCTCGCCGCCGACCAGCAGCGTGCGGCGGGTTTCGAAGGTGACGTCGGGTACCGGCCGGGTCGGGTCGTTGTCGCGTGCCAGCAGGCGCTTGGTCTCGGCGTGACCGACCCGCACCACGTTCTTGCCGAACAGCGACGATGCGCCGAGGTGGTCGGCGTGGTGGTGCGAGTAGACGATGTGGGTCACCTTGTTGGACACGCCGTTGGCGCCGGCGATCTGGTCGATGGCGCGCTGCAGATTGTGCCCGATGGTCGGGGGCGCGTCGAACAGCACCACGCCGTCGCGGGTGGTCAGGAACGCCGCCTGGTAGGTGCCGTCGGTGACCCAGTAGAGGTTCTTCTCGACCCGGCCGACGAAGTAGCCCTGCTCGTTGACGGCGGGGCCCAGCGCCGACGGGGGGATCGGCGCGAAGTCGGGTAAGGAAGGCGCCGCGGCGGCTGTGGTGCCGCCGGCCAGCGTGGCGACCGTCGGAACGGCGGCGAGCGCGGCGGCGCGGGCCAGGAACGAGCGGCGATTCGTGGCTGGGCTTGATGACATGGTTGTTTCCCTTTGGTTGCCGTGTGCGTTCAGGTTCGCCGCCCGGCAGGTGAGAAGTCGTCACCGGATTCCGGTGATCCGCTGGCTACGCTGACCGCGTGCCCGAAACAGACGGCGCCCGGTCCGGCCTGATCGACCGCCCCGACCTGATCGCCGCGCTGGACCGCGCCGCCGAGAAGAAGGTGACGGTCATCTCGGCGCCCGCCGGCAGCGGGAAGACGTCGCTGCTGCGTTTGTGGGCCGGCCGCCGAGGTCAGGACCGGCGAATCGCCTTCGTGTCGGTGCGGCCGGGCCAGCATGACGCACAGCTGTTCTGGCTCACCCTGCTCGCCGCGGTCCGCGACGCCCTCGGTGCGGACCGTGGCACGGAGCCGCCGCCCGCGACGCCCGGCTTCAACGGCCCGGCCATGGTGGACAGGGTGCTGGCCGAGGTCGGCGCGACCGGTGATCCCGTCGTCATGGTCATCGACGACGTGCACGAACTGGACTCCGCCGAACACCTCACCTCACTGCTGACGAATCTGCCCCCGCACGCGCACGCGATCGTGGCCACCCGCCGCGACACGCCGCTGCGCCTGCACCGGCTGCGGCTGGCCGGAGAACTGGCCGAGATCCGCGTCGCGCAACTGCGCTTCACCGAGGACGAGACCCGGGAACTCGTTGCCGCTGCCCGAATCGCGCTGCCCGACCACGTGGCCGCCCTGCTGCACCAGCGGACCGAGGGCTGGGCGGCCGGGCTGCGGCTCGCGGTGCTGTCCCTGGCCGGGCATCCCGATCCGGAGCGTTTCGTGGCCGAGTTCTCCGGCAGCGACCGGACCGTCGCCGAGTACCTGATGGCCGAGATGCTGGACCGGCTGCCGACCGAGGTGCAGCGCCTGCTGCTGCGCACCTCACTGCTGGACCGGGTCAACGGTGCGCTGGCGGACCTGCTGACGGCTGCGTCCGGATCGGAACGGATCCTGCTGGACCTGGAGGACGCGAACGCTTTCGTCGTGTCACTGGACCCCGACCGCACCTGGTTCCGCTACCACCACCTGTTCGCCGGGCTGCTCCGGCTGGAGCTGCGCCGCACCCAGGCCGCCGAGATTCCGGCGCTGCACCGGCTCGCCGCGCGGTGGTTCGCCGAGCACGCGCAGCCCGCCGACGCCATCCGGCACCTGCAGGCCGCAGGCGAGTGGACCGAGGCAGCCCGCCTGCTCACCGACCACTCGCTCAGCATGGCCCTGGACGGCCGGGCGGGCACCGTGGCGGCCCTGGTGCGCTCGTTCCCGGCCGCGAGCGGCGACGAGTCCCCGGAACTGGCCCTGGTCCACGCGATCGCCGACCTCGACCAGATGCGCCTTGCCGAGGCGGCGGCGCGCCTGGAGATCGCGCGGTCGCACGCTGACACGACACCAGAGCTGCGGATGGCGATCACGTCCCTCGACCTGCTGCTGGCGCGGTTGCGCGGCCACTTCGACGGCGTGTTCGAGCAGGTGGGCGCGCTGCCATCGTCGGTGACCGGCCGGTCCGACAGCGACCTGCGGGCCCTCGCCCTGCTGAACCTGGGCGTCACCGAGGCGTGGTCGCTGCGGCTGGCCGACAGCGAGCGGCACCTCATGGCGGGCGCCGCGCTCGCCCATGACATCGGCCGGCCCTACCTCGAGGTGGCCTGCCTGGCCCACCTCGGGTTCGCCTCGACCGCCCACTCCCTCGCGCTGGCCCGGCAGCGCTGCGCGGAGGCCATCGCGCTCGCCGCCCGGCACGGCTGGGACGCCGAGCCGGTGATCGCCCCCGCGCAGGCCACGCTCGCCTGGACGCTGATCTGGACGGGCGAGTTCGACCACGGCGAACAGTGGCTGGACCGCGCCGAACGCGCCACCCGGTCCGGCGGCGAACCCGGCATCCGGCTGCTGGTGCACCTGATCTCCGCGATCCTCCCGGCCGCACGCGGCCACCACCGCCAGGCGCTGGCGGGGTTCGCCGCCGCGGGCGAAGTGCAGGCGCTCATGGTCGGTGAGCACGCGCTGACCACCCGGGTCACCGCATGGACCATCGCCACCCAGGCCCGCTGCGGGATGGTCGACCAGGCGCGGACGGCGCTGGCCGCCCTTGACGACCAGCAGGCCGCTGCCGGCGAGATCCGCACCGCGGCCGCGGTGCTCCGGCTCGCCGAGCAGGACCCCGCCGGTGCCCGACGCGAGCTCCGGACCGTCCTGGCGGACACCGCCCCCCGTCTGACCCGGGTCGAAGCCCATCTCCTGGACGCGCTCGCCTGCCGCGACCTCGGCGACCGGCGCGCCGCGACGACGGCCCTCGAGCGGGCGCTGGATCTCGCCGAGCAGGACAGGCTGATCCTGCCGTTCACGATGACCGGGGCGTGGGAACTGCTCGAGTCCCTGCCCCTGCGGGAGACGTCGCATGCCGCGCTCGTCGCCGACATCCTCGACGCCGCACACAGCGGCGCCCCGGCGCCGCGGACACCGCTGCCCGACGAGGAACTCAGCCCGAGCGAACTACGCGTGCTGCGCTACCTGCCGACCAACCTCACCCGGCCCGAAATAGCAGGCGAACTGTCGATCTCGGTCAACACCGTCAACACCCACATCCGCCGGATCTACGCCAAGCTCGGCGCCACCGACCGCTCCGCGGCCGTCCACCGCGGCCGCGAACTGCGACTCCTGTCAGCTGGCCGCACCTGAGCCTCAGGTCCGCAGACCGGCACCCAGGCACACGAAGCCACCGGTAGCCGCCAGGCCACCCGGATGGCAGTCGGCGGTCTGCTGCCGGTACGGGCGCGAACAACACGGCGTCCAGTTCCGCAACGGTGCTGCGCAACAGTTCGGTCGCGGCCAGCCGGCTCGCGGCGCTGGCCGGCCGGGTCAGCCGCCGCAGCACGAACGGCAGCCGGTCCAGCAACTCACGGACGACGGCGAACGATCCCAGGTCGCGCACCCGGATCCGGCCGGTCGTGCCGGCAGGCCGGTTCCGGCTACGCTGCCGCACCGGGTCCGACTGCGTGGTGACCACGAGATGGATCGCGCTCGACGTCCGCGAGTGACCATGGTCGGTCTCACTCGAACAGTGCGCGGATGTCGTCCGCCTCCAGTCCCCCGCCGAACATGTCACCGTCGTCCATCACGTTCGCGAACAGCGCGTTCTTCCGTGCCTGCAAGGCAACCACGCGTTCCTCGATGGTGTCCCTGGCGATCAGGCGGTACACCATGACGTTGCGCGTCTGTCCGATGCGGTGTGTCCGGTCGACCGCCTGCGCCTCGGTCGCCGGATTCCACCACGGGTCGAGCAGGAAGCAGTAGTCGGCCTCGGTCAGGTTCAGTCCGAACCCACCGGCCTTGAGGCTGATCAGGAACACCGGATCCGCGCCGTCCGCGAACCGCCGCAGCACCGCCGCCCGGTTGCGGGTACTGCCATCCAGATAGCAGTACCCCACGCCCTCGGCGGCCAACCGGTCGCGGACCAGGCCGAGGAATCGGGTGAACTGGCTGAACACCAACGCGCGGTGGCCGCCATCGATCACGTCACGCATCTGCTCGACCAACGTGTCGATCTTGCCGCTTGGCAGGTCGCGATGGTCGTCGTCGACGAGGCCGGCGTGCAAACTCAACTGGCGCAACAGGGTCAGCGAGCGCAGGATCGTGAACCGGTTGCGGTTCATGTCGTCGATCAGGCCGAGTACCTTCTGCCGCTCGCGCTGTAGGTGGGTCTGGTAGAGCTTGCGGTGCCGAGGATGCAGGTCCACCTCGAGCACCTGCTCCTGCTTCGGCGGCAGGTCGGCCGCGACCTGTTCCTTGGTGCGACGCCTGACCAGCGGCTTCATCCGGCGCCGCAACCGGCTCAACAGTTCCGTGTTGCCTTGTTTCTCGATCGGTATCGCGTAGTGCTCCCGGAAGCGGGACGGGCTGGGGAACAAGCCGGGCGCCGTGATCGACAGCAGCGACCACAACTCCATCAGGTTGTTCTCCATCGGTGTACCGGTGATCGCCAGCTTGATCGACGCGGGCAGTCGCCGCACGCACTGATAGATCTTCGACTGGTGGTTCTTCACCTGTTGGGCCTCGTCCAGCACCAGCCCCGCCCAGGACAGTTCGGCGTAGGCGTCGAACTCGATCCGGAACAGCGTGTACGAGGTGACCACGACGTGTGCGCCCGCGACGGTGCCGGCCAGCGGCGCACCCCGACGGCGCGCGGTGTCGGACAGGGCGACGACGGTGAGATCGGGTGCGAAGCGGGCGGCTTCGGCGGCCCAGTTGGACACGACACTGGTGGGCGCGACAACGAGGAACGGCGCGAGCGTGGGATCGGCCTGCCGGGCGTGGCAGACCATGGCCAGCGTCTGGAGCGTCTTGCCAAGACCCATGTCGTCGGCCAGGATGCCGCCGAGCCGGTTGTCCCACAGGAACGCCAGCCACCGGAAACCGTCCACTTGGTACGGACGCAACCGGGCGGACACCGCGTCCGGGACCGCGACCGGGGCGACGGAGTCGATCGACAGCAGCCCGTCCACCTGCCGCTGCCACGCCTCCGCCTGGTGGCGTACCACGCCGAGGGCGGCCAGTTCGGCCCACAGGTCGGCCTGGAACCGGCTGAGCCGCAGCGATCCGTCGCCCGCCGAATCCTGTAGCGACCGGGCCTCCTCGATCAGGTCGCGCAGCGTCCGCAGTTCGGGCTTGTCCAGGGCGAAGTAGGCGCCATCGGGCAGCAGCAGGTGGGAGTCACCACGAGCCAGTGCCACGAACAGGTCCGTGAACGGCACGTCGGCGCCCTCGACGGTGACGGTGACGCCGAGTTCGAACCAGTCGTTGTCGCCGGCCACCTCGGTGGTGGACAGGGCGATGGCCAGCGTGTCGCCCGCCTCGCGGTAGTCGGCCGGGTCGCCGCCGACCTCGACGAGGACATCCGGCCGGTCGGCCAGCAGCGGCAGGGTCTCGGTGGTGAACCGCATGGTGTCGATGCCCCGGAACTCGGCGCGCGGCACGATCGGCCACGGCAGGTCGAGGTCGGCCACCACGGCCCGTTCGGCGTCCGGGTCCCGATAGTCATCGCCGGTTTCCTCCAGCGCGGCGCGGCGGTGCACGTCGCCGATCCGGTAGTCCCACTCCCACGTGGTCGCCAGCATGTGGTCATCGCCGTAGGCCAGGCGCAGCACCAGGGTCGGGCCCACGATCGCCGGCGGGACGAAGGATTCGTCCGACGAGACGACCGTGGCGGCGCGGCGCAGCCGCGGGTAGAACTCGTCGCGGAACCGATCGTGCTCGGCAGCGGGAATCGCCAGGACCTGATTGTCCAGTGCCATGCGGCGCCACGCCGACGGCACCGGCCGGGCCAGTTTCGCCAGTCGCAGGTGCCAGTTGCCATGGTCGGCCTCGGTCCGGACCTCCGCGCGGTCGATGTAGACCACACCGTGGCCGGCCGATCCGATGAACCCGATCGGGGCCGCGTCGATGTCGCTGCCGTCGATGCCGACCAGCGGGCGGACCGCGAGCGTCTCGCCGTCCCGTGTGACGTCGAGGCGGAACTCGGCCGTGCGGTACCGCTCCAGCGCGCCGAGCCGCTTGCGGCTGTGCACGAACCGCAGGCCGATCGCGTCGGCGTCGTCCAGCAGCGGCCACAGTCGGGTGGATTCGAAGGCGGACAGGTCGATGGTCCGGTCATCGCCGTAGTACCCGTAGTGCTGCGCGCTGGCCGACCGGTACAGGGCGTACATCTCGCGCAGCAGACGCACCTGGTCGGTGACGAACTCGCCGAGTTGATAGGGCGAATTCAGCTTGCCCCAGCTCAGCCCGCCGCCGACCCAGCCGGTGCGGCCGTGCCGCACGAGTCGCGCCGGCAGTCGCACCCTCGAGTCGCCACCCTCGGCCAACGTCAACTCGAGGGCCAGCGGCTCCGTGCCCGTGCGGCCCACCGGATCGGCCGACGAGTCCGTCAGCAACGACGTGAGGGACTGCTGCCACGTCGGCGGCGCCGACGGTGCGGACCGCTTCGGCCGTTGGGTGACCGCGGCCAGTACGAGCGCCGCGACGTGCTTGCAGTTGTATCCGACCGGACAGGCGCACTCGCTCTCGTCAAGAAACAGGGCCCCATCGTCGCCGGTGAAGAAGGCGCTGGTGGAATAGACCTCCTGCTGGCCGACGACATTGCCGTGCAGCGCGGTGTTCCCACCGTCCCAGCGGATCTTGACGACCCGGCTCTGTCGCGCGTACCGCCCGCCCCGCTCGTAGTGTGTCGAACCGACCAGTTTCTCGACACTGGCCAGATCGATGGTGTCCGGAACGGCAATCGGCATGGCCGACACGCTATCGCCCGCCCCCGACACGGTTGAATCGACATGACACCGTTCCCGGCGCGATGGGGGTCATCCCCCGTGTGGTGCTGGTCGGCCTGGTGTTGCCGTGGCCAGGCCGATGTCCTTGGCGATCGTGATCAGTCGTGTGTCGTAGGTGACGAACGCGGTGAGGGTCTTGCCAGATGCGACAAGGTGATCGGCAGTCGCCAGATGGATCGCGTCCAGTGACCGCAGATGCCGGTGCGGATACGCGCCGGCAGTCGCCCGGACCGCGTCGTCGATATCGAACCGATCCAACCGTGCCAGGACACCGGGGACCGCGGCGAGTCGGGCTGGTTCTTCTCGACGCAGCGCTCTCGGCAGCTCGACCTCGGTCAGCTTCGACGTCACCGCGTGCTCCGCTTGCCGAACGTTGAGCCACGCGGCCAACTCACCGCTTTCGGCCTCCGGCCGGATCAGCTTCACGAGAGCCGAGGTGTCCAGGTAGATCATCAGTAGCGCTCATCGTCCCGTAGCCGTCGGATCAACTCGCCCGCTTCCAACCCCACCGCTGCTGGTCCGGTCGGCGCCACCCACGGACCGCCAAGCGTGGCAGGGGTCAGCTTGCCGGCCGCGATCAGATCGTCCAATTCCCCGCTGACGGCCGGAACGATACGACCGATCACCTTCCCATGCCGGGTGATCTCGATCGTCTCGCCGCCTTCGACCCGCGCCAGAACACCAGCTGTGTCCTGGTTGAGCGCACGCACCGGCACAGTACCCATGCATCTACTGTAGTACAACAGTAGTACAACTGCCATTGCTACCGGTCAGCAACACCTCACGGCCCATGGCGCGGGCGGGCGGGAACCAGCCGCCCGCACCGGCAGCGCCGTTGCGGGTATGAGGGCCGTTACGGGTACGACGTGAGCAGGGCGAGGTTGGTTTCCGCGTCCGACGGGCCGCCGGTGTCGTTGACGACGTGCGCGATGGTGCCCCGCCCGCCGCCCAGCGAGAAGGTGATCATGCCGTGGAAGCGGACGCCCTGCCGCTGCGGCGCGGCGATGGCGCGATCGGACACGATGGTCGGGTCGATGGCGAAGATGCAGTAGCTGCCAAGACCCCACGCCTCGTGGCTGCGCACCCCGGCCCCGACCTGGTATGCCGGGAAGCCCCGATGCGTGCCGTCCATCCACGCCGCCTGGTTGGGCGGGTCGTAGGGCATCTCGTTCTGGAAGGAGTAGGTCCGGCCGTTCTCGCCGTTCCACAGCACCTGTGCCTTCTGGTGGTGCTCGACGAACAGCCCGTACGCGGTGACGTTGTCGCCGTTGACCACGAGTCCGGTGTCGGACGTGTTGACCATCCAGCCGACCCCGCTGCCGTGGTCGGCCCGCCAGATCCAGGTGTTGTCGATGAGCACGTTGTTGCTGTTGATCACCAGTGACTGCTTGGCCTTGCCGACGCCGTTGCCACCGATCCGGAAGAAGACGTCGTGCAGGGTGCTGGGATTGGCCTGGTGGTTGCGCCGCGAACCGGCCGGGCCGAACCGCATCACCACGTCGGAGACCTCGCTGCCGGCCTGGACCAGCAGGCCGGCCACGTGCACGCCGTCGACGTCGGCGACATCCAGCGCGACCACGCCGTTGTCCGGTTGCAGGGTGGCGAAGCCGAGACCGAGTACGACAGTGTTGGGCCTGGTCACCTGCACGGACTCGGACAGTGGGTAGATGCCGGGAGTGATGATCAGGTTCTTGCCCGCGGCGAGCGCGGCGTTCAGGTCCGCCGCGGTGGCGCCGGGCTTGGCGATGAAGAAGTCCGAAATCGGCAGCGAGGTGCCGGCCGGCTTGTGGCCGAACCAACTGGTGGCCTGTGTGTTGGTCCGCACCGCGGGCACGAACACCTGCCAGGCGCCCTGGCGGTCCACATACAGGAACGGCTTCTCGCTGACCACCGGCGTGTGCGGGATCGAGATGTACGGCGGGGTGGGAAAGGAGGTCTGCGGCGCGTTGGCCACGCCGACGAACACGAAGTTCCAGTTCGAGCCCACCCAGTTGCCGACGACCGAGTTGCGGGTGATCCACTGCTGCTGCGTGCCGGAGTGCACGGCGCCGGTGATCTGGCAGTCGGCGATGAACCCGCCGCTGGACCACGAGCCGTCGTCGAGCTTGAGGTCGCCGAGCAGGTAGATGCGACGGTAGAAGGTGGCCTGCGATACGGCCCAGGTGTCCTGACCGCTGGTCGGCACCGCGTTGAGGTTCTCCGCGCCGCGCCAGAAGTTGACCAGGGTGTTGTTGCCGTGTGCCTCACCGAGGGACTGCAGCGACTTGGTGATGCTGGCCGCGGCCGGCTGTATGCCGAGACCGGCGATGTGGGTGTAGTAGCCGAGTCTGAAGTCGACGCCGTAGCCACCGGGCTTGAGCAGCAGCGCGTAGCGGCCGGTGCCGAACTGGGCGTGCTGCTGTTGGGCGTAGATCGCGTCGACGGTCGCCTGGATCGAGGCGGCCGGCATGCTCGAGTCGAACACGTACACGTTCGGGCCGAAGTCCGGATCGCCGGCAGCGGGCGTTGCGGGCGGCGGCGGCGCGGCCGGGGCCACGGTGGCCGCGTCGCTCGGCGTCGCCGCCGACGCCGATGACGCGAACGCGACGGCGGGGGCCGCGGCCAGCGCGGTACCGGAGGCCAGGGTGAGGAAACCGCGCCGGCCCAACGCCGGTAGGCCGGATCGTGGCTGTGGGGTGGCTGCCTCGGCTGGTTCGGTGGGATCGATGGGCACTGCAGTCGTCCTTTCGAGAGGTCAGGACGCGCCCGGTGCTTGGCGCCGTACCTCGACCGAGATGTGGCCGAGACTTTAACCAAGCTACGATTTAACTCGTGGAAATAATGACCCGTCAAGCGCCACAACCGGTGATGTGAGGGCTCGACGGTGTGCCCTCGGCCGGTGAAATCGAGTTCTTCCAACGCTTCCGATCCGCGTTCGCCGGCAGCTCAGTCGCGGTAGGTGGCCGTGGCGATCCGGACGAGCGACCGGATCAGCGGGTTGGCGTCGCCCTCGTTCCACGCCACCACGACGCGGCTGGGCGCGATGTCGATCAGCGGTACCACGGCCAGTTGTTCGGGCAGGTGGTGCCCGAGCGGAGTCATGCCGAGCGTGCCGTTCCAGAGCACCGCCTGCAGGCACTCCTGGACGGCACGCACCACCGGACCCTCACGCCGCTCGCCGCCGTTCCAGTAGGTCTGCCAGATCGGATCGGTACCTTCCGGAAACTGGAACCAATGCCGATCGGCCAGGTCGGCCAGCGTCAGGCGGTCGCGGCTCGCCAATGGATCGTCCGCGCGCAGCACCGCACCCACCGGATCGGCACGCAGGTCGTGCACGGTCAGCCGGTCTGGTCGAACGGCCCACGGGTCAGGGCGACGTCGACCAGTCCGGCACGCAGCCCACAGGTCGGGTCGGTCAGGTCGGTGTCACGGACGCGCACCTCGACGCCGGGATGCCGCCCGCGATACGCGGCAGCCAGCCGGGTCGCGCCCCGATCGCGGCCATCACCCAGGATGCCGACGGTGATGGTCGCGGCGCCGGCCGCCGCGGCCACCCGCACACGTGCCCGCCCGGCCTGGTCGAGCAGGGCACGCGCCTCGTGCAGCAACGCGGCCCCGGCCGGGGTGAGCGTGACGCCGGTGGCGTTGCGGTGCAACAGAGTGGCACCGATATCGGTCTCCAGTTGCTTGATCGCCCGACTGAGCGGCGGCTGGCTCATGTGCAGCCGGGCAGCGGCCCGACCGAAGTGAAGTTCCTCGGCGACAGCCACGAATTTCTCATCCGCTCCAGATCAACCGCTGACCTGCTCAGATCCGTCACGTCGCCTCCCAGGTCCGCGCATTCTAGGCTGCATAGTCGCGTCGCCATGACAGCGGAGAGTGAGAGCATGACAGATGCATGGGGTCGGATCCGTGCGTGGTTCGAGCGATACGCGCCTGCGGTCCACGACACACTTCGCGGCTCTGTGTCGGCCGATGACCTGGCCAAGGCTCACGCTGCGATGGGCCAGGAGTTGCCCGAGGATCTCTCCTTGTGGTGGCGACGTGTCGATGGCGTGACTTCCGACAGCATCCGGGCCGGTGCTGTGTTGCCACCCTGGTATCACCCGTATCCCGTCGAGTCGGCCCTGGAGAGCCGACGGATGTGGTTGGAGATCTGGCATGTCGAGGCTGACTACCTCGCCGACCTGATGTCGCAGCCTGCCGGCCAGCCTTGCCGGGATGCGTGGCTGCCGATGTGGTTGCCGATCGCGAACAACGGGGGCGGCAGCGACCTCTTCGTGGACCTCCGGTCAGGCCCGGAGCGGGGCTGCGTCATGGCATTCGACAGGGTCGACGGTGCCGAGGACGACCCATTGTGGCCGAGTGTGGGCGCGATGCTCGATGAAGTCGCTGACGCACTCGAACATGGGACAGCCATCGCTCCGTTTACCGGAAGTCCGCTACGCGCTGAGGTACTCGAAGGCGGCCGGCTGGAGTGGGTCGACGCGGACTCGGGCTGATACAGCGCCTGTGCGACTGATTCGATCTTGCTTGATGCCCGCGTGCTTGCGGGTAGCCGCGTGACCAGCGACGATACCGGTACGGTATCGACGCCACCGCATCGGTCTTGGACGGCCGCGGTGCACAGGTGTTGCGATCGGGGCATGACCGACGAACCGATACCCGACCCCGCCGTGCAGGTTGCCGACGCCCAGGAGATCGCCCCCGACCTGCGCACGTGTTCGCCGGCGAGGCAACGTACCTGGTCAACCACGCCCAGGCGGACGACCTGACGACGAAGGGGCCGGGCTACCTCGGTGGCCCGCAGGTGCTCACCGGCGTCCGCGACTACCTGGGTGAGGACCTGGCGGCGGCGCGACTCCGAAATGAGTGAAGACGAGATCGCCGCCGAGGTCCGGGCGCTGCTGATCGAGCGGCATCCCGAGTGGGCCGGCCAGGAGTGGATCGAGCGGGGCGTCGGGTGCCTGTGCACCGAGCACGCCGCGTGACCCTCGCGGCCGGTTGCGC
>Ga0137385_10002290_pt1 | contig 16302 bp, 14 predicted proteins | sample SagtaG_FD_104921 | JGI IMG/M metagenome (GOLD analysis project Ga0137385, IMG submission 104921) | Vadose zone soil microbial communities from Sagehorn Ranch, Mendocino, California, USA - Sage2_R_80_16 metaG | ecosystem: Environmental > Terrestrial > Soil > Vadose zone | place: USA: California...
AGCTCGGCCTGGTCGGTCAGTACCGGGATCACCCGCACACCGGCGGCGAACGCTTCGGCGAGTTCCCGGCGAATCCAGTCGGCCGGGTCATCGATCCAGCGTCGGCCGGTTGTTGGATCGGTGGCGGTCAGCCAGCGCTGCCCGATCACCGCGAGCAGCACCCGGGCCGACCGCACCCGGCCCAGCAACTCCTGCACGAAGTCTGCGCCGGGCGGGATGGACTCGGCATCCAGGAACACCAGGTCCTCGCCAAAGTGGCCGGTCAGATCTCGGTAGAGCAGGGCACCATAGCCGTGGCTGTCCTCGCCTCGATAGTTGATGAATATGGCACGCTGCACCATGGACCCCTGGGTAAGCACGATCCGCTATTCAGCCTGGACGAGTAGGTCCTAACCCCGAAGCGGTGTCTGGAGACTGGCGAAGTGCGTTTCACTATCAGTTTGTAAGGACCGACATGAACACCCTTCTGACCGCGCTCTAACGCCAAGATCGACGACCACCTCGGTAAGCCTACCCGCCGGCAGGCCACCTCGCTCACCGATGCTGAAGATGCTCAAATCAAATCGGTGAGATCGTGGCTTCCTGACGGTAGTGCCAATCAACCAGTTGCCGGGCGCCCGGTGACCGCCACCGCGTCCTCGTCGAAGTACACGTCGAAGGCGGACAGCAACTGTTCGTCAAGTCGCAGCTCCGAATCGCTGCCCCGGCGCAACGCCACGCCCGTGGCGAGGACCTGGACCAGGGACACGAACGCGGACAGCGACCGAAGGACCGTCACGCCGCCGGTTTCGACATAACACGTCACGTCGGCGTAGGGCACGAGCGGCGAGGCCGCGTTGTCGGTCAGCGCGATCGTGTGCAGGCCGCGTGCCTTCGCGGCCGCGAGTGCCCGCACGGTGTCGGCGGTGTAGCGGTGGATGGACATCGCCACGAATACGTCGTCGGGCGCCAGGTCGCGTAGGTCGTCGGCGATCATGCCGGCGGACGGGGTGAGTTGGTGGACCCTCGGGCGGACCAGGTGCAGCAGGTACGACAACAGGTACGCCACGGTGAAACACTTGCGCAGCCCCAACACATGCACGTGGTCGGCCGACGCGAGGAGGTCCACGGCGCGCGTCCAGCTCGCCGGCTCCAGGCGGGCGAACGTGCGGGCGATGTTCTGCTGGTCGTGTTCGACGGCGGCGCCGAGCAGTTCCTCGGTCTCGGTGAGTTCGGCGGCCTGTTCGAAGCGCCGGACCAGTTGCGCCTGCTCGGCCAGTTGCTGCCGGCACAGTTTCACCAGCGCCGGATAGCCGGGCAGGCCAAGGGATGCGGCGAACCGGACCAGCGAAGACTCGTGCACCTCGGCGATCTTGGCCGTCTCGCCGATGCTGCGGAACGCGGTCGCCTCCGGGTCGGCCAGCAGGATCCGCGCGATGCGGCGTTGCCCGGCCGCCAGCGCCGGCATCCTGGCCTGTAACTCGGCCCGAAGCTCCGGGTAGTTGCGTGGCGGTACCGCCATGACCCCTCGATTCTCTCGTCGGCACCCCACGGTACCGACGGCGCGCAACTGGAGTTGCGTCCGGTTCCGGACACCATACGCAACTCCAGTTGCGTGCTAGCGTCGATACGAACCAGATTCCAGCACCCAGGGAGCTGACCGCATCGTGATCCGCCATTCCGCGACCCTGGCCGTCAACGAGCGCCTCCAGGCCCGCAGGGCAGCCGGCGAGCCGGTGCTCCATCTCGCCTTCGGCGAAGCCGGCCTCCCGGTCCTGCCGTCACTGGCAGCCGTACTCGCGGATTCGGTGCGGCACAACGACTACGGGCCGGTCACGGGCATACCAGCGGCCAGGGCCGCCGCGGCCGGCTACTTCGAACGCCGCGGCCTGCCGACCGATCCGGACCAGATCGTGCTGGCGCCGGGCAGCAAGGCTCTGCTCTTCGCGCTGCTGGCCGTGCTGCCGGGGGACGTGGTGCTGCCGGTGCCGTCCTGGGTGAGCTACGCGGCCCAGGCCGCGCTGGTCGGCAAGCACGTGATCGGCGTGCCGATCCCGGCACGCGCTGGCGGCCTGCCCGACCCGGAGCGCCTCGAAAGCGCGCTGGCCGACGCACGGCGGCCCGGCATCCTGGTGCTCACCGTGCCGGACAACCCGACCGGCACCCTGCCCAACCGCGATCTACTGGCCGACGTGTGCCAGATCGCTGAGCGGCACGGGATGGTAATCGTCTCCGATGAGATCTACCGCGACCTGTGCCGGACACCGTCGGACCACCACAGCCCGGCGGAATTCCTGCCCGACCGGACCGTGATCACCAGCGGCCTGAGCAAGAACCTGGCACTGGGCGGCTACCGAATCGGCTTCACCCGCCTACCAACGGAACTGAGTAAGATCCGCGCGGACCTGATCGGCGTGGCCAGCGAGGTCTGGTCCAGCCTGGCCGGCCCGATGCAACGCGTCGCGGCGGCGGCACTGGCAGAGCCGCCGGAGGTAACAGAGCGGATCGCCGCCAGCCGACGACTGCACAACACGGTCGTCACCGAAGTGCACCGCCTGTTCGCGGAGGCCGGCATCGACTGCCGCCCACCGGAAGGCGCGTTCTACCTCTACCCGGACTTCGGTGCCCACCGGGAAACCCTGGGCGTAGCCACCGGACAACAGCTGGCGGACCTACTGCTGGACCGCTACGGCGTAGGCGTACTGGCCGGCGCCGAATTCGGCGACGACCCACAGGCGTTGCGCTGCCGGGTGGCCACCAGCCTGCTCTACGGCCAGACCGACGAGCAACGCATGGCCAGCCTGACCAGCACGCAACCGCTGGCCCTACCATGGATCGCGGACAGCATGGCCCACCTGGCCACGACCCTGGCCGACCTCACCACCCGACGAGCAGTGCATGCCACGTAACGGAACGAGATGACCACGGACCTCACCACCGCGCTCGCGGCCCAGCGCGTCCTGCCGGTGCTGCGCGCAGCCGACCCGGCCGTCGCCGTGGCCAGGGTTGGCGTGTTGCTCGCCGCCGGTTGCCGGGTGATCGAGCTGACCACGACCATCCCCGACTGGCCGGACACGCTGGCCGAAAGCGTCCGGCTGGCGGCCGGGCGGGCGTTGATCGGGATGGGCACGGTCACGACCGCGGACCAGGCCGAGATCGCGATCGACCGCGGTGCCGCGTTTCTGGTCTCGCCCTATCCGAGCCCCGCGGTGCGCGCGGCAGCGACCGACACGCCGTTCGTGGAAGGCGGGTTCACGCCGGCCGAGATCGCGGCCGGCGCGAAATTCGGGCCGGCGAAGGTATTCCCCGCGCATGTGGGTGGGCCCGCGTACATCCGCTCGCTGTTGGCCGTGTTGCCGGACGCGCAACTCATTCCGACCGGTGGCATCGCGGCCGACCAGGTGGCCGACTACCTGAAAGCCGGCGCGTTGGCCGTGGGTGTCGGCTCCGGGCTGCCCGTGGACCCGGCCGAACTGGCGGCCGTCTTCGGATGAGCATCGACGTCGTCGTGATCGGCGAGATCCTCGTCGAGCTGTACTGCAAAACGGAACTCGCCGACGGTGCGACGCTCCGGCTCGGCTTCTCCGGTGACGCGCTGAACGCGGCGGCGGCATCGGCGGCGGCGGGCGCCACGACGGCCGTGCTCACGGCGGTGGGCGCGGACGAGATCGGCGACGCGATCATCCGACGCGTCACCGAACTGGGCATCGACCCGTCCCTGATCCGGCGCGAACCACGGGCCAACGGCGCCTACCTGCTGCACGGCGACCTGACCGGCAGCCGGCAGTTCCACTACTGGCGCAACGGCAGCGCCGCATCCACTTTGGACGAACGCGACATCGAACGGCACCGGGAGATCGTGGCTGCCGCCGGCGCGGTCGTACTGTCCGGCATCACCGCCGCCCTGTCGGACACGGCGGAACGAGCCGTACTCGCCGCAGCACGCGCAGCGTCCACAGTGGTCTACGACCCGAACTTCCGGCCCCGGCTGACCACCGCCGAACGCGCCAGGGCCGTGCTCGCCGAAGTGGCGCCGCACTGCGCGCTGCTCACCCCGTCCTGCCCCGGCGACTCGATCCCGCTGCTGGACACCGGCGACCTGGACGAGGTGCTGACCACCGCACTGAGCCTCGGCGCGCGAGCGGTCGCCGTCACGTCCGGCACGGCGGCGGTCGGCGTCGCGGACGCGGCGGGCCGGATCCAGTACCCGGTGCCGCTCAATCCGGACGCCGTGGACGCGACCGGCGCCGGCGACGTCTTCACCGGCACCACAGCGGCCCGGCTGGCGCTGGGCGATCCGCTGCGCGAGGCGGTCCGGCTGGGCATCGGCGCGGCATCGCTGTCGGTCACCGGACGCGGCGGCACCGGCCACATCCCGACGCTCGCGCAAAGTCGCGCCGCAGCGCCCTAAACCTCGCGGGTCATCATCAGCGCCTGGTCGGCGAAATCCTGTGGGCGCAACGGCCAACCGGTGCGCATGTCCAACGACAACGTCCGGCACGTCGCGCGCCACAATCGCTGTTGCGCCGCGGCACTCGCGGCCGCACGAGGCAACGGGTGCGCCCGCCGGCCGCGCAGATAGGCGCCGTTGGCCACGGCACCGCTGGTGCACGCGTACAGCACCGCGTCGACCATCAGGCCACGCGACAACGGGCCGGGCGCGGCGCCCATCTCCATGCCGGCCGGCTGGATCGTGAGGCTCCGGCAGCCGGTGCCGCGCAGCTTCGCGGCCATGGTCTGGGTGAGCATCATCACGGCCAGCTTGGACTCGGTGTACGACCAGGCCGGATAGTAGCGGCGGCCGCCGCCCAGTTCGGTGGTCTTCGGCACGCCGAACCGGTGCTGGTCGCGCACCACGTGCACGATCCGGCCCACGGAACTGTTGCGTACCAACGGCATCAGCCCCAGCGCCACCAGCGCCGGCCCGAGATAGTTGACCTGCCAGGTGAGCTCGTTGCCGTCCTCGGTGACCGTGCGCACGCGTGGCGGCAGCAGGTCGACCGCGTTGACGACGAAGTCCACCTCGCCCGTGGTGCGCGCGCACTGGCGGATCAGTTCCCGGGTGGCCGCCAGGTCGGCGAAATCGGCCGGGACCGGCACCACCTGGCAGCGCTCGTCCACATCGGCCAGTTCGGCGCACAATTCGGTCAATTCGTCCTCGACCATGCCGTGCACGAACAATGTCGAACTGAGCCCGATCAGTCTCCTGGCGATCTCGCCGCCGAGCTCACCGCTCCCGCCGAGTACCAGCGCGGTACGCCGTAACGTGCCCATGGCCATCCGCCCCCGTCGATACAACCAGGCGGCCAACCCGCAAGGTCCACAGGAACCATCGGACAGAATCGCCGTCCGTTACGCGACTGACGAGTTCATGCCATTTTTCGACAGTCATCGGACCAGCAAAAAGACAGCGCCACCCAGAATTGGCCCGATCAGCGCCCCGGCGATCACCTGGGCGACCGTGTGGTCCCGCACCGCGACCCTGGACCACCCGATGAGGCCGACGAAAGGCACCAGCACCAGGAAGAACGGCCCGTACAGCAGGACCAGCGTCGCAACAGCACCACCGGCCACCGCCGAATGAAGGGAAATCTTCCACCAGCGGGTGACAATCGTGCAGGCGAACAATGTCACCAACATCGCCACATCCAGCGCGGTCACGTCCTGCGGCGCGCGGCCCAACAGCAGAATGGCCAGGCCGAGCGCGGTCGAACCAAGGCCCAGCAGCAGCGGCACGGTCCGGCCGTCGCGATTGCGCACGTGGTGGCCGTCCCACCGGCCAAGGCGCGCCCCCCGCACGATGAACATCATCGGCAGCACACTGGAGAACACGGCGACCACGAGACCCCACAGCACGGTCCGCCCCAGCTGGTACCCGGTGGCGTGCCAGGCGACGGCCAGCGGCAGCAGTATCACCACAACGGCAGGCGAACACACCTCGGTGACGACTCGGGCGGTGCGTGACGGGGTACCCCCAGTGGTGGTCACCCACCAATTCGTACCACGACGTACTAGCCCAGTAAGGGACTATCCGCCCAAGTGGGAGCCTGTCGGCTGGTGTGACAGGCGCAGGCGCGGCACAGTATGCGGATACCTGTAGACCTGAGTGGGCCGACAGTCCCACCGGCCAGCGAGGTGGAGCGTGGACACGCAGCGGCGCGACCGGATCGTCGTCGGAATCGACGAGGGCGCGCAGAGCGCGCTCGCCGTGGAATGGGCCGCCCGCGAGGCGCAGGCGGCCGGGTTGCCACTCGCCCTGGTGCATGGTGAGACCGACAGGTACGCCGTCGCCGTGATCGACCCCGGCATCGTGCCGGCCATGGAGTTGGCCGTCCGCCAGTCCGACCCACGCCGTCTCATCGCCGACACGGCCGACGTGGTCCACCGGATCGCCCCGGACATCGAGGTGATCACACACATCGAGCCCGGCAGTCCCGTAGGCGTGCTGTGCCGGCAAGCCGAGACGGCGACGATGGTGGTCCTGGGCAGCGAGGGCTCGGGCCTGTTCGCGGAACTGGTCTTCGGCTCGGTGTGCGGCACACTCGCGGTGCGCAGCCGGTGCCCGGTGGTCGCGGTCCGCACGGCCCCCGAGTCGGTCGCGTTCGACGCACCCGTCGCGGTCGGCGTGGACGGCACGTCGGTCTCCCACGCGGCGCTGGCGTTCGCATTCGACCTGGCCGACCGCCACCGGGTCGGCGTCCGCGCGGTGCACGTGATGCCCACATCCGCCGGCCGCGACCCCGACGAGCAGGAGAAGCACCGATGGCGCACGGCTGACTCGATGGCCGCGCTGGCTACTCAGTACCCGAAGGTGGACATCGACCTGGACTTCGCGATCGGCGAGCCGGTACCGATCCTGACCGCGCGGTCGGCCGGCTGCCGTCTGCTCGTGGTTGGCTCGCGTGGGCGGGGGGTGGCCGCTGGGCTGCTGTCCGGGTCGGTCAGTCAAGCCCTGCTGCGTAGCATCCGGGGTCCGATCGCGGTGGTGCGGAAAGATTGCGTCCCGTCAACAGCCGGCGTCCACTGACCTGGCACCGTGCCCCGCCGCTTTTTGGCTTGTCCGCACGCGGTGGGGCCCTGCATCACCCTGCCCACCACACGCATATTCGGCGGACAGATCGTGGACAGTTCCATTCATTGACACAATCGGCTGCTATCATGCGACCGATATGGACGACTACGATTTCGACATCGCGGTCTCCTTCGCCAGCCCGGATCGTCGGCTCGTCCATGATGTGGTGCAGCGCTTGAAATCGGCTGGTGTCACTGTTTTCTACGACGAGGACCACACAGCGACGTTGTGGGGCGAGGATCTCGTCGACCTGTTGCATTCGATCTACAGCCGGCGCGCACGGTACACGATGTTGTTCGTATCACGGCACTATGTGCAAAGCACATGGGCCACGCACGAACGACGCAGCGCGCAGGAACGCGCCATCGGCCAGTCCTCCCCATACCTGCTACCGATCCGGCTCGACGACACCAACCTGCCGGGCCTGCCGTTTACCGTCGGCTACGTGGACGCCCGGCGGTTCGACGCCGGGGCGATCGCCGCACTCACGATCAGCAAGCTGACGCTCGCGCCGCGCCCTGCCACCACACCACGCCACGTCGGTGTGCCGGACAACCACGACGACGTCGCCGCGCTGTTGGCCGAGCGCCCACCCGCGTGGGAATATCTCCTGTTCGCGGCTATCCTGCGGCGCGGCTTCACGGCGCTGGAGGCCAAACACCGCGACCACACGTTGGGCTACGTACCGCACGACCAGGACTGCCTTGACGACGAGCGGGCACTGTCACTCGTCCGCACCAGCGGCCTCCGGCTCGATGCGGTCGTAGCGTCATTCAATCGAATGCTCTCCGCCCAGGCGCAGCAAGCCGCTTTCGGACGCCCTGACGAGCCGGCCGATCCGGACCGGATCGTGCATCTGGGTGAGCGAATCGTCGGCGTGTACGACGAACTGCTGGACTGGGCGTCGGCCCTGCGTGTGGCCACCATCGAGAACCCCACACTGCGCCGACTCGCGGACGTCACCGCCCGATTCGGCGACCAGCCGATCGCGGCGCTGCGATCGTTTGTCGCCGAGTGTGTCGCCCGGATCGAGGCCATGCCCGACCAACTCCGTCGCGGCGAGCGGGTGACAATCGAACTCGTCATCATGCTGTCCGTGCCGGACGAGGTCGTCGCGGAACACGCTGCCGTACTGGCGGCTTACCACCAGGACCACGAATGATGCCGACGCCTTGTCCTTCGGCAGGACTTGTCCATGAACTGTCCGGCAACCGTCCACTCCGGCCGGCCGGTGTTCTCGGATACTGACTGCGGTGCACCAGGGCGGACATTGTCGGAGGCTTAGGGTGCAGGAAGACCGCCATTTCTCGATCACATTGGACACCGCCGGGCTGACGGCCGGGATCGATGACGTCAACCGGCGGCTGCGGGCCGTGCTCGCCCGCCGTGGCGGTTTCCGGCGCCGGCCGCTGCCCAGCACGTGGACACCGCCACGCATGCCCTGCCTGGGCCGAGAAGACGAGTTGGCGGAACTCAAGGAATCGCTGGCAACCGGGCGGCGGCACGTCGTCGTTCACGGTCCGCGCGGCATCGGCAAGACCACGTTGCTGTACCGGGCGGCGACCCTCGGCATCCTGGCCACGAAGTCCGTGCCGGACTGCGACGGCGTGCTCTGGTCCGGCCGGGCCGTTCGGCATGCCGACGACCTGGTGCACGACCTGTTCGCCGGCTGTTACCTCGTCAAGCCGGACACCGTGGTGCCGGATGACATCGCGCGGCGACTGCTCCGCTCGATCCGCGCGCTCGTCGTCCTGGACAACGTGTCCCTCCCGGAGGACGAAGTTCGGACGGTGATCGAGGCGATGCCGGACAGCAGGTTCGTGATCACCGCCGCCGGCCCGGACCCGCCCGGGTTCGGGCACGTCCTGCCGCTGGGCGGGCTGTCCCTGGACAGCGCCGTACAGGTGGTGGCCGCCCGGCTGGACCAATCCCTGACCATCGACGCCGTACGGCATCTGACCGCGGTGTGGGAGGACTATGAGGGACATCCCGGCCGGCTGGTCCAACTCGCCGCCGACCTGCGCACCGCCGGCACCCGCGGCGCCGGTGTGCGCATCCCCACCCCGGAAGAGCTACCCCTGATCGTGCCGCGTCTCATCACGGGACTGGACCCGTCACCACGCCGAGCGCTGAAAGTCCTCGCGGCGGTGCCGGACGCCGAGTGGGGTGTCGGACTGCTCGCCGCGCTCAGCGACACCACCGAGAAACTCGGCGCCCACCGCCTGACCGACCGACACCTCGCGTCCACCACCGACGGACGACGGTATCGGCTCGCACCCGACGTGTCCGACCACCTGCCGGCAGGCTTTCCCATCCCCGTCACCGAGATCGCCGCCCGGTTGACCGTCTGGCTGTACGAAACCGTCCGACCGATACCGGCCGCCGCCGAAACCGAGGTGATCGAACGGACGCTGGAGGCCACGCTCACCGACGGGCAACACCTGGCCGCCTTGGTGTTGGCCAGGGCTGCGTCGGCTGTGATCATGAACTCGGGCCACTGGTCGGCGTGGCGGCGCATCCTGCTGCTGGGGCGACGTGCGGCGAGGGCGGTGGGTTCGGTCCCCGACTGGGTGTACTTCACCTACGGCCTCGCCGCCTGGTTCACCGCCAACCGACAGACCGACGAAGCCATTCGACTACTCGAATTGGTCATCGGCAGCGACGAGAGCCACGCCACCGACCAAGCCCTCGCGCTACGCGAGCAGATCGACGGGGCCGCGTTCGAGTGGCCCGACCTCATCGCACCTGTCGCCGCGCCCGGTCTCGTCGCTCGCCTGGCGCGGACACCGGACACGCTCCGCGCCGCGAATCTGCGGATCGTCCAACTGCCAGCGGTGCAGTCCTTCTTACGGTTCGCGTCGGAGAACCCGATCCTGGTTCGGGTCACGATCGGCGTTGTCACAGTGGCCTTCGCCACGGCGGTCACGCTGGCGGCCCTCCCACAGCCCGGCGCCGCCACACCACAGGCCATCCCCGGCCCCGGCGCCACACCGGGCCACAACAACCAGCCCGTACCGGGCGCCACGCCGACCGGCAACCAGGCGCCGCCAGGCAGCGCAGCCGGCACCATCGGCAGCAACCCCAACGCTCCGAACGCCCCCGGCGGTGGCTACTCTCCTGCCGGCCCGATCTTCGGCCCCACCGCGCCGACCAGCGGTACCACCGGGTCGTCCGTCCCGCCGCCGTCGGACACGATCGACATCGACGCCTCGGGTACCGACTACATCGCTCTCTCGATTTCCGGAGTACCAGGATCCTTCAACGCCCGGCAGATCCAGCACGTGCACCTGTCGCCCGGCCCACACACCCTGTCAGCCGGATACAGCGGAACAACGGTGACCTTCCAGGTCACCGCCGACCGGAAGATCGAGTACGCCCACGCCCTGGACGGCACGTTCACCGGCAGGGACACTTCCACACTCACCGTCCACGGCTCCCCCATCACGCTCTCCACCGACGTCGACTGGCAACTCGTCGGCTTCAGCGGCATCACCCAAACCACCGAGCGCCGGCACACCTTCCGGCTGCTCCCCGGGCAGAACTTCATCCAGCTCAACAACGAGCGGTCGTACCGGTTCACGGTCGCTGGAGGACAGATCAACTACGACCATGCCATGGAAGGCCGTCTCACCGGGGCCGGTACCGCCACCTTGACCCTGCACGCATCCCCGATCGAACTCGACACCACGGATGTCGACAACGCAACTGTCGGTGTCAGCGGCACTTTCCAGACCACCGACCGCCGGCACATCTTCCGGCTGGTACCACTGCCTGGCTCGCACTACTACATCGTGCCCCTCGACAAATCCTTCCCGTACTATTTCAACATCCAGGACGACGGCACCGTGACCTATGACCACGCTCTGGAAGGCCACCTCACCGGCGCCGGCAGCAAATCCCTTGCTGTACACGGATTTTCGATCACGATCGACGCCAGGAACGCAGGACAGTCCAACTTCATACTGGCCGGAGTCGGCGTCAACGTATACCCCGCACAGCAACTCAAGACCTTCCGACTGCTCCCGATCACGTACGTCTTGACCGTGCGCGACGGCCAGCTGTATCTGTTCCAGGTCGACCAGTTCGGCCATGTCGAGTACGACCACAGCCTGGACTCCAACCTCTCCGGCCGCGACAGCACAACCCTCACGGTTCGCTGAAGATCGCGAATCGGGTGGACGTCGTCACGTAGGCGGGATAGCGGGGAGTTCGGGGGTCAGGGCGCAGACCATGCCGGTTTCCGGGAGTTCCGTTGCCGGGGCGACAAGTACGGGGTGCTCCACCGATTCCAGCCACCACACCGGGTCGGTTCTCGGTGTTTCGTTCTCGTCGCCGATCCAGCACGGTAACCTGGTGTGATCAGCATCCGGAATGGGTGGTATGCCGGCCCATACCGCCGCCAGTCTGTCGGCGGTGGATCGAAAGATCTGGCTTCGACTCCACTTCTTGGTCCGAGCCATCGCGACCTCCTGAAGGCAAGGCTACGCTGGTTTCCTCCGACCGTCCAAGTAACCGAGCGTGTGCACTGAGCAGGGGATCTACCGCGTTGCTACGGTGGACCAAGTTATGTCCAGTCGCTATACTTGACAAAAGTTGGACAAATTCAGCGCACCGCGAGGAAGGACGCCACATGGCTGTCGTCAAACTCCGGGCGCATTGGTTTTTTGACGATCTTCTCGAACGGTTGGAAGATCGCCGGGTTAGTCGGGCGCGGGTCGCCGATGTGCTGACGCGGCTCATGATCGCGGCGCCCGCTCCCCTGTCGCAGAGCGAAATCGTCCGTGGTGAGCGGCTGTTGCGGCCCTATGAACTGACCGCGGATTCGGTGAGCAGGGCGACCGCGGCTCTCAATTCGCTGAAACTCGTGACACCGCAAGCCGCGCAGCGGGTCGGTGCCGGGCGGCCGTCTCGGCCGCTCCGACTCGGCAGTCCGTCGTGGGCCATGATCGGGGTCAGGGTCGGGCACGAGGCGGGCCACACCGCATATCTTCAGGTGCTCGCGACCGGACTGGACGGGCAGCCGCTGGACATACCGGGGTTCCAGTCGCCGGACGACACGACGGCGGTGCGTGCCGAACTGCCGGCCGGCGCGGACCTCGTCGAGACGATGGCTCAGGTCATCGAGGCGCTGTGCGCCCAGCCCAGCATGCGTGCCAGGTACATCCTCGGCGTGGGTGTCGAGGTGTCGGGGCACGTGTTCGAGGGCGTGATCATCACCGCATCCTCGGTGGAGATGAACGGCGTCAAGCTCGCGCCGGATCTCAGCGAGCGGCTCGGGGCGCTGGCCGAACGGCTGAGCAGGCTGGTGCGTCGGCTGAACCCGTTCCCGGTGATCGTGGACAACGACGTCAACGTCCTCGGTGTGCTGCAGACGTATCGGCCGGACTTCCCGGAGCTCGACCTGGCGGTCATCGGTGTCTTCGACGACGGCGTCGGCTCCGCGTTGATCCTGGGCGGCCTGGTCTATCGCGGCGGCCGTGGCATGGCCGGTGAGATCGGGCACCTCCAGGTCCGCCTCGATCCGGACGACATCGCGGGCGACGTCGGACCTGGCGGGTTTGCCGCGGACTGCCGGTGCGGGCGACCGTCGCATCTGGACTGTTACGCCACGCCGCGGCGCATCCTGGCCCACCTCGACGAGACCGACTTCGACAAGGTCGCGGATCTCGACGGCCATCGGAACGACAGGTTGACCACCGCGGGGCAGGCGTTCCACACCGGCGGCAAGGCGCTCGGCATCGGCATCGCCGGGCTGATCGACCTGATCAACCCGGCACGGGTGCTCGTGTTGGTGCCGCCCGCGCTGTACGAGCCGCGGGCCGGCAGTGCGGCCGAGATCTATTGGCGCGCAACGGAAGAGACGATCCGGCGACACGTCTTCTCGGACGCGGCCGACGGCACGATCGTGGTCCGGCGGCCGATCACGCCGGCACAGCGGGACTACGAGGGCGCACGCGCCGCCGCGATCCGCGTCCTGGACAGTTTTCTCCAGCACGCGAAGCGCCAGTGCGAGTGCTATCGGCCGCGGGCGCGGCCGGCGGACGATCCGGCCGAGTTCGCGCCTACCGCGTAGGTCAGGCGAGTAGCACGAGCTGGCTCACTTCCCCGTCTCTGATCAGCACGTCCTTGCCGTCCACTTTGGATGCCCGGTAGATCAGCTCGCCGTAGGCGATCAGTCGGCGTACGGCCTCGGTGAGGGTGACACCTTCGCGCTCTACGACAAGCTGTAGCGCCGCCGTGGTCGACGCGCCGACGTTGACCGTCATCCGGGTGACGTTGCCGGCGGGAGCCCCCCGGCGTTTGGCGGTCGGCGGATCGCCGGACGTATCGGAACCGTTCTCGGAATCGGTCAAGTCTTCGGCGTCGCTGCGCCTACGTGCGGGTTGCCTCGGAGTGGCCATACCGACCTCCATCGTGCTCGCCTGGTACCCAGCCCAGCTAGTATGACATCATGCTGTATATCGCGCATCAACGCGATGCGTTAACAGCAAATTTTACACGTGCTGCATGTGAGTCCTATGAGTGTATCCGCTGATCGGGGGAAGCATGAGCGAGCCGCCGGACGATGTCTTCTTCGCCGTCGACACCCCTGATGACCAGCCGGAACCGTTGGTGCACCTCACGGAGATCGCTACGCCGAGCGGGGAGGTGCCCGGTGCCGGGCCGACGCATCAGCTGGAAACCGAGGAGCACGAGGACAAACTGCGCGAATGGGTACTCAAGGGCCTGGCCGGCGCGTTCCTGGTCGGCATCCTCATGATGAGCCTCGGCGAGGGGCTGGGCTGGACGGACAGCGAGTTCGCCAAAGCCGTGCAGCAGAGCGTGCTCAGCCCGCTCATCGCGGCCGGTGGCGTGATCATCGGCTATCTGTTCGGCCAGCGCAGAAGCCGCTAGGTGCGGGCTGCCAGCGTGGTGCGCAGCACCTTGCCGGTCGCGTTGCGCGGCAGCTCGTCCAGGAAGACCACGTCCCGTGGCACCTTGTAGCGGGCCAGATTGGCTCGCACGTGGTCCTTCAGCTCGTCCGCGTCGGGACACCGGCCACCGGCGGCCGGCACCACGAACGCCCGCAGCCGCTGCCCGAAGTCCGGGTCGGCCACGCCGATCACCGCCGCGTCCGACACGTCCGGCCGGGACATCAGGAGGTTCTCGATCTCGGCCGGGAACACGTTCTCGCCGCCGGACACGATCATGTCGTCGTCCCTGCCGTCCACGAACAGCAGGCCGTGCTCGTCGAAGTGGCCGACGTCGCCGGTGGACAGCAGGCCATCGACGATCTCCTTGTGGCCTCCACCCCCAGAGTAGCCGCCGAAGGCCAGTTCACTGCCGACGAACACCCGGCCGCGCACGTTGGCCTCCCGCACGCGGCGGCCGTCGCCGTCGTACAGTCGGACCACGCAGCCCCTCGGCGGCCGGCCTGCCGTGCCCGGCGCGAGGCGCAGTTCATTCGGCGTGGCGACGGTGCCCACCGCGACCTCGGTGGAGCCGTACAGGTTGTAGAGCACGTCACCGAAGGTGTCGAGGGTACGGTCGCTGACGTCCGGCGTGAGCGCGGAGCCCGCGGTCAGGATGACCTCGAGTCGGCTGGTGTCGTACCGCTCGCGCACGTCGGGGTCCAGGTCGAGCATCCGGCGCAGCATGGTGGGCACGAGGACCAGTGCGGTACAACGGTTGTCCGCGAGCGCGCGCAGCGTGGCTTCGGGCTCGAACCGGCGCCGCACCACCACGGTCGAGCCCAGCGCGAGCGTCACGATCAGCTGGGAGAGCCCGGTGGCGTGGAACATCGGCGACGCGATGAACATCGAACCGCCCCGGCGCAGCGGAATCCGCTCCAACAGGTGGGTCGCGGCCAGCGGTGAGCGGACCTGGCGTGGCGCGCCCTTCGGTGTGCCGGTGGTGCCGCTGGTCAGGAGCACGACGTGACCGGCGGACGACGGGTTCGGCACCGGGTTGTCGGTGGTGCTGGCGATCAGGTCGGCCAGCTTGACGATGTCCGGTCCGGTCTCGGCCGGCGTGTCCGACCAGGCGAGGTAACGCGGAATGTCGCTGCGCACCGCGCCGAGCAGTTCGGTGAACTCCTGGTCGTAGGTCAGTGCGGACACGCCTTCCCGCTCGGCGACGTCGGCCAGTTGCGGGCGGCTGAACCCGGTGTTCATCAGCAGCAGGCGGGCACCGAGCTTGGCCGACGCCAGCATGCAGTCCACCAGCCAACGGTGGTCCCGGCAGAGCACCGCGATCACCGCGTCCGGCCCGAGCCCGTGCTCGGCCCACGCCCTGGCGAGCGCGTTGGACCGCTGGTCGAGCTCGCCGAAGGTCAGCGGGCCCAGCTCGTCCACCACGGCCAGCGCATGCGGATCACGGCGCGCGGCGATGTGCGCCGCACCCGCGATCGGCCCGAGCCTGCGGACGGCGAGGATCGACCGGATGCCCTCGTCCGGCCGCGTCGGGTCGAGCAGGCCTGCTCTGCGCAGCACGTCGAGCCGGGGCGGCAGATCCACGATCTGACCGAGGTAGTCCGACAGCTGCTTCAGCACAGGATCTCCTTCGGTTACTTACCGGCCATCAGGATTTCACCTACCGCCGGTATGTCAACCCGGACCGATGTTGTCGGAGGTCAGGCGCAGAATTGCGACGTGCTGGTAGCGGTGGTGCCGGAACCCGACGGCGGTGGTCGACTGCGACCGCTGTCCGAGGACGGCACGCCGACCGGCCCGGCGTCACACGTCGCCGACCTGGCCGACCGCGTTGCCGAGTTGGAGCGCGCCGAACATCCGCGCTGGCTGTGGGCGTCCGGCGCGGACAGCTATCCGGCCCTGTTCGCGGCAGGGGCGCGGGTGGACCGGTCGCACGACGTCGGCCTGATCGAGGGCATCCTGCTCAACCACGCCGGCCGGCACAGCGAGCCTCGTGGGCTGGCCGCGGCGCTGGCCAGGGCGCTGGACCTGCCGGTACCCGACGATCCGCCGCTGGCCAGGCAGGACGTGCAGCCCGCACTGTTCGAGCCAACACCCGACGCACTACCTGGTGGCGCCGACCCGCTCGACGCGCTGATCACCGTCTACCGAACGCAACGCGACCGCTTGGCTGCTCTGCCGCACCCCGACCGCCTGCGCCTGCTGGCCGCCGCCGAATCGGCCAGCGCGCTGGCGGCCGTCGAGATGAGCCACCACGGTGTGCCATGGCGCACCGACATCCACGCGGCGCTGCTCACGGATCTGCTGGGTCCGAAACCGGCGTCCGGCGCGCGGCCACGC
>Ga0137385_10002293_pt1 | contig 16296 bp, 10 predicted proteins | sample SagtaG_FD_104921 | JGI IMG/M metagenome (GOLD analysis project Ga0137385, IMG submission 104921) | Vadose zone soil microbial communities from Sagehorn Ranch, Mendocino, California, USA - Sage2_R_80_16 metaG | ecosystem: Environmental > Terrestrial > Soil > Vadose zone | place: USA: California...
ATCAACATGCAGCTGCAACTGAACCTCGCGTATCGCGAGGAAGAGCGCGAAATGATTCCGTATTGCCAGGATCAGGGCGTGGGCGTGTCGGTGTTCAGCCCGCTCGCACGCGGTCTTCTGACGAGCGACGCGCAATCGACGCGCAATCAGACCGACTTCTTCACCGCGCAGATGTACGGCGACACGGCGTCGCGCGAGATCGCGGCATCGGTGGCGCGCGTGGCGGCGAAGCGTGGTGTCTCCGCGGCGCAGATCGCGCAGGCGTGGGTGCTGCAACGTGAGGGCATCTCGAGCATGCTGGTCGGCGCGGATACGCCGGCGCAGTTCGACAGCGCACTGGCCGCGCTGGGCACGAAGCTCGAAGCGGAAGAACTGCACGAGCTGGAGCGCAACTACACGCCGTGCGATCTGATCAACGACTACACGGCGGGCAAGCGCATCGCGCGCGAAGCGCGTGCCGCACAAGGCACGTTCGCCGACGTGGCAAGCAATCTGGATAAAGCAGCATGAGTGAATTTCTCCGCACAGGCCACTACATCAACGGTGAGTGGTACGAAAGCGCGAACACGTATCCCGTTCGCAATCCGGCGACAGGCGAGGTAATCGCCAACGTCGCAAAGGGCGGCGCGCAGGAAACGGCGCAAGCCATCGACGCCGCTGAGCGCGCGTTCCCCGCCTGGCGCGCGCTGACCGCGAAGGAACGCGGCGCACGGGTGAAGCGTTGGGGCGAGCTGATGCTCGAGCATCGCGACGCACTCGCCGAACTGCTGACGCGCGAGCAAGGCAAGCCGCTCGCCGAAGCGAAGGGCGAAGTCGGCTACGCGGCGAGCTTCTTCGAATGGTTCGCCGAAGAAGCGAAGCGCAGCTACGGCGACGTGATTCCGAGCCCGAAGCCCGATTCGAAGATCATCGTCACGCGTGAGCCGGTTGGCGTGGTCGCGGCGATCACGCCGTGGAATTTCCCGCTCGCGATGATCACGCGCAAGGCCGGCCCCGCGATCGCAGCCGGCTGCACGATGGTCCTGAAGCCTTCCGAAGAAACGCCGCTGTCCGCGTTCGCGCTGGCCGTGCTCGCCGAGCGCGCGGGTATTCCGGCGGGCGTGTTCAACATCGTGTCGGGCGATGCCGTGGCGATCGGCGGCGCGCTGACGGAGTCGCCTGTCGTGCGCAAGCTGTCGTTCACGGGCTCGACGCGCGTCGGCAAGCTGCTCGCCAAGCAGTCGGCGGATACGCTGAAGAAGCTGTCGCTGGAACTGGGCGGCAACGCGCCGTTCATCGTGTTCGACGATGCCGATATCGAGGCCGCTGTTCAGGGCGCGATGGCGTCGAAGTTCCGCAACACCGGGCAGACCTGTGTGTGCGTCAACCGCTTCTACGTTCAGGATGGCATCTACGATGCGTTCACGCAGGCACTGACGGAAGCCGTGAAGAAGATGCGCGTCGGCGATGCGCTGAAGGGCGAGGTCGAGCAAGGTCCGCTGATCAACGAAGCTGCGTTGATGAAAGTCGAGGCGCATGTCGCCGACGCGTTCCAACACGGCGCGAAGGCGCTGACGGGCGGCAAGCGTCACGCGCTGGGCGGCACGTTCTACGAGCCGACGGTGCTCGTCGACGCGACGCAACCGATGCTGATCGCCGAAGAAGAAACCTTCGGCCCGGTCGCCGCATGCTTCCGCTTCAAGACGGAAGACGAAGCAATCAAGGCCGCGAACGACACGCCGTTCGGTTTGTCGGCGTACTTCTATACGCGCGATCTGGGGCGCGCATGGCGCGTCGCGGAAGCGCTGGAAAGCGGCATGGTCGGCATCAACGAAGGCATCATCTCGACGGAAGTCGCGCCGTTCGGCGGCGTCAAGCAGTCGGGCCTCGGCCGTGAAGGCTCGAAGTACGGCATGGATGAATACGTCGAACTGAAGTACATGATGATGGGCGGTCTGGGCCGCTAGTCGTCAGTGCTTCGCCCGCCACGCGCGGCGGAAAAGCAAGGAAGTACGCGTCCCGGCGCGCACCACGGGACGCGATAACAAGGAGACATCTTGAGCGATCAAGACCTGCTTGCGCGGCCGTCCGGCCCCGCATCCCCGTCCCCGCGCGTTTCAGCGCCGGCCCAATCTAAACATCCGCAACACACGAACCGCAACACCGTCTCGCTCGACGATGTGCCGCTGAACGGCTTTCACATCAAGATCGCCGGGCTGACGTTCGGCGCGCACTTCACGGAAGGCTTCGCGCTCGGCACGATCGGCTATGCGCTCGCGTCGCTCAACAAGCAGATGCCGCTCGATGCGTTCTGGCAAGGCATGATCGGCAGCTCCGCGCTGATGGGCATTTTCGTTGGCAGCCTGGTGTTTGGCTGGCTGTCGGACCGCATGGGCCGTCAGCGCATTTTCCTGCTGAGCTTTCTGATCATCACGCTCGCGGCTTTCGCGCAGTTCTATGTGTCGTCGCCGGCGATGCTGTGCGCGCTGCGCGTGCTGATCGGCTTCGGCATGGGCGGCGACTTCGCCGTCGGTCACGCGATTCTCGCGGAGTTCTCGCCGCGTAAGCATCGCGGCACGCTGCTCGGCTCGTTCAGCGTGATCTGGACGATCGGCTATGTGGTCGCGAACGTGCTCGGCCTGTGTTACGCGGATGCGTCGCCGGATGCGTGGCGCTGGCTGCTGGCGTCGGCGGGCGTGCCTGCGCTCGCGGTGCTGGTCATGCGGATCGGCACACCGGAATCGCCGCGCTGGCTGCACGGCAAGGGACGCGTCGCGGAAGCGCAGGCCATCGTGCTGAAATACTTCGGCCCGAACGTGACGATCGACGGCGGGCATGACGACCATGCGCACGGCGCTCAAGGCGGTTTTGCGCGTCTGTTCAAGCCGGACCTGATCCGCCGCACGATCTTCAACTGCGCGTTCTTCGTGTGCCTCGTGATTCCGTACTTCGCGATCTACACGTTCCTGCCGTCGATCCTCAAGGCGATTCATCTCGACAACGGCTCGGGCGCGGATTTCCTGCTCAACGGCTTTCTCGTGGTCGGCGCGCTGCTCGGCATCTGGTTGACGATCGTGCTGTCGCGCCGCGCGTTCCTGATCGGCTCGTTCGCGGTGACGTGCCTGTCGCTGCTCGCGCTGAGCGTGTTGCCGGAATCGGCGGCGCTGTGGATGATCGTCGCGTTCGCGGTGTTCACGCTGACGATGTCGGCGTTCTCGAATCTGGTCGGCGTGTTTCCGCCCGAGTGCTTCCCGACGGAAGTGCGCGCCTGCGGCGTCGGGCTCGCCATTGCGTGCAGCCGTCTGGGTTCGGCCGTCGGCACGTTCCTGCTGCCGCTCGGCATCGCGCAACTCGGCTTTCACTCGACGATGCTCGCGCTGTCCGCGGTGTTGCTGGTCGGGATGATCGTTTCGATTGCGTGGGCGCCGGAGACGAAGCATCTGACGTTGAATCAGTCGAGCGGCGCTTAGCGAAACGCGCATCTACAACGCATTCTTCGGTTGAAGCCCGAAGCGCCCGTGAAGGGTGCTTCGGGCTTTTTCTATTTGAGCCTGCCGATTCTTTACTTGTCCTGTCGGTAGCAATGAGCACACGTTATGCGTCGACGGGATGCCGCACTGCATAGCGCATTTATAAATTCGTGCAAAGCCTGAAATGTCACTTCTAAACGCTTTAGGCGTTTTTATTCGCGCCTCTAATATGAAATCAAAAAGCTTTCCCAATCCCCTACACAATCGGATCTCAAAAAAATAAGACCCTTGATCTTCGTCATTCAAAGCCGCTATTTGACGATGATAAGTTTTATCAACGCTCAACGACACAAACGTTTGCTGTCCAATCAGTTTTCTTATTTGAACCACATGACCATGCGTCGCGTCGGCAAGGTTCTGGACGCCGGCACCATTTCGATATCCGTGAACGCAGCAATCGGTTCGACCGCGAATGAACTGGCGCCGAGGACGTTTGAGTTCAATTGCCGCTATATAAGTACATTGAGTCCGCCAAATATTACGTCCGCAACTCGCTATGCGACTTGTTCACCTAAGGTAATTATCAGGAAATAGGACCGTTGACATTCGTCATTCAAGGCGTTCAGTCGTCAATGTTACATTTTGCTTTCACTTGATTGGCGATGCAAACGTTTGCGTTTAGCGTAGTTCTCCAACTGATTCGCAGGTGTGTCGCCCTTCCACTTTCATCCAGGTCGCTTCTCACGATTCGATATACGCCGATACGGCAAGAGGCCATGCCTCGGAGGGCGACATGACGGGAACGAGCAGCGAAGCATCGGAAAGCATTTTTATTGGCAAGCACTTTAGGAGCATCAGCATGCAAAAACGCATCTTGTCCACGGCCGCTATCGGTCTGATGGCATTCCTGTCCACGGCAGCCCACGCGGCCGACGGCACGATCACGATCACAGGTTCCGTCACGGATACCACCTGCTCGATCAATAGCACGGCGAGCGGTACGGCCGCCGACGTCGCGGTGGTCTTGCCGACCGTGCAGGCTGGCTCGCTGGCAGCCGCCGGCGCGACGGCCGGCATGTCGAATCTCGGCGATATCCGTCTGATGCTGAGCGGTTGTTCGGGCGCAGCCACGAAGGCGGTCGCGCGCTTCGAGAATGGCCCGACCGTGGATCAGAGCAGCGGTTATCTGACGAATCAGGCATCGGCTTCGCCCGCGCAAAACGTGCAGGTGCGTCTGCTGAACGCGAATACGCAACCGATCAACATCCTGACGGGCGGCAACAACACGCTCGCCACCAACGGCGCGACGATCACGGGCGGTGCGGCCACGCTGAACTATTTCGCGCAGTACTACGCAACGGGCAAAGCGCAGCCGGGTAACGTGAACACGTCGATTCAATACACGATGCAGTATCAGTAACCACTTGAAGTGGGGCGTGCGCTTGCGTGCATGCCCCGATCTTTTCGCATTGCACGGAGCACGCGCGACATGTTGATGAAACGGAGACTGAACTGCCGATGGCAGACCGTTCTGCTGGCGGCCGTCATGGCCGCGGGCGCCGCGCACGCTAGCGTGACGATTGGCGGCACACGCGTTGTCTATCCGCTCGATCAGCGGGAAGTGACAGTCAAGCTGACCAACGACAGCCGCAATCCGTCGTTGGTCCAGGTATGGCTCGACAGCGGCGACAGCAACGCGAAGATCGACGACAGCAAGACGCCGTTCGTGATCACACCGCCCATTTTCCGCATGAACGCGGGCCGGTCGCAGACCTTGCGCATCATCTACAGCGGCGATGCGCTGCCGCAGGACCGGGAATCGGTCTTCTGGCTCAACGTGCTAGATATTCCGCCGAAGGCCGTGCCAAAGCCGGATGTCAACACGCTGCAACTCGCCTACCGCACGCGAATCAAGCTCTTCGCGCGTCCGCCGACATTGCCGGATACGCCGGACGACGCGCCGCGTGAGATCGAATGGAAAGTCGTGCCGGCCGACGAGGGCAAGGGGCAAGCACTCCTCCTGTCGAATCCGACGGCCTACCACGTGTCGTTCAGCAAGATCACGGTGACGGCAAACGGCCATCGCTATGAGTACGACGCGGGCGGCATGGTCGTGCCGCACGGCAAGGAGACCTTTGCCATCCCGAAGATGGAAGGGGTTCAGTCGGGCCAGATTCACTACATCGCCATCAACGACTTTGGTGGTGCGATCGAGGGCGACGCGGTCATCCGTCCGTGAGCAGCTTGCTGTAGCGCCCTGTGCGGCCGTTTTCGGCCGCGTTCTATTTCCGGTCTACCGAACGTGAAGACGTGCGCTTTCGCGCACGGTGGGTCGTTGCGCGCGTGTGCCGCGCACTTTCGTTGAAGCGGCTATCCGCGGGGTTTCGATCGCGTCATGCAGGACTTCGCTTTCGTCAAACCGCCACACATGCCGCGAGCTTCGTGCACGCGATGAGTTCCCGACATGACATGCTTTCGCCACCCCGATTCGCCGATGACCGGTCCACGGACGTTGCGCCCTGTTGCCGCACTGGTTCCGCCCGTGTTCGCGATCATCGCCGGGCTGTATGCCGACCGCGCGATGGCGGCCGATCCGGCGAATCCCGTCGAATTCGACTCGACGTTCCTTCAATCGGGATCGAGGGTCGATGTTTCGCGCTTTTCGCGCGGCAACGTGATCGCGCCGGGCAGCTATTACGTCGACATCTGGATCAACGACGCGCGCACGGCGCATGAGAACGTACGCTTCGTGCCGGCGGGCGAAGGTCAGAGCGCGCGCGCTTGCGTGACGCGCATGATGCTGGAAAAGTGGGGTGTCGATTTCTCGCGCATCGTTGCAACGGAAGGTAGCGCGACGCCGCCGGCCGCGAACGAATGTGTCGACGTGAGCGCCGTCGTGCCGCAAGCCACGATCGATTTCGACTTTGCCGAGCAAAAGCTCGCGCTCACGGTTCCGCAGAATTACCTGCGCAGCAGGGCACGAGGCTACGTGCCGCCCGAGTTGTGGGAGAACGGCGTGAATGCCGGCTTCCTCAGCTACAACGCGAACGTCTATCAGTCGAGCAACAACGGCACGCGCACGACGCAGGGCTATCTCGGACTGAATGTCGGAGTGAACGTGGGCGGCTGGCATTTCCGGCATCAGTCGTCCGTAACGGCGATGACGGGACAGACTACCCAGTTCGACGACATTGCGACCTATCTTCAGCACGACGTGACGAAGCTGCGCTCGCAGGTCGTGTTGGGCGAAGCCTTTACCACCGGCGACGTGTTCAACAGCGTCGCGTTTCGCGGCGCGCAGATCGCCACCGACGACCGCATGCTGCCGGAATCGCTGCGCGGCTATGCGCCTGTCGTGCGCGGCACGGCCGAATCGAATGCGCGCGTCAACATCAGCCAGAACGGCCAGACCATCTACGAAATAGTGGTGCCGCCCGGACCGTTCGAGATCAGGGATCTCTACCCGACGGGCTATGGCGGCAACCTCGATGTGACCGTGACGGAAGCCGACGGCCGCCAGAAGTTTTTCACTGTGCCGTATGCGTCGGTCGCGCAATTGCTGCGGCCGGGCATTACGCGTTTCGCCTTGACGGCCGGTCAGCTTCGCGATGCATCGCTGCAGACCAAGCCTGTCTTCGCACAACTGACGTTGCAGCGGGGCCTGACGAATCTCGTCACGCTCTATGGCGGCGCCATTGCGGCGGACGGCTATCTGGCCGCCAACTTCGGCGTCGCGCTGAATACGCCCGTGGGCGCGGTCGCGGGCGACCTCACGTTGGCGCGCACACAGGTGCCGGGCCAGGCATCGATGCAAGGCAACAGCCTGCATATCAGCTACAGCAAGTTTGTCGATGCGACGGACACCAACTTCGCGCTCGGCGCCTATCGCTATTCGAGTTCCGGCTATCTCAGTCTCACCGACGCCGCGCGGCTGCGCGATTACGTCGGGCATGGATCGGTGGGCAATCCTGCCGACCGCACGCGCGGCCAGTTCCAGCTGACGATCAGCCAGAACCTTGTGCAATACGGCTCGCTGTTCCTGAACGTCACGGCGCAGGACTACTGGAATCGCGGCGGACGCGACACCTTCTATCAGGCCGGGTATTCGAACAGTTACCGGTTCGGCACCTATAGCGTGACGTTGGGGCGCACCCAGAACGCGTACGGCGAGCCGTCGAACCAGATCATGCTGACCACGACGATTCCGCTCGGCAAGTTGCGGCACGCACCGATGCTTTCCGCGACCTATAACCGCAACGGCGACACGTCCAGCCTGCAGGCGAGCATGAGCGGCACCGCGGGCGACGGCAACCAGTACTCGTACAACGTCTACGGCACGGTGAACGACGCATCGGCGACGGGCGTCAGCGGGAACGGCGGCGCGAGCGGCACGTACCGCGGACCGTACGCGCAGTTGACGGCGTCGGCGAGCGGCGGCTCGCATTCGTCGCAGGTGTCGGCGGGCGCGAGCGGCTCGATCGTCGCGCATGGCGGCGGCATCACGTTCTCGCAGACCGTGGGCGAGACGTTCGGCATCGTCGAGGCGAAGGGCGCGCAAGGCGCGAGTTTGCCGGGCGCGACGGGCGCGAAGATCGACGGCGACGGCTACGCGATCGTGCCGTACCTCACGCCGTATGCGATGAACACGGTGGATATCGATCCGAAGGGCACGTCGATGGATGTCGAGTTCGAGTCGACATCGGAGAGCGCGGCACCGCGTCTTGGATCGGTTGTGCTGTTCAAGTACCAGACCGACACCGGCCGCGCCGCGCTGATTCGCGCACCGCGCGCCGGTGGCAAGGCGCTGCCCTTCGGCGCCGAGGTGCAAAACGAGAACGGGCAGAGCGTAGGCGTGGTGGGACAGGACAGCCGCATCTTCACGCGCGATCTGTACGACAAGGGAACGCTGATCGTGAAGTGGGGCATCGCGACGAGTGAGCAATGCCGCATCGATTACGCGCTGCCGGCGCGCAAGGAAGGCGGCAAGGCGAAGATGGGTTACGCGTCGCTTGAAGCGCATTGCCTGCCGGTCCCGGCGGCGGCGACGGAGCCGGGCGTGCAAACGCCGGCGAAATGAGCTTAACCGCAGCTTGCATATCAGGACTAGGACGAGATGAACATGACAGCGATGAGTCGAGGTAACGGACACTGGTTCGGGCGTTTGCTTCAGCTGGCGATGCTGGTGAGCGTGATGCTGGCTGCCCAGGCGGCGAACGCGCAGATCGTGAATTGCTATGCGCTGACAAATGGGGGGTACGCGCCCGCCGTAGGTACCAATCCCTTTCCACGCGATGCGCCGACAGGCAGCACAAGTCCTTCTTTCTCGACGACAGTCGGTTTTCAGTGCGACGGGTACCCGAGCGCCGACCGCGACATTTTCATCACCTTCACGATAAATCCGTCCGGACTGGTGCCGGGATTCAGAGATGTTTATCCGACCAATATCGGCGGCGTGGGTGTGCGGTACACAGTCTCCAACGGTGCTGGCACATCGTGCAGGGGGATGCCGGCGACGATATCAGGGTCACTCAAGGTCACGTGTCACCAGCTTCATAGCCCGAGAAGTGCCCGCATCAACTACCACCTCGACGTTGCCGCCCAGTTCGTCAAAACGGGGCCGTTCAATTCGGGCGCTCTGGCGACTATTCCATCGGTAACGGCCAATCTGACCAGAAATAACCAGTCCGGCACAGTGGTGCTGGGCACTTACTTCACCGGGGCCAGCGGCTCGTTCATCAATACAGCGTGTTCGGTCAGGCAACCGGCGATTCAGGTGCCAATGCCTGTTGCGACACGCAGGCAACTGGGTTCAGTGGGTGCGACGTCGGGTGCCACACCGTTTGCAATAGCGCTCGATTGCGATCCGGGCGTGCGCGTCGCCATGACGATGACGGACGCGACGACGCCTTCGAACCGTAGTTGCACGCTGTCGCTCGCACCCGATTCGACGGCGCGCGGCGTCGGCTATCAGATCATATTCGGCGGCCAGACGATCTGCTTTGGTCCGGATTCGCCGACGGCTGGCACGACCAACCAGTTTGTGGCTTCCGATACACCGACGTCAGGCGGGCCGCTTTCGGTGCCGTTTCAGGTGCGCTACGTCCGCACGGGCGATCTCAACGCCGGCTCGGCGAATGCGCTGGCCACATTCACGATGTCGTATCAGTGACGATCAGCGTGTCGTAGCGGCGCTCGCTTTCGGACCGCATCCGGCGGTTGAAGCCCGAAGTGCCCGTGAAGGGTGTTTCGGGTTTTTTCTGTTTGCGCCCGCTGATTCTCTATTTTTGAGAAATGGGAGCGACGGGCGCGATGGGCCCACTCGGTCTCGTCAACGCGCGCTTTTTCTCAAAAAAGCGAATGTACGCCTTTAGAGCGTTGCCCCATATGCTTTTGCGCCGGAAGGCAAACGCGCCGTCTATCTCATAAATTTGGGAGTCGTCCTAGAGCTTCCTAAGCGAGCGAATTTTAAGATTGTTTCTGTGCTGAGCGACAACGCGGTCAAACGAAGTAACGGACCGGACAGCAACGATCAGCGAAAGCGGTGCGGCATCACGAGATGAAAGCGCCGCTGGTTTTACATAGCAGACTTTATTCGTTCATCAGATCCTTAGGAGCATCAACATGCAAAAGCGCATCATCCCCGCTGTCGTCATCGTCGCAATGGGCATCGTTAGCCTCCAGTCGATGAAGGCGCACGCCGCCGACGGCACGATCACCATCAACGGCGCAGTGTCGGACACGACCTGCTCGATCAACGGCGTTGCAGCTGGTTCGCCCGCCGATGTGTCGGTGACGCTGCCGACGGTTCCGGCTGGTGCGCTGTCCTCGGCTGGCGCGACGGCCGGCACGTCGAACCTCGGCGACATCCAGCTTTCGCTGAGCGGCTGCTCGGGCACGGCGACGAAGGCAGTCGCACGCTTCGAAAACGGCCCGAACGTCGATCAGAGCAGCGGCTACCTGCTGAACAAGGCATCCGCTTCGCCGGCGCAGAACGTTGAAGTGCGCCTGATGAACGCGAAGATGCAGCCGATCAACATCCTGACCAACGCGAACAACGACGCCGCTACCAACGGCGCGGTGATCTCCGGCGGCGCGGCGATGCTGAATTACTTCGCGCAGTACTACGCGACGGGCAAGGCGCAGCCGGGTAGCGTCACCACGTCGGTCCAATACACAATGCAGTACCAGTAAGCGGCATCGAAGGAGGCGTTTGTTTCGGAAAACGCCTTCTTCAGCAACATTGTTTCGATAAACGCGTAGCGAAAGGTGAAGGCGATGAAGACGATGGGTCGGTTGCTGGCTGGTGTGGGTGTGGCATGTGCACTGTTCGCAGGCGTGGCTCAGGCGAGCGTGACGATTGGCGGCACACGGGTCGTGTATCCGCTGGATCAGCGCGAAGTGACTGTCAAGCTGAATAACGACAGCCGCGCGCCTTCGCTGGTGCAGGTCTGGATGGACGACGGCAACGTCGACACGAAGCCGGGCGACAGCAAGGCGCCGTTCGTCATCACGCCGCCCATCTTCCGCATGGACGCGGGCAAGTCGCAGACGCTGCGCGTCATGTACAGCGGCGACGCGCTGCCGCAGGATCGCGAGTCGGTGTATTGGCTCAACGTGCTGGACGTGCCGCCCAAAGCCGACGCGAAAGCCGATGCGAATACGCTGCAATTCGCCTATCGCACGCGGATCAAGGTGTTCGTGCGCCCGCCGAAGCTGCAGGGCACGCCCGACGAGGCGCCGCGCCAGCTCGACTGGAAGGTCGTGCCGGCGCCGGAAGGCAAGGGCCAGGCGCTCGCCGTGTCGAATCCGACTGCGTATCACGTGTCGTTCAGCGAGATCAGGGTGTCGTCCAACGGCGCTACCTACAAAAACGACCGGGGCGGCATGGTTGCGCCACGCGGCAAGGAGATCATCGCCGTGCCGCAGATGAACGGCGTGAAGTCCGGCAAGGTGCACTACGTCGCGATCAACGACTTCGGCGGCGCGATCGAAGGCGACGCGGACATCGCTCCCTGACACGTCTCACCCTCACTTCGAGGCGCCGATTCCGCCAGCCGCCTTTTCCTCCCAGAAATCTCAAAAACACGGTCGCGCGATACCGCCAGGCACGCGCTGAGCCTTTGCGCGCGCGGGTCTTGAGCATCTCAAAATTAGGAGTCGTCTGAGGTACTCCTATCTCGTAAATCCATAACATCGATTCATGCCTGATCGACAGGCAAAAGTTTTACTCAATCGAAGTTATCGGATCATGAAACCCTCACGCCAACGCCAATCGCAACGCCCGGCTAGTGCAACAGCCGGTTCGTTCATGCTGAATCCCGTCACGGCCGTCGTGCTGTCGGTGTTCACGATGGCGGGCTTCATGAGCGCAGGCGCCGCGTGTGCGGCCGAAGCGGTCGAATTCGATACGACTTTCCTGCAGATCGATTCGCAACGGGTCGACGTCGCGCGCCTTGGCCGCGGCAACATTGTGTCGCCCGGTCCCTATACGGTCGATATCTCGATCAACGATAACCATGTCGCGCGCGAGAGCGTGCGCTTCACCGCCGCGCATGAAGGCGAGAACGCGCGCGCCTGTCTCACGCGCAAGATGCTCGAAGCATATGGCGTCGACTTCACGAAGCTGACGAACGCAGCGGATCAGGGTGCAGACGCATGCGTCGATGTGAGCGCGAGCGTGCCGGACGCAACGGTCGAATTCGACTTCAACGAGCAGAAGCTGAACATCACGATCCCGCAGAAGTACATGCGCAATCTGGCGCGCGGCTACGTCGCGCCGGAACTCTGGGACAACGGCGTGAATGCGGGTTTCCTGAGCTACAACGCGAACGCCTACCGGACGGCGAGCGGCGGCACGCAAGCATCGCAGGAGTATCTGGGTCTGAACGCCGGCGTGAACATCGGCGCGTGGCACTTCCGGCATCAGTCGTCGGTGACGGCGGGCACGGGCCAGTCGATCCAGCTCGACAACATCGCCACCTACGTTCAGCACGACGTGACGAAGCTGCGCTCGCAGGTCACGCTCGGCGACGCGCAAACGACGGGCGACGTGTTCGACAGCATCGGATTTCGCGGCGCGCAGATCGCCACCGACGACCGCATGCTGCCCGAATCGCTGCGCGGTTATGCGCCCGTCGTGCGCGGCACGGCCGATTCGAACGCGCGCGTGACGGTGCGCCAGAATGGCCAGGTTATCTATGAAACGAACGTGTCGCCGGGACCGTTCGAAATCGGCGATCTCTACGCGACCGGCTATGGCGGCAACCTCGACATCACGGTCACGGAAGCCGATGGCCGCACGAAGCACTTCTCCGTGCCTTACGCGGCCGTTGCGCAGTCGCTGCGCCCTGGCACGACGCGCTTCGCCTTCACGGCCGGTCAACTGCGCGACGAATCGTTGCAGACGAAACCGGGCTTCACGCAGTTCACGGTGCAGCGCGGGCTGACGAATCTCGTCACGCTTTACGGCGGCGCCGTCGCATCGAACGGTTATGTTGCGGCGAATCTCGGTGCGGCATTCAATACGAAGTACGGCGCGCTCGCGAGCGACCTCACGACGGCGCGTACGCAACTGCCTGGCGTCGGTGCGCAGCAAGGTCAGAGCCTGCATATCGGCTACAGCAAGTTCATCGATGCAACCAATACCAACATCGCGCTTGGCGCGTACCGGTACTCGGACAGCGGCTATCTCGGCCTCGCCGACGCCGCCCGGCTGCGCGACGCCGCGCTGCATGGCAGCGACGTCAACGCAGCCGACCGCGAACGCGGCCGTCTGCAACTGACGGTCAACCAGACGCTGAAGGATCGCGGCGCGGTGTTCGCGAACGTTTCGTCGCAGCACTACTGGAACCGGCCGGGACGCGACATGTTTTATCAGTTGGGCTACTCGAACGGCTTCAAATACGGGACCTATAGTGTTACGGCAGGCCGCACGCGCAGCGCGGACGGCACGCTGTCGAACGAAGTGATGCTGAGCACGTCGATTCCGCTCGGTCATACGCAACACTCGCCGATGCTGTCGACCAACCTCAATGCGGGCAAGGACGCATCGAGCATGCAGACCAGCCTGGGCGGTGCCGCGGGCGAGCGCAATCAGTATTCTTATAACGTGTACGACACGGTCGAGCAGGCAGCGTCGGGCGGCGTCAACGCGAGCGCCGGCGCGAGCGGCACCTGGCGTGCACCGGTTGCACAGGTGACGGCATCAGCCAGCGGCGGCGCGCATTCGGCGCAGGTCTCGGCGGGCGTGAGCGGCTCGGTCGTCGCGCATCCGGGCGGCGTGACGTTCTCGCAGACGGTTGGCGATACGTTCGGCATCGTCGAGGCGAAGGGCGCGGAAGGCGCAACGGTGTCGAGCGCGTCGGGTGTGAAGGTGGATTCGCACGGCTACGCGGTCGTGCCGTTTCTCGCGGCGTACGGGATGAACACGGTGGATATCGACCCGAAGGGTTCGTCGAGCGATGTGGAGTTCGTGTCGACGTCGGAGCGTGCGGTGCCGCGTCTCGGCTCGGTTGTCATGCTGAAGTACAAGACGGTGACGGGGCGCGCGGCGTTGATCCGCGCGCCGCAAATGGGCGGTGCACCGTTGCCGTTCGGCGCGGATGTGCTGGATGCGAACGGTAGTCACGTTGGCGTGGTCGCTCAGGACAGCCGGATCTTTGCGCGCGGTATCGAGGATAAGGGAACGCTTGTCGTGAAGCTTGGTGAAAACGAAGGCGACATCTGCCGGATTCAGTACGCATTGCCAGTGAAGGGTGATAAGGCGGATGCTTATACGTCGGTGGAAGGGCATTGCGTCACCGGTTCCTCCATCGCGCCGGTGGCAGTTGTGCCGGCGGCCGGCGCAAGCGCGGGTTAACAGAAACGGAGCCGGGCGATGTCCACGGGACCCTGCTGCCGAGAATGCGTCACGATATCCGGCGATTGTTTGACGACGATGTCGACCATGCAGAATCTTGCAGCGTGACGGCGCCGACGGTGCTGTAAAGAACAAGCGCGACAAGGCGGATTGATGAAGGGGGCAACATAATGAAACCGAACACGATTCTTGTAGTGTTGAAACTGCGGCTGCACAGCGTCCTGATGCTGGGAGCGTTCATCGTCTTGTTCGCAGCCGGCTCTCAGGCATATGCCGGGACAATTTCATGCAACGTGACGGGACAGACTAGCAATCCTCCCGCCGTGGGTGCCGCCAGCTTCGGCCGCGATGCGCCCATCGGAAGCACGACGCCGGCTTATTCGAACACCTTGAGCTTCCACTGTCCGGGTGACCCGTGTTGTGATCGAGACATATATTTGTACTTCAATGCGGCGCCGACGGCGCTCGTCGCCGGTTACAGCGACGTCTATCCGACCAATCTTTCGGGCATCGGTGTGCGATTCACCGTATCGAACGGACCTTCGACGACATGCAACAGCCTGCCGTTGACGGTGCCCAATGGTTATCGGCAGGTGGTATGTCATCAGATCTGGGCAAGTGCAACGCCCGGTTATGACTTCAACGTCACGATTTCCGCGCAGTTCGTCAAGACGGGCGCCGTTGCGCCGGGTACGCTCACCACCATACCGGCGTTGTCGATCACGAATGCCATCAACAACCAGAGCGGAACGTTTCCTTGGGGCAATGCCTTCACGGGGACGGCCAGCGGGAACTTCTCCAGCATTGCCTGTTCGGTAACCCAGTCGGCCGTCCAGGTGACGATGCCGCAGGCAAATACAAGAGATCTCGCCTCGGTTGGCGCAACGACGGGAAGCACGCCGTTCAGTCTGTCGCTGAACTGCGATCCCGGTGTGCGCGTCGCAGTGACATTATCAGACTTGACGACGCCGTCGAACCGAAGCAACACGCTTTCGTTGACTGCTGATTCGACCGCGAAAGGTATTGCCTATCAGCTCTCATATGCAGGCACGCCAATACTGTACGGGCCGGATTCGTCCGCTGCCGGTACTACGAACCAGATATCCGTGTCGTCGTCGCCGACTACGGGCGGCGTTTATTCTGTGCCGCTGAAGGCGAGCTATATCCGCACAGGCACAATGAATCCGGGGACCGCCAACGCGAAGGCCACGTTTACGATGTCCTATCAATAGTCGTCGTCTTATCCGGCCAGACGCGGCGGACTTTGCTGGCCGGCGGGGCAAGCATCGGCTCGCGCCAGCTATACTTATGGGTTGCTCCGGCACGTGTATCATCGCGGCTTCGCCGGTTTTACGGGCCTGTCAGGCATGTCGCCGCGCCCGGTTGCCGTATCGCCGCCTGCCAGAAGGGCGTGCGCCATGACCCTAATTGCCAATGTCAGTCTCCGAACTCAAACGCCGCCGCACGTTCGCGGTCATTTCCCACCCGGACGCGGGTAAAACCACGCTCACGGAAAAGCTGCTGCTGTTCTCGGGCGCGATCCAGATCGCGGGCACCGTGAAGGGCCGCAAGAGCAACCGCTACGCGACGTCCGACTGGATGGAAATCGAAAAGCAGCGCGGCATTTCCGTCGCTAGCTCGGTGATGCAGTTCGAGTACGGCAACTGCGTGATCAATCTGCTCGACACGCCGGGCCACGAAGACTTCTCGGAAGACACGTACCGCGTGCTGACGGCCGTCGATGCCGCCGTGATGGTGATCGACGGCGCGAACGGCGTCGAAGCGCAGACGCTCAAGCTGCTCGAAGTCTGCCGCAGCCGCAAGACGCCGATCGTCACGTTCATCAACAAGCTCGACCGCGAAGTGCGCGAGCCGCTCGATCTGCTCGACGAAATCGAACAGCATCTGGGCGTGTCGGCCGTACCGTTCACCTGGCCGATCGGCATGGGCAAGGAGTTCCAGGGCGTCTACGACATCCAGAACGATCAG
>Ga0137385_10002296_pt1 | contig 16288 bp, 16 predicted proteins | sample SagtaG_FD_104921 | JGI IMG/M metagenome (GOLD analysis project Ga0137385, IMG submission 104921) | Vadose zone soil microbial communities from Sagehorn Ranch, Mendocino, California, USA - Sage2_R_80_16 metaG | ecosystem: Environmental > Terrestrial > Soil > Vadose zone | place: USA: California...
AGCCGCCTCACTGATCTTGTGCGTCACAACATGATGATCGTGAGGCGGCTGCTTCCATGATCACTCGGGGTACCACAGTGCCTCTCACCTGCGAAGATCAGCCAAGTGAGGCTGCCGTACTAGGTTCAGCACGGCGCCGAACTCGTCGCCGCACTGGCGCCGCGCTTCGGCATTGAGCTTGTTCCGTTGCGCGTAGCTGTACCAGAGCGCCACCAGTTCGTCGCCTGATGTGCTTGACACGCCGGTCTTCGTCCTGCTGCGGGTCATCGCAACTCACGTCACGTACCTTTCGAGTGGTGGCGGTGATTCACTGCCGCCAGAATGTATGGCGGCACATGCCCAACGGCAACGCTGATGCTTCGGCGCATCAGGCGAAATCCACGAAGACACCACGCCCTGTACGCTGATGCGGGCATGCAGCAACGGAGATATCGACATGGCGAGGACTCCCAAGACCCAGGCCCTGGGCGTGGCACTCCGCAGGGAACGTGAGGAACACGGACTGACCACACGTGACCTGGCCGATCGGATCGGTCGCAACCATGGCGAGATCTCCCGCTGGGAGACCGGCGACCGGACGCCCAAGCCCGAGCACGTCGCCCAGCTACTGACCGCGTTGGGCCTGATCGGCGGCGACGACATCATGTCGATGGCTTACGACACCGACGCGCCGCTGTGGGTGGCGACAACGCTGCCAGCGCAGCGACAGCAGCTTGCCGCACTCGTTGACGCCGAGCAGAACGCTGCCGAGATCACCGAGGTCTCGCCACTGTTGATCCCTGGACTGCTCCAGACGAACGACTACATCAGGGCGATCATGTCGGGTGGTGGCATCTCTGCTGACGAGACCGTCACGCGAGTCGCCATCCGCATCGGCCGGCGAGATGTCATCATCCGGCCGAAGCCTGCGCTGTTCACCGCGTTCATCGGTGAGGCGGCGATCCATCAGGTTATCGGCGACCGGTCGGTGCTGATTGGTCAACTGCGCCATCTGCTTGAGATGGCGCAACGCCCGAACGTCACCGTGCGGGTCGTCCCATTTGACAGTGGCTGGCAACCTGCCTTGGTAGGTGCTTACACATTCATTCAGTCAGAGAACTCTGTTCCGGTCGTACACATCGAGCTTTATGGATCGGGACTATTCTTGCATGAGGAACGCGATGTTGGTCGTTACCAGGCGGCTGTGGGCATGGTCCGTGGCCTGTCGCTGAGTCCAGGAGCATCGACTCGGCTCATCACCGAAGCTTCCGAGAGAATGGAGAAGTCGGCATGACAACGCCTGTCCGATGGCGAAAAGCGAACCGCAGTCAGGATACGTCGAACTGTGTCGAGGTGGCCAGCACGCTTGATCACCTGCGGGACTCGAAGAACTCCAACGGCCCCACGTTACGGGTGGATGTGGTGGCGCTGGTGCAGGCGGTACAAGCGGGCAATCTCAGGCCGCGCGCATAGCGGACGGAGCCCGGCGCGCCTGGAGCCGGCGATGGTCAGCGCGGTGACCCTGCGGTCATGGGACGACCGGCAGGTAGACCGTGCCGCTGGATTCGGTGAACTCCGTTGCCTTGGCCCGCATGCCGGACTCGATCGCATCCACAGTGGACAAGTTGTGCTCCTCGGCGTAGCGGCGGACGTCGTGGGTGATCCGCATCGAGCAGAACTTCGGTCCGCACATCGAACAGAAGTGTGCCGTCTTGGCCGGCTCGGCGGGCAGCGTCTCGTCGTGCATCGACCGCGCGGTGTCCGGGTCGAGCGCGAGGTTGAACTGGTCGGTCCAGCGGAACTCGAACCGCGCCTTCGACAGCGCGTCGTCCCGCTCCTGCGCACGTGGCTGGCCCTTGGCGAGGTCGGCGGCGTGCGCGGCGATCTTGTACGTGATCACGCCGACGCGCACGTCGTCGGCGTCGGGCAGGCCGAGGTGCTCCTTCGGCGTGACATAGCACAGCATCGCGGTGCCCAGCCAGCCGATCTGGGCCGCGCCGATGGCCGACGTGATGTGGTCGTAGCCGGGCGCGATGTCGGTGGCCAGCGGGCCGAGTGTGTAGAACGGCGCGTCGTCGCACCACTCCCTGGCCAGCCGCACGTTCTCGGCGATCTTGTGCATCGGCACGTGGCCGGGGCCTTCGATCATCACCTGGACGTCCCGGTCACGGGCGATCGCGGTGAGTTCGCCCAGCGTGCGCAGCTCCGCGAACTGCGCCTCGTCGTTGGCGTCCGCGATCGAGCCGGGCCGCAGGCCGTCGCCGAGCGAGAACGTGACGTCGTAGTCGCGCAGGATGTCGCAGAGTTCCGCGAAATGCGTGTACAGGAAGCTTTCCGTGTGATGCGCGAGGCACCACGCGGCCATGATCGACCCGCCGCGCGACACGATCCCGGTGACCCGATTGGCGGTCAGCGGGATGTAGCGCAGCAGCACGCCGGCGTGCACGGTCAGGTAGTCGACGCCCTGCTCGCACTGTTCGATCACGGTGTCCCGATAGACGTCCCAGGACAGGTCCGCCGGATCGCCACCGACCCGTTCCAGCGCCTGGTAGATCGGCACGGTGCCGACCGGGACCGGCGAGTTGCGCAGGATCCATTCCCTGGTCTCGTGAATCCGCCTGCCGGTGGACAGGTCCATGATCGTGTCGGCGCCCCAGCGGGTGGCCCGGACCATCTTGTCGACCTCGTCCTCGATCGACGACGACACGGCGGAGTTGCCGATGTTGGCGTTGATCTTGACGAGGAAGTTCCGGCCGATGATCATCGGCTCGGCCTCCGGATGCCGGCGGTTCGCCGGGATCACCGCACGCCCCGCCGCCACCTCGGCCCGCACGAACTCCGGTTCAAGACTCTCCCGTGCGGCCACGAACCGCATCTCCTCGGTCACCACACCGGCCTTGGCCCAGCCGAGTTGGGTGCCCGCGCCCCGGCCGGCGATCCAGCCCGGTACGTAGTGGCGGGAGACCGGTGGTCAGGTCGATGTCGGCGTCCGGGTCGGTGTACGGGCCGGACGTGTCGTAGACGTTGAGATGTTCACCGTTGGTGAGTTCGATCCGGCGCGCCGGAACTCCGTTCGCATACACTTTGCGTGAACCGCTGATCGGCCCAGTCGTCACCTGGGGGTGGACAGATTCGTCGCGCAGCGTTGTCATGACAGCCTTCCTACGCCGGCATTACCCGGTCAGGTTCGGCGGTCGGCGGCGCCGGGTCACCCGATGTGACACCAGCCGCCCTCTCAGCCCGCTACGGCGCGAGCTCCCGCGGTCATTCAGTTGGCGACTCCGAGGTTAGCCGTGATTGCCGCCCGGTGCCAACCGCCAGTTCGTCGTGACGCGGGGTGCCGGCGCGCTGGGCGCCGGCACCACCGAGATTCAGGCGGATTCGGAACGCCAGAGCACCGGGCAGAACTGCGGGTCCGAGTAGTCCGGGTAGCCGTCCTCGGTTCGCCGGACGAGCACGTCGTGGTTGTAGACCACCGGGTCGCCGTTGGGCCGCTGATATGGACGATATTCGTTGGCGCCGTCCTGCATGTGCAGGGAGACCGCCCGACGGGGCCGGTCACTGAGGTTCGGGCCACTGCCGTGATAGGTCTTGCAGTGGTGGAAACTCATGTGCCCCTTGGGAATGACCATTGGTACCTTGTGCACTTCGGCGTTGTTGTAGCGCGCGTTCTCGGTCAGTAATTCTTCCAGCTCGGACCGGTCACGGTGCGCGAAGTGCCGGGTCGAGTCGTCGCCGGGTACCTCGGACCACAGGTGGCTGCCGTCCACCATGGTGATGGTGCCCATTTCCTCGTCACAGTCGTGGAACGGGATGAACGCGGTGAGCATCCGCTCCGACGAACAGATCTGCCAATAATGGCGATCCATGTGCCAGGGCACGTGATTGGTCGGCTCGTCAGGACGCGGCGGCTTGTAGATCAACGTCGACTGCCAGACCCGAATCTCATCGGCCATGGCCAGCCGGGCCGCCACCGCACCCAGCAGTGGCTTGCGCAGGATCTCACCGATGATGTCACTTTCGTACATGATGTAGTCGTTGTGCCGCTGCACCGGACCATCCGCCTGCGTCCAGTAGGCAAGGTTCGGCGGCCGTAGCGGCAGGGACCGATCCTTGTTGCCCTGATAGAACCGCTCGGTCTCCGCAACGATGGTGTCGATCTCGTCGTCGGTGAACAGCTTCTTGGTCAGGTACCAGCCGTGCTCGGCGTACCACTGGACGTCCTCGTCCGACGGGAGCAGGGCACGCTCGGCCTCGGTGAGCGGGAACGAAATGCTGACAGTATCGCTGGACACGTTCTTCCTTCCACGTCAACCGGAGACGGCGGCGCCGGGGCTGGTCCGAGCCCGTTCGCGCTCGACTGCCTGGTACAGGGCCTTGATGTTCGCGCTGCCGAAGGTGAGCGCGTCGCGCCGTTCGATGACCTCGAAGAAGAAGGTTCGGCGGGGGTGGACGGACTGCGCGAAGATCTGGAACAGTTCGCCCTCGTTGTCCTGGTCCACCAGGACGTTCAGCTCGCGCAGGGTGTCCACCGGCAGTCCGATGTGGCCGAGGCGCGCCTGCAACTCGTCGTAGTAGCTGCCCGGTGTGGTCAGGAAGCCGACGCCGCGGTCGGACAGCGTGCGGACGCTGGCCGCGATGTCGTCCGTGCGCAGCGCGAGGTGTTGGACACCGGCGCCGTCGTGTGCGCGCAGGAAGTCGTCGATCTGGCCGGGCATCCGGCTGGTGTCCGGCTCCAGGATGGTCAGGGTCACGCCGGCGGACGGGCTCTGCACGACCCGCGAGTTCATCGCCTGCACGCCGACCTCGATGTACTCCTCGAAGATCTGCTTGAAACCGAGCACCCGCTCGTAGAACTGAACCGTCGGGATCAGCTCGCCGGCCGGCACGCAGACAGCGACATGGTCGAGAATGTCCAGCAACGCCAACGGTGTCGTGTCCTTGGCCAGCTCGACCGGCACCAGCCGCTCGTCCAGCTCACCGGGGTGCACGAACGTGTGCGCGACGTCCCCGAACGCGGTGATCCGCACCCTGCTTGTCGCGGACACTTCGTCGAGCGACAGCGGCACCGCGCCCGCCGCCACCGCCTCGGTCAGCGCGCCGTCCGGGTCGTCCGTGGACAGCGCGATCGTGGCCGGGCCGTCGCCGTGCCGCGCCACGTAGACGCTGGCGGGATGGGTTTCGGTCCTGCCTTCGGTCAGCAGCAGCCGGATTTCGTTCTGCTTGATGAGTATCGAGGACCGGTCGGCTAATCCGACCTGCCCCTGGACGCGGAAACCGTAGGCAGCGCACAGTTGTGCGGCGACCTCGTCGGCGTTCGCGACGTAGAATTCTACGTGGTCGATCCCGTTAACCTGCATGTCAACCTCTTGGGATGATGGGGGTGTCGTCGACCATGTGCGCCGGCATGGTCGTCCTCGTCGAAGTGGTGCTGGGCCGGCCGAAGGCCAGCGTGACGTTGTGGCCGCCGAAGGCGAAGGTGTTGGACAGCACCAGGCCGACGGGGCCGACTCTCGGCGTGCCGCGTACGTGGTCCAGATCGCAGGCCGGGTCCGGGTCGTCGAGGTTGGCCGTGGGCGGCAGGATTCCTCGACTGACCGACAGCGCGGACACCGCCGCCTCCACGACCCCGGACGCGCCGAGCAGGTGCCCGGTCAGCGCCTTGATCGAGCTGACCGCGGGACTGTGCGCGCCGAACACCGCGTGGATCGCGACCGTCTCGGCGACGTCGCCCAGTGCCGTGCTGGTGCCGTGCGCGTTCACGTAGTCCACATCGGACGGTTCCCGGTTCGCGTTGCGCAGTGCCTTGCGCATCGAGCTGGCCGCGCCCGCGCCGTCCGGCCGGGGTTTGGTGGGGTGGAAGGCGTCCGTGCTGCCGCCCCAGCCGAGCAGGTCGGCGTAACCGCTCGCGCCGCGCGCGTCGGCGAAGTCGGACCGCTCCACGACGAAGACGCCGCCGCCGTCGCCGAGCACGAAACCGTTGCGTGCCTTGTCGAACGGCCGGCTCGCGGCGGTCGGGTCGGTCCAGCCGTGCGCGAGTGCCCGCGCGTTGGTGAACGCGGCGGTGATGGTCGGGTGCAGCGACGCCTCGCCGGCACCGCAGATCACCACGTCCGCGTCGCCGCCACGGATCAGCCGCAGGCCCTCGGCCACCGCCTGGGCGCCGGCCGCGCACGCCGTGACCGGCGCCGAACTGTAGCCGCGGATGCCGTACTTGATGGCGATCCGCGCGGCCGCCATGTTGGACAGCATGCCCGGCAACAGGTACGGGCTGATCGCCGGGCGGCCCCGGTCCCACCGCTCACGTGCGTAGTCCTCGTAGGTCTTGAACCCGCCCGCGCCGGTCGACACGACAACCGCGATGCGCTCCGGATCCACGTCCCGGCCGACCTCGAGGCGCGCGTCGCCGACGGCGTCGTCGGCCGCGGCCATGGCCAGCAGCACGAACCGGTCCACGCAGCGGGCCTCGGTGGGCGGCAGCACCTCGATCGGCTCGATGTCCGGCGCGATGCCGACGGTGTCCAGCCAGCCGCTGACCGGGTGCCCGTCCGGCGGCGTGCGCAGGCCGGACCGCCCGGCGCACAGCGCGTCGAACACGTCGTCCAGCTTCCGGCCGACCGGCGTGACCAGCCCGATCCCCGTGATGGTCACGGCCGTCATGGCGTGCCCTGGGTTTGTAGCTGACGCAGCTGGAACTTGCGGACCTTGCCGGTCGGACCGAGCGGAATCGACTCGTCCGCCACCGCGTCGACCTTGCGGACCGTCGCGGCCACGTGCGGATCGAGGGCGGCCACCACCCGATCGGTGCGGTCGTCGGAAGGGTCGGCATCGAGCGCGAGCTGGAGCAGCACGTCGGTGACGACGCGGCCGTCCTCGCGCACCGCGCTCACCGTGCAGTCGACCACGTCCGGGCAGGCGGCCAGGATGCGTTCCTCGGACATCGCGGTGTAGAGCCGCTTGCCGTCGCCAAGATCGACGGAGTCGACGAGGCGGTCCATGTGGTAGAAGTAGCCGTCGTCGTCGCGGTACACCAGGTCGCCGGTGAGGAAGTAGCCCTTCAGCCGGGTGCGGTACTGCTGCGTCGCGTTGTTCCAGTAGCCAAGGGCCAATGTGGGGGACTGGGTGCCCAGCTCGCCGACCTGGTAGTTGGGCAGTTCGTTGCCGTCGGGGTCGAAGACCTTCAGGTCGCAGAACGAGTACGGCCGGCCGACGCAGCGGCCGTACCGGTTGGTCTCGGTCGTGTGCGTGATGAAGAAGTGTGAGTGGCCCATCTCGCTGGACCCGAGGCCGTCGATGAACACCGAGCCCGGCTTGCGGACCCGGCCCTCGGATGTGGCCACCGTGCGGTGGCCCAGCGCGACCAGCCGGCGGATGTGCGCCTCATGCGCGCAGTCGCCGGTGTTGAACCACATCGACACCGAGTCGATGTTCCGGCCGGACAGGTCCTGCTTGGCCAGGTCCGCCCACGTGGTGGCGAAACCGAACACGCAACTGGGCTGCCAGCTCTCGATGGTGTCCACAACGGACGGTCCGGTCTGCTGGGACAGCGACAGGAGTTCGCTCTGCTGGGTCAGCTGCTGGTTCACCACGATCAGCGTCGCGACGTGCGGCGCGGGCAGCGCGTTGAGCATCCGCCCGGTGCCGGCCGGGACCGGCAGCCGCAGCTTGTGCTTGACCGCCGCGAACAGGCTCCGGTGCGAGTGCACGACGGCCTTGGGCACGCCGGTCGTGCCCGACGAGTGGGTGATCGCGACCGGGTCGTCCGGGTGGTGCCGGTAGGGAGCGGGCGCGTCGGCGGGGTCGGCGGCGCCGAGCGTCTCCGCGTCGATCACCTGCTCGATGCCGAAGTCGTGGCCCGCCAACGCGAAACGGCACCGCTCGTCGGCGACCAGCGCCACGGCCTGCAACCGGCTCAGGTACAGCGATGCCAGTTCGGCCGGCACCCTCGGGTTGACCAGCGCCGGGATCGCGCCGAGCCGGGCCAGCGCGTAGAACGCCAATATGGTGTCCGCGGCCGACGTGGACACCACGGCGACCGGGTCGCGCCGGCCGATGCCCAGTGCGTGCAGGCGCGCGGCCCTGGCCCGGACCCGTTCGTCCAGCTCGGCCACGGTCATCGACCGCCATGCCGGGATGAGACCGTCGATCGCGGTGTCGAACGTGAACGCCGGGCAGTCCAGGCCGAATCCGCGTGCGACCAGCGTGGTCAACACGTTGCCGGCGCCCAGATCCGGATCAGCGGCCAGCTCTGCGCGGACACTCTTCGCGGTCATCCGTCCTCACCTCTCACCCAACAGTTCCGGCCACCAGCACGGCGACGGCGTGATCCCGCTCGTCCGCGCCGTCTGCCAGGTCGGCGGCGATGACCAGCACCTCGGTCGCGGCCTCGTCCTCGATCAACAACGCGGCGACCGCGAGCCCGTCGGCCAGCGGGTCGCCGAGCGGACTGGTACAGACCACCGGCCCGGCAAGTCCCCACCGCGACGTCACGTGCCCGACCACCGCGTTCGGATTGGACTGGAAGAACAGCAACGGCGGCACCCGCCGCCCGTCGCGCAGGGCAGCGGCCACGGTGTCCACCGTGGTCACGTCACCGCGCACGCTGGCCAGCACCACCCCGGTGGTGGCACCGCGGACCGGGTCGGCAGGCGCGCTGCCGTAGTGCGCGCGCAGGCAGCGCTCCGCGATCACGGCCACCAGCGGACTGAAGTTCGACATCACGAAGCCGGCGATCTGCGGCAGCCCGTCGTCCTCGTCGCCGACCGGCCACTCGGCCCTGGCCAGCACGACCGGCTCGCCCGTCAGAACCTGCGTCGTGGTGACCGCCGCCGGGTCGACAGGCCGCGGATCGGTGACCACCACCATCGGACCGCTCACGCTGTGCTCACTGGTTCGCTCCGTCGCGGCCGCTCTTTCGCATTGGCTTCCCCTCCGCTCCGCTGGCGCTCCACTCCGGGGAAGCCAATGCGGCGGCCGCTCCTCCCGCTCACGCCGCACCCACCAGCAAAGCCGTGTTGGCGCCGCCGAACGCGGCGTTGACCGACAGCGCGTAGCCGGTGTCGGTCTCCCGGGCCTCGTCGAGCACCAGGTCCAGTTGGCAGGCCTCGTCCGGCTGGATGAAGCCGGCGTTCACCGGCAGCCGACCGGCGCGCAGCGCGAGCACGGTGAGCGCGAACTCCAGCAGCCCGGACGCCTCCAGCGCGTGGCCGTGCACGGATTTCGTCGAGCTGACCGGGAGTCGAGCGACGTCCGCGCCGAACACCCGGTGCAGCGCGGCCGATTCGGCGCAGTCGCTGAACACCGTGCCGGTGCCGTTGGCGTTCACGTAGCCGACCTCGCCCGGCGTTACCCCGGCCAGGCGCAGCGCGGTGTCGATCGCCCTGGCCAGCCCGCCGCCGTCCGGTCGCGGCTGGCAGACGTGGTAGGCGTCGCCGGTCCGGCCCCACCCGGCCAGCCTGGCTTGCGTCGGCGCACCACGCCGGTTCGCGGCCGTTGCCGACTCCAGCACCACGGCGGCCACCGCATCCCCGAGCACCATGCCCTGCCGTCCGGCGCTGAACGGCCGGACCCGACCGTCGCGGGCCAGCGCGCGTCCCGCGTCGAACAACGCGAACGTGTCCTCGTCGACCAGATACCCCGCCGCGACCACGACCCGGTCCACCCGGCCGGCCGCGATCATCGTCGCCGCGTCCGCGACCGCGCTGGTCGATGCGACACACGCGGCGGTGTAGGTGCGGCTGGGCGGGCGCGAACCCGTGCGCCGGGCCAGTTCCGCCGCGGTCGCGGTGTTCGTGCGGTCCGCGTGCGCGGCCAGCAGCAGCGGATCGCCCGGGTCGAGACCCGCGTCGTCCTGCGCTTCCTCGATCACCGCGGCCAGTTCGGCCACCAGCACCGGGGTGCCGGGCAGGGTCGCGGCCACCCGTGTCCGCCGCCCCGACGTGTCGAACCTGCTGACCGCCTCGAAAGCGGGACTGCCGGCGCATGCCCGGGCCAGTGCCGCCGGTCCGGCCCCCGCGGCGCAGCGCACGGCAAGACCTGAGATCACAACGGGTTCCCGGGTGCGGCGAGCCGACACCGAGTCAGCCATGGCCGGCGCGTTCTCTGCTGCCGAGCTGTTCGGCGATCGCGCCGCGCAGCACGGCCACCGCGTCGGTGACCGTGCCCATCCCGGCGAACATCTCGTCGGTCAGCTCGAGTTGCACGGAGTACCGCTGCTCGGCCTGGGCGACCAGCCAGGTCAGTTCCAGCGAGCCCAGTTCCTCGTTGACGTCATCGGGCCGCCGGTCGCCGTAACCGGCCAGCATCTGCAGGACGTCGGTGCGGTTGGGCAGTTCCGAATTCATACCGCGCTGTCCGCGGCCACCGGTGTCGCGGTGGTGGCCGAGGCGTTGGCGTCGATCCGGGCCCGCATGGCCGCGGTGAACTCGGCCAGCGTCATCAGGGCGAGGGTTTCCATGTCGTCGTCGTTGAACTTGACGTGGTAGTGGTCCTCCAACTGCACGGCCAGGTCGGCCAGCGCCAGCGACTCCAGGTCGAGGCCTGCTGGGCCCAGTTCCGTGTCGTCGTTGATGTCGGTGACGTCGTAGTTCATCTTGCGCAGTGCGTCGACCGTGAACTCGCGAATGTCATCTGTCATGTCGGTGTTCGGCTCCCGGATCGGGTGGCCGAGCCCTCCTTCCGGGTTCGGTTAGTTGCGGTGTGCCGGATCGTTGCTGGCTGCCTCCCGCAGGACCGCCGGATTGCGGACGAGCTTGCCGGTGGCGGTTCGGGGCAGCCGATCGAGCACGTGCAGGCGCCGGGGTCGCTTGAACGGCGCCAGTTCGCGGGTGATCGCCGGTTGCACGGCGGCCGCGGTCACGTTGTCGTGCAGCGCGAGGTAGGCCTCGACGTCACCGTCGAAGACCACGACGACCTCGGCCACTTCGGGTAGATCGGCCAGCGTCTGCTCGACCTCGGTGAGGTCGACCTTGAGCCCGCCGACGGAGATCTGCGAGTCCAGCCGGCCCAGGATGGTGACCATCCCGGTCACGGGATCGACGGTGGCCGCGTCCTTGGTGCGCAGCCAGCCGTCCGCGAAGCGCTTCGGATCTTCCAGTCCGATGTAGGGCGACGCGGGCATCGCGAGCCGCAACTCGCCGTTGTCGGCGCTGACCTCGACGCCGTGGGCCGGCTCGACGGACGGCCAGTTCGCGCCGGACAGGTCGGTCGCGATCATGCCGTACTCGGTCATCCCGTACATCGTGCCCAGCGGCACCCCGAACCTGGCCAGGAACCGGCCCGGCACCCCCGGCCGGACCAGCTCGCCCGCCACGATCATCCGGACCAGCTGCGGCACGTCGGGCGCCTCGGTGATCCCGGTGAGCAGCTCGGCATGGAAGGGGACGCCGAGGATCGTCGTCGGCGCGGAACCGGTCGCGACCGCGGCCAGGATTCCGTCCGCGGTAAGCCGTTCCGGGAAGATCAGCTCGACACCGGCGTGCAGTCCGTTCAGCAAGCCGCCGACCAGACCGAGCACGTGCACCATCGACGCGAGCACGACCATCCGCTCGCCACCGTGCGGGTAGTCGGGCAGCCGGTCGTAGCGGTCCAGTTCGGCCACCAGGTTGGCGGCGGTGCGCGCGATGACCTTCGACGCGCCGGTCGAGCCGGAGCTGAACTGGATCAGCGCGTGGTCGGTCCGTGCGGCCCGGCCGGCCGGTCGGGCGGTCACAGCGGTGGCGACGACGTCGGCGTAGCCACGCAGCCGGTTGCTCCGCACCTCTGTGGGCGTCACGACGAACTGGGCGGCCACGCGGTCCAGCGCGCGGCCCACCTCGTGCTCGGTGAGCCGGTGGTCCAGCAGGCTGACCTGGGCGCCGATCCGCCAGGCAGCCAGCAGCATGGCCACGAAGGTCAGCGAGGGCGGCAGCCGCAGTGCGATGGTCCCGCCGTCGGTCAGGCCGGCGTCGGTGAAGGTGCGCCGGTGCTCGGCGACCAGGGCGCGCAGCGTGGCGCGGTCGATCGGCCGGTCGAACCGCAGGCACGTGTCGGCGTCGTCCCCGGCGAGCAGGACGTCGTCGACCCAGCCGGTGGCGAGTTGGGCACCGGCCGACACTGCGGTGCTCTTCATACTGCGGTGCCCTTCATGAGCGCCCCGGCATTCGTTGGCTTTGAATAGGCGGATTGGTCTTATTCGCTGCGCGGCAGCGGACGCCCGGAGAATTTCACACAGGCCAGTGCCGGTCAACCCCGGCCACGTCCGTTTATCCCTTTGTGTGGCCTTTTCGAAATCTGGTCTAGACCGGTTAGTGTGCACGGTTTCATGTCATCATCCGGTGGCCACCGAACCGGGGTGTAGGAAAACCGCTGCCGGTGATCGGCGGACCTCTCCCGGCCGGGCACCCTTCGGCTACCCGCAGTGTTGTCGCTGGCTCGCTGCGCTGGTCGCGACGGGGTACGATTCGGACGTCCGGCGCGAAAGCGCCGGCGCACGCGAGCGGGAGGGGTGCCACCGACGTGGAACCATTACGGGTCGACGACTACGCGGAGCTGGCGCAATCGAAGCTCCCCGCGGACGTGTGGGGATATGTGCAAGGCGGCAGCGGTGTCGAATGGACGATTGCAGAAAACCGTGCCGCATTCGACCGGGTTGTTGTTCGTCCCAGGGTTCTCGTTGACGTGAAACAGTGCGATCCAGGAACGGTACTACTCGGCGCGCCGATCACGACACCGATCGGTGTCGCGCCGATGGCTTATCACCGACTCGTGCATCCCGACGGTGAATTGGCCACGGCCACGGCTGCCGGCGAAGTGGGCGGCCCGTTCGTGGTGAGCATCTTCGCCAGCCAGACCCTGACCGACATCGCGAAGAACGCCACCGCCCCGCTGTGGCTCCAGGTGTACTGGCTGCGCCACCGCGACGCGCTGGTCGACTTGATCCACCGGGCCGAGGCAGCCGGTTTCGGCGCCCTGGTCCTCACCGTGGACACCCCCAAGGTCGCCCGCCGCATACGCGACCTGCGCAACTCGTTCACCGTGCCCAGCCACAGCCAGGCGGCGAACGTGGACCTGGAGGTGATGGCGTCCACGCAGCAGGCGACGGCCGGCACGTCCGCCATCGAACGCCACTCCCGCGAGCAGTTCGACCAGACGATCACCTGGTCGAACCTGGCCTGGCTACGCGAGCAGACGACACTCCCGTTGCTACTGAAGGGAATCCTCACCGCCGAGGACGCACGGCTTGCGGTGGATCATGGTATCGACGCGATCGTCGTCTCGAACCACGGCGGCCGGCAACTCGACGGCGCCGTGCCCAGCCTCGAGGCGCTGCCGGAAGTCGTGGCCGCCGTCGACGGCCGCATTCCGGTCCTGATGGACGGTGGAATCCGTTGCGGCACGGATATTTTCAAGGCACTGGCGCTGGGCGCGAGCACTGTCCTGATTGGTCGCCCGGTCCTGTGGGGCCTGGCACACGACGGCGCGGACGGCGCGGCAGCGGTGTTACGCCTGCTGCGCAACGAACTCATCGACTGCATGACCCTGGCCGGCCGCCCCACCATCGCCGACATCGACCCGTCAGCCGTCCGGATCCGCCCGTAGTTGATTCTATGCTGTGCCATGCCTCACTGATGGTGCTTCGTCTCGCGCTGTGGGTTGTGCTCTCGTTGCGGCCACCGCTACGGCAAGAGCACCGACGCCGACCGCCATGAACGCCACCGCGATGGCCAGCGCCGTCGGCTGCCCACTCGCCATGTACATGCCCAGCGTCGGAGCCACCCCGAAGGATGCCACCATGCCGAAACTGACCCCGGTCAGGATCCGGCGCGGCAGGTGCAGACTCGGCGTCAGGAGGTCGCGACGGTGTTGTCGGACCAATCGGTACACATCGACCGCCAGCGAGCAGGCGACGACGAACGAGGCGATTCCGGCCGCCTCGTACGCCACGGTCGCGGGCGTTATCGAGCAGTAGCTGTACTGGACACCGTCGCAGGCCATGGTGAGTGCCCCGCCGGCCGGAGGGGCGACGTAGCTCGGGTAGATCGCGCTCAGGATGCTCGACGGGACGTGTGCGGCCGACAGTACGAGGTTGAGGGTGTGGTTGTAGAGACCGTCGGACAGCCCGATCCCGAAGACCCACCAGAGGAAGGTGGTGCCGGCGAGGACCGTCAGCACGAGCGCGTGCCTGGTCCTGTTGTACAGCAGCAGCAATCCGAGGGTCATGATGAGCGGGACACCGAACGTGGCCGGGGTGATGAGGCTCTTGAGCCGGAACTCGAAGACCCATCCCACCCCCTCGATCACGTGGTGTGCGGCCGTGATCACGTACAGAGCGATGACGGTCCTGGCGATTCTTCTGGTCAGTGGGGTCGTGTTCAATCAGCTCTCCGGGGTTACTATGAGCACATGTTCATAGTGTATGAGCAGGTGCTCATTCTGGCAAGGGGCCGCTGATGTCTCCGCGTGGCGTGGCGATTCCCCATGTCCGGGAGCAACTGTTCGATGCCGCGGAACGTCTTCTTCGCGAGGACGCGGGCCCACTGAGCGGCCGGGCGGTCACCCGGGAGGCAGGCTGCGCGGCCGGACTGCTGCACAACCACTTCGGCGACTTCGATGCGTTTCTCGTCGAGTTCGTGATAGATCGTTTTCGCCGCTACGCGTCGAGCGTCACCAGCCTCCCGTCCTTGGCCGGTGCGGGCACGGTCGCCGGGAACCTGACCGACGCGGTCCTCGCACTGTTCGGCCCGGGCACCAGGGCGCTGTCCCGCTTGTTGATGTCCCACCCGTCGATCGCCGGCCGGGCTGTCCAGACCCGCGCGGCGGAAGGTCCCGCACGGCCGATGCTGGAAGCGGCATTCGCGACGTATCTGGACCGGGAGCAGCAACTCGGACGGGTGGCCGGCGACGCCGATACGGAGGCGATCGCGGTGGCACTGTTGGCAACGGTGCACCAACTACTACTGACGCCGGGCAGGGATGGCCAAGACGCCCGCGACCTTCTCCGACGGGTCGTCGCCACACTGGTACGCAGTGTGGCACGGACTACATCACCGACCTGATCGGCCGTGTCACCGCCGATCCCTACCGGCCGGACTGGTCCGTAATGAACGCGGCCAGCCGCCGGACGCCCTCGACAAGCCGATCCGGTTCGACATAACTACACGACAGCCGCATCTGATGCCGACCGCCGCCGTCGAAGTAGAAGGCGTCCATCGGTGTCCACAGCACGCCGTACTCGCGGGCCGACCGGGTCAGGGCCGCCCCGTCGGCCACGAACGGCACGGTCACCACGACGAAGAACCCACCACCCGGCGAATTCCAGTCCACCCCGAGCGAAGCCCGAAGCGAAGCGGGGAAGTGCCGACCCAGTTCACCGAGCAACCGCTCCATGTTGGCCCGATAGAACATGATCGTGTCTCGATTGGCACGGCGCAGGTGGCAGTCGTTGGCAGCCAGGATCCCGCCGATCACCGCCTGGCTCAGCGACGGCGTGTTCACCGTGATCATGCTCTTGATCTTGGCGAACTGGTCGGCCAGCAAACTGTGATTGCCGGCCGCGTCGACCACATCCTGATCGGCGACCGCGTAGCCGAGGCGCGCGCCGGGAAAGCAGGTCTTGGCGAACGAACCCAGATAGATCACCCGCCGCTCCGCGTCCAGCGACTTCAGCGTCGGCCGGAACACGTCGTCCCTGGTGAAGAAGCCGTACGGGTTGTCCTCGATCACCACCAGATCGGCGTCCCGCGCCACGTCCAGCAGTCGGTGCCGGTTGGACACCGACATGCTCGCGCCCGACGGATTGGCGAAATCCGGCACGACGTACAACGCCCGTGGCCGGCGACCGGCCGACCGGACCCGCGCCGCGGTCGACGCCACCAGGTCCGGGTCCAGGCCGTCGGCACCTTCCGGCATGCCGACCACCGGGATGTCCAGCAGCCGGGCCGCGCCGGTGATCCCGATGTAGCACGGCGCCGCCGCCAGCAGCACGTCGTCCGGGCCGGCGAACAGCGCGCGCAGCGCGAGCAGCATGCCCTCCTGCGCGCCGACCGTCACCACAACGGATTCCGGTGGCACGTGCAGGTTCTCGTCGTTGGCCAGGGTCCGCGCGATCAGCCCGTGGATCTCGCCGTTGGTCCGGCCGTACTGAAACAGCGCGGTACGTACCTGATCCGGCTGGTAGCCGCGCTCGCGCACCAGATAGTCCGTGTAGGCGGCGAGGTAGTCGTGGATGCGGTCCGGTTCGAACAGCCCCTCGTACGGGCGGCCAGGCGCGAACGAGATCGCGTCCGGAAACCGTGATGTCACCTCGTTGAGGAACATCATCGAGTCCAGC
>Ga0137385_10002300_pt1 | contig 16277 bp, 10 predicted proteins | sample SagtaG_FD_104921 | JGI IMG/M metagenome (GOLD analysis project Ga0137385, IMG submission 104921) | Vadose zone soil microbial communities from Sagehorn Ranch, Mendocino, California, USA - Sage2_R_80_16 metaG | ecosystem: Environmental > Terrestrial > Soil > Vadose zone | place: USA: California...
CACAACTGGAAGGCGCACTACCGCACGACGGCACCGGCGATCGCTCGCCAGTTCCCGCGCCTGGACGTGCTGTTCGTCGGGGCCGGCACCACCGGGACCCTGATGGGCTGCGCGCGCTACTTCCGGGAATGGCACCGGCGGGTGCGGGTCGTCGCCGTGGACAGCGTGGGCTCGGTGGCTTTCGGGGGTGCGCCGGGCCGCCGGAGGATACCCGGCTTAGGCACGAGCATCCGTCCGCCGCTGCTCGATGAGTGCTACGTGGACGATGTGATCACCGTCGAGGAGGCGGACACCATCCGGGCCTGCCATCGCCTGGCCAGGCGCGGATTCCTGTTCGGCGGCTCCACCGGCACGGTGGTCAGCGGCGCGATGGGCTGGCTGGCCCGCCGTGACGCGCATGAACTCACCGCGGTGGCCATCGCCCCTGACCTCGGCGAGCGCTACCTCGACACCATCTACCACACCAACTGGCTCCAGGATCTCTACGGCGAGGACGTCCTGAGCTCCGACGAGTTCACCGCCGGCTCCAAGGGGCTCACATGACGGGGCAAACGGCCGGGGTCTTGACCGCTGACCTGGCTGAGGCGCCAACCATCCAGCTTCGGCCCTCCGTCGCGACGGCCAGCATCGAGGGGACGCTCGCCGGGGTGCTGGCTGACATCATGCACGTCGAGCAGGTGCCGGTCGACAGCCACTTCTTTGATGACCTGGGCGCTGACTCGCTGGTGATGGCCCATTTCTGCGCCCGGGTCAGGAAGCGGCCGGACCTGCCGTCGGCGTCGATGAAGGACATCTACCGGCATCCGACGATCAGGAGCCTGGCGACTGCCCTCGGGGACGCCGCACCCGCCCCGGCCGAGTCTCCGGCCCGGGCACCGGCCGAGGTGGTGGGCCCGGCCAGCACGCGACAGTACGTTCTGTGCGGAACGCTGCAGTTCCTGTTCTTCCTCGGATATGCCTGGGCGGTCGCGCTGGTCGGTGCCCGGGCCTATGAGTGGATCTCCGCAGGCTCAGGCCTGGCCGACATCTACCTGCGCTCGGTGGTATTCGGCGGCGCGGGCTTCCTTGTGCTGTGCACCGTTCCGATCCTGGCGAAGTGGCTGCTCATCGGACGGTGGAAGCCCCAGGAGATCCGCATCTGGAGCCTGGCGTACGTCCGCTTCTGGATCGTCAAGATTCTGGTCCGGTCGAACCCGCTGGCTTTCCTGTCCGTCGGTTCCCCGCTTTACGTCCTCTACCTGAGGGCGCTGGGCGCCAAGATCGGGCCCGGCGTCGCGATCTTCTCCCAGCAGGTGCCAGTGTGCACCGACCTGCTCACCATCGGCGCGGGCACGGTGATCCGCAAAGACTCGTTCTTCCTCTGCTACCGGGCGCACGCAGGCTCGATCCAGACCGGTCCGGTCACCCTGGGCCGGAACGTCTTCATCGGCGAGAAGAGCGTGCTCGACATCAACACGTCGATGGGTCACGTTTCGCAGCTCGGTCACGCCTCCGCGCTGTACAGCGGCCAGGCGGTACCCGTCGGCCAGCGCTGGCACGGATCTCCGGCCCAGCGCACCGAGCTCAACTACGCCAGGGTCACGCCGGCGCGCTGCGGCACGCTGCGCCGGGTCAGGTTCTGCACTGTCACCTTGCTCTGCGTGCTCTTCCTGTACCTGCCGCTGGCCGAAGGAGGCGGGTTCCTGCTGCTGACCGCCGTGCCGCGGCTGGGCAGGGTGCTGAACCCGAGCATGGACGCGCTCACATCGCGGGCGCTCTACGTCGACGCGCTGTACCTCTCCCTGGTGTTCTTCTTCGGCCTCTTGCTCGCCGGCCTTCTCTTCGTGGTCACCGTCCCCCGCGTGCTTGGCCTGTTCGTCAAGCCGAGCGTGGTTTATCCCCTGTACGGCTTCCACGACCGGGTGCACCGGGCGATCACGCGGATGACCAGCGTGAAGTTCTTCACGCATCTCTTCGGCGACAGCTCATACATCGTCTACTACCTGCGCTGCATCGGGTACAACCTTTCCCGCGTCGAGCAGACCGGGTCGAACTTCGGCACGGAGGTGGGGCACGAGACCCCGTACATGAGCACGATCGGCAGCGGGACGATGGTCGCCGACGGTCTGTCGATCATGAACGCCGACTTCTCGAGCACGTCCTTCCGGGTGTCCCCGGTGTCGATCGGGCCGAACAATTTCATCGGGAACAACATCGCCTATCCGGCCGGCGGCAGGACGGGCGGGAACTGCCTCCTCGCCACGAAGGCGATGATCCCGCTCGACGGGAAGATCCGCGAAGGCGTGGGCCTGCTCGGCTCGCCGTCCTTTGAGATCCCGCGATCGGTGGAGCGCGACCTCCGCTTCGATGATCTCCGGACCGGGGACGAGCTGCGCCGGCGCCTGGCCGCGAAGAACCGCCACAACCTCCGGACCATGGGTGTGTTCCTGATCGGCCGGTGGCTGCACGTATTCCTGGTCACCGTCTTCGCCCTGGCGGCCTTTGATGCTTACGGCGGGTTCGCGCAGGCGGAAATGGCCGCACTGCTCGCGCTCAGCATCCTGATCAGCCCGGTCTACTTCGTGCTGGTGGAGCGCGGCATCAAGGGATTCCGCCGGCTGCAGCCGAAGTACTGCTCGATCTACGACCCGTACTTCTGGCGGCACGAACGCCTCTGGAAGGTACCCGGCGAGGCGTACCTGCACATGTTCGACGGCACCCCGTTCAAGAGCCTGATCTGGCGCGGGCTGGGGGTCGAGATCGGCAAGCGGGTCTTCGACGACGGCTGCTACCTGACCGAGCGGACCCTGGTCACGATCGGCGACGACTGCACGCTCAATGCGGGAACCAAGGTCCAGTGCCACTCGCAGGAAGACGGCACGTTCAAATCCGACCGCTCCGCGATCGGTGCCGGCTGCACCCTCGGGGTCGGCGCAATGGTCCATTACGGCGTGACCATGGGCGACGGCTCAGAGCTCGCCGCCGACTCCTTTCTCATGAAAGGCGAGGAGATCCCGCGGCACTCACGGTGGGGGGGAAACCCGGCCAGGGAGATGTGACATGACCACTATTAGCCTGCGTGACACAGCGACCCCGATGGAGACCAGCACCAGCAGCAGCACCGCGGAGGCCAGCCGGGCGTTCTGGCACGGTGTGCTGCTTGCTGGCGGGTTGACCGCCATCCCGCGGTGGACCCTCGACCCGGTGCCTGGCTTCGGCGAGCACGAGGCGGTGATCCCCGACGCCCTCGTGACGGCGCTCTACCGGGTCGCGCAAGAAATGGCGGTGCCGTTCAGGTCGGTGCTGCTGGCCGCCCACGCCAAGGTGCTCGCCGCGCTGTCGGGCGAGCCCGAGGTCGCGGCCGGATATGTCACCGGCCAGGGCGGCCAGCCGCTGCCCTGCCGGCTGATGGCGGGGCCCGGCTCGTGGCGGACGCTGCTGCTGGATGCCCACCGGGCCGAGTCGCGGCTGCGGGCGCACCAGGATTTCCCGGTCGGTGATCTGAAGCGCGAGCTCGGCCACACCGGGCCGTCGTTCGAGACCGTCTTCGATCCGACCGGCGACGACGGCGGCCCGGGCGGGCTCGCCGGAGGCATCGCGGCGTGGGTGGGGATCTTGCCGCACGACGGCCGCCTCGTGCTGCGGCTGCGGTACCGGACCGACGTGCTCGACGCTGACTGCGCGGCCAGGATCGCCGGCTATCACCTCACCGCTCTCGTGCGGATCGCCGCCGACCCGGATGCCGAGCACGGGCGGCAGAGCCTGCTGGGCGCCGAGGAACTCCACTTCCAGATCGAAGGGCTCGCCGGACCGCGCCGGGAGCTGCCGGACCACCGGTTCCACGAGCTGTTCGAGCAGCAGGCGGCGGCGCACCCGGGCGCCGTCGCGGCCGTGCGCGGCGACCAGCAGTGGACCTACGCCGAGCTCAACGCCCGGGCCAATCGGCTGGGGCGGGCTCTGCTGGCCCGGGGGCTGCGCCGCGAGGGTGTCGTGGCGGTGGTGACCGAGCGCAACCTGGACTGGATGGCCGCCGTCCTCGCGGTCTTCAAGGCCGGCGGCGTGTACCTGCCCATCGAGCCGCATTTCCCGGCCGACCGCATCGCGGCCACGCTCTCCCGGGCCGGGTGCGCGCTCGTGCTGACCGAGCCCGGCAGCACCGCCACGCTCAGCCAGGCCCTCGGCTCGCGGCCAGGTATCCAGACGCTCTTCATCGACGCGGCCTACCAGGAGAGCCACGCCGACGGTGATCTCGGCGTCAGCGTTACCCCGGATCAGCTCGCCTACATCTACTTCACCTCCGGCTCCACCGGTGAGCCCAAGGGCGCGATGTGCGAGCATGCGGGCCTGCTCAACCACCTCTACGCCAAGATCGACGACCTGCAGATCGGCGCGGGGCAGGTGGTCGCCCAGACCGCGCCCCAGTGCTTCGACATCTCGCTGTGGCAGCTGGTGTCCGCGCTCCTGGTCGGCGGGCGGACCCTGCTGGTCGAGCAGGAGGTGATCCTGGACGTGCAGCGGTTCGTCGACACGATCACCGGCGGCGGGGTCGCCGTGCTCCAGGTCGTGCCGTCGTACCTCGAAGTCGTCCTGACCTATCTGGAGCGCCGCCCTCGCGAGCTGCCGGCCCTGCGCTACGTGTCGGTCACCGGCGAGGCGCTGAAGAAGGAGCTCACGCAGCGCTGGTTCGCGAACCAGCCCGGGATCAAGCTGGTCAACGCGTACGGGCTGACCGAGACCTCGGACGACACCAACCACGAGGTGATGGACCGGGTGCCGGACACCGAACGGGTCCCGCTCGGGCCCCCCGTCAACAACGTGCATGTCTACGTGGTTGACGAGAACCTGTCCCCGGTGCCGCTGGGCGCCCCGGGGGCGATCGTCTTCTCCGGGGTCTGTGTCGGCCGCGGGTACATCAACGATCCCGAGCGCACCCGGCTGGCCTTCATGGCCGATCCGCACCGGGCCGGCCAGCGCCTCTACCTGGCCGGCGACTACGGCCGCTGGCTGCCCGAGGGCAAGCTGGAGTACTTCGGCCGCCGGGACACGCAGATCAAGATCAGCGGCTTCCGGATCGAGATCGGCGAGATCGAGAACACCCTGCTGCGGGTGCCCGGGGTCCGGGACGGCGCGGTGGTGGTCGCCGAGCGGGCCGGCCAGAGCAAGCACCTGATCGCCTTCTACTCCGGCCCGCGGCCACTCGACGTCGGCGTCCTGCGGGACCGGCTGGGGGAGTCCCTGCCCGGGTACATGATCCCGTCGGCCTTCCACTGGCGGGAAAGCCTGCCGCTGACCGGCAACAGCAAGATCGACAGGAAGACGCTGACCGCGCTGGCCGGAGAACTCGCCGTCGCAGAAGACGACTACCAGAGGCCCATTACGCTAACTGAGCGGCGGATTGCCGCCGCATGGGCGAGAGTGCTCGGCGTCCCCCAGGACCAGGTCGGCCGGCGGGATCACTTCTTCGACCGGGGCGGCACATCGCTGTCCGCGGTGAAACTCGCGATCGCCCTGGACCGTGCCGTGTCCCTTAAGGACCTGACCCGTCACCCGGTCCTCGCCGATCTGGCCGGGCTGGTCGACGGCAAGTCCGAGCGGCGCAGCGGGCTGCTTCAGTCGCTGGCCGAACCGGACGGCACGCCGGCCGGTGCCCTGGTGTGCTTCCCCTACGCCGGCGGCAACGCGGTGAACTTCCAGTCGATGGCCAGCGCGCTGCGCGGCAGCGGGCTCGCGGTCTACGCCGTCGAGCTGCCCGGTCACGACCTGGCCGCCGAGCGGCGGGCCGCCGTCGCCGAGCTGGCCGGCCGGAGCAATGCCGAGATCGCCGCCCGGCTGGGCGCCGGCAGCGGTTACACCGAGCTCGGTGAGCTGGTTGAGCTTGGCGAGCTGGATGCGCAGCGTGCCGAGCATGTCGGTGCCGCCTACCGGCACGACTGCGTGTCCGCGCACCGCTACCTCGCCGACGCCCTGGACGCCCCGCCCGCGGTGCGGCTGTCCGCGCCGGTCACCGTGGTCGTGGCCGCCGACGACCCGTACACGGCCCAGGCCGGCCGCCGGCACCGCGACTGGCAGCTCCTGGCCAGCCGCGTCGGCCTGCACGAGCTCGCCGACGGCGGGCACTACTTCCTGCGCACCCGTCCGGCCGAGGCGGCGCAGGCCGTGCTGCGCGCCGCCGAACTGTTGGCCTGAAAAGCAACACCAGAAAGGACAGTGAGATGTCAACCTCATCCCTGCTTGACGTGGGCTTGCGACCCGGCCAGCTCCCGGTGCTGCGGGCCGATGCCGCCGGCCACGCGCCGGCCTGGGCGGCCGAGCACCGCGACGCGCTGCGCGCCGTCACCGCTGAGCACGGCTCGGTCCTGGTCCGCGGCCTCGGGCTGCGCGACGCAACCGAGACCGGCGCCGTCTTCCGCCAGCTGGCCACGGGCCTGATGACCGAGAGGGAAGCGTTCGCGTCCCGGCGGACCTACGCCGACGGCGTGTACTCCTCATCCAAGTGGCCGGCGAACCAGCCGATGTGCATGCACCACGAACTGAGCTACACGCTGGAGTTCCCCGGCCTGATGCTGTTCGCCTGCCTCACCGCGCCCGCCAGTGGCGGGGCGACCGCGGTGGCCGACGCGCCGACCATGCTCGACGCGCTGCCCGCCGGGCTGGTCAGCCGGTTCGAGCGGGAAGGCTGGCTGCTGACCCGCAACTACAACGACGACATCGGGGCGTCCGTCGATGACGCGTTCGGGACCGACGACCGCGGCGCGGTCGAGAGCTACTGCCGCTCCAACGCGATCGAGTTCGAGTGGCAGCCCGACGGCGGGCTGCGCACCTGGCAGCACCGCAGCGCCGTGGTGCGTCACACGGTCACCGGACAGCGCTGCTGGTTCAACCAGATCGCCTTCCTCAACGAGCGGACCATAGACCCGGAGGTGCGCGAGTACCTGGTGGACGTCTACGGCGCCGAGGGGCTGCCGTTCAATACCCGCTTCGGCCACGGCGACCCGGTCGGCGACGACGTCGTGCAGCTGCTCAACGAGGTCTATGAGGCCCACACCATCTGTGAGCCGTGGCAGGCAGGCGACCTGATGCTGGTGGACAACGTGCGCACCGCCCACAGCAGGGAGCCATACCAGGGCCCGCGCGAAGTGCTGGTCGCGATGGCCGACGCGGTGCGCCTGGCCGACTGCTCGCCGACCGCCGGGGTGACCGCCTGATGACCGCCGCCGATTCCGGGTCCGCGCTGCCCGGGCCGGTCACCGTGCCGCCGTTCGCAGTGATCCCCGGTGCCCAGGTCAGCCGCGCCCTGCAGGGGCGGGAAAAGCAGGTCGTGGAGCTGGTCGAGGCCACCTACCGGCTGCACGGCGCCGGGGATTCGGTGAACCCGCCGTCCTACTTCCTGCGGTTCCCGACCGCCCGTCCTCCCGGATCATCGCGCTGCCCGCCTCGATCGGCGGCCAGGTCCGGGTGGATGGCCTGAAGTGGATCTCCAGCTTCCCTGGCAACGTGGCGGCCGGCGTCCCGAGGGCCTCGGCCGTGCTGATCCTCAACGACCACGACACCGGCTACCCGTTCGCCTGCCTGGAAAGCTCGATCATCAGCGCCACCAGGACGGCCGCGTCAGCGGCGCTGGCCGCGGACTGGCTCAGCCGCGGCCGGGAGCGCCCGGCCCGCGTCGGGTTCTTCGGGGTGGGCCTGATCGCCCGTTACATCCACACCTTCCTGGCCGGCACCGGCTGGTCGTTCGACGAGATCGGCGTGCACGACCTGTCCGCCGGCCACGCCGCCGGCTTCCGCGGCTACCTGGAGCAGTCAGGCACCGTCGGCCGGATCACCGTGCATGACCGCGCCGAGCAGCTGATCCGCTCCAGTGACCTGGTGGTCTTCGCCACCGTCGCGGGCCAGCCGCACGTCACCAACCTGACGTGGTTCGGGCATGATCCGCTGGTGCTGCACGTGTCGCTGCGCGACCTCGCGCCGGAGATCCTGCTCGCCTCGGCCAATTTTGTCGACGACATCGACCACTGCCTCAAGGCCGGCACCTCACCGCATCTGGCCGAGCAGCTCACCGGCAACCGGGACTTCCTGAGCGGGACGCTGGACGACGTGATGGCCGGGCGGGTGACCGTGCCGGCGGGCCGGCCGGTGGTGTTCTCGCCCTTCGGCCTCGGCGTGCTCGACCTCGCGGTCGGGAAGTACGTCTACGACGAGGTCGCCCGTTCCGGCGAGCTGCACGTCATCGACGGCTTCTTCCACGAGCTGCGCCGGTACGGCTGAGCGGCGGGGTCACCGCCCTCCGATGCCGGGGTATCACGGTCCGCAGAACCGGTAGCCTTTTCGTCTGCTGGCTCCATCCCCGAAGGCATACCGTCATGTCTGCAGGCACGTCGTACGACCGCGGTGCTGCCCGGCAGATCATGGTCACTACGGCGCTGCGGCTGGTCGCCGTGTCCGTTGCCTTCGGCCTGCTTTCCGGCACGGTCTCGGTCTTCACCGGCCTGCAGGATCACAGCCTGGGCGTCTTCGGGATCGGGCTGGGCGTCCTGGCCGACGTCACTGGGTCTGCGGTGCTGGTCTGGCGGTTTCGGGCCGAGCGCCGCCAGCCGATGCGGTCAGGTACGGCGGAGACCAGCGCGGCCGTCATCGTGTCTGCCGCGCTGGCCGTGGTCAGCCTCGTCCTCATCATCCAGTCCGTCCTCGCGCTGGCCGCCAGATCCCGGCCCGGCACGTCAAGCGTGACGCTGATCGCGGCCGGCGTCTCGCTCGCGGTCCTTGCCCCCCTGGCGGTGGCCAAGCGCCGCCTCGGAAAACGGATGAGCAGCCGCGCACTTCAGGGAGACGGTGCGCTCAGCGGCATTGGAGCGGCGACCAGCCTCCTCGCGCTCGCCGCCCTGGGGCTGAATGACTCCCTCGGATGGTGGTGGGCCGACCGGGTCGCGGCTCTCGTGGTCGCCGCCGTCGCGGCCGCTGAGGCATGGCGCACCGCCGGGATCACCCGCCGATTAGCTCAGCCGTTCGCCAGCACCGCGAAGCGCACGGATGGACGCCTCGAAGAAGGACAGGCGGGCGCGCACCACCTCGGCGTGCTGCGCGTCGCCGCCCCCTGGACGGCGTTCGGCTTCCATCGCCGAGCGAACGGCTTGCAGGGAAGCGTTCGCATCGGCCACCCTGGCCCGGGCGTTCTCATCAGGGGCCTCCTCGCGCAGCGCATACAGGCTCTGTGCGAGATCATCCGCGCGGCGCTGGATATCGGACCAGCGAGCGCCGGCGTCAGCCGCCGCGGGCCCGCCCGCGGCCTCGGACACGCTCATCGCGTCATAGAGGGCCGAGCCCTTCGCGTACGCGTCGATGACCCTCGACCGCCAGCCTGCCGCGGCCGCCGAGCGGCGGCCTGCAGAACGCGTGATCCATACGATCACGCCGATCAGGACCACGGCGCCGAGCACGATCCACAGCCAGAGCAGATTGGTACCCGACCCGGCGGGTGACGGGGAACCTGTCGCCTGCGCGGTCGGCGCTGGCGTGACGGCGGGCTGTGTGGTCGGAAGCGCAGGAGCAGCCGTAATGGTAGGGCCAGGCTGGCTGCTCGGGGGCCGGCTGGGCAGGATGCTGGCACTGCGGCTGGGCAAGCTGGAGATCACGCTCTTGGCTGCGCTTCCGCATCCCGTCGCCAGGCATCCGAGGACAACAAGGACCGCCGCCAGGATGAGCCGCTCAGGCATAAGGCGCTGCATGCCCGGTAGACCATCAAGCCGGCCTCTCCCGCGCCCCACCCGCTGCGGGTGATAACGCCGCCTAGCAGTGGCCCGGGGGCGGCGGGACGTCGAGCGCGGGGTTCCGGTTAAAAAAGCCCGTTGGCTTCAGCGTGAACCCGCACCGGGCCACGGGCATCACCGGCCAGTCCTCCGGCCGCGGGAGGTGGGTAGGCCCGAACGTGTGCCACAGCACGATGTCCGTGCCGTCGATGTCGCGGTCGCCCGCGACGAACGCCGGCAGGCCCGCGCCGCCCGGGTGCTGGTTGACGAAGTCGCCGGCCGGGTACCGCTGCGCCGGATCGTACCGGGTCACCCACAGGTGGTTGGCGGCGAAACCGGCCCGCGCGCGCACGGACGACGACGGGTCGGCCAGCAGCACCGGCGCCCCCTCCGGATACAGGGTGTAGGCCGTCGGCCGGCCGTACCGGTTGACCCGCTCGGTGCTGAGCACCCGCCAGGTCCGCGCCCGCGTGGAGTCGCACCGGCGCACGGCCCTGGCCTCGCTGCGCAGCCGGGTCACGGTCTGGGCGATGGCGTTGCCGTACGGGTTGCCTGGCCCGACCGGGGGACCGGCCAGGTCCACCTCCTCGACCGCGTTGGCCAGGCCGTCCACGGTCATGTCCAGCCGGGCGCTGAACAGGTGCTGGTGCACGGGCGCGCCGAGGCCCGGCGCGACCTCGGTCGAGTGCGGGTGATCGCCGCCCGGGTACGCGGCGGTGAACAGCGCGCCGGTCATCTTGACCTCGTGCTCGATCGTGCCGTCCAGGTAGAAGTACCAGTAGAAGCCGTAGTCGTAGTTGCCGACCGTGGCCCAGGACGAGACGACCAGGCGGCGCTGGCGGCGGGTCTGGGCCGAGCCGTTGAAGATGTCGGTGTGCTTCCAACCGATCCCGAAGTCCTCCTCGTGGATGCAGACCGCGTTGCGGATCACCTGCGGCGCGCCGAAGTCATCGGCCACGGTGGCGTCCAGGTAGGCGATCTCACCCAGGCAGTCGCAGCCACGCTCCAGCGAGTTGGTCCACTTCCCGAGCAGGTACTCGCCGCAGTCGAAGTACGTCTGCCAGTACCGGAACCGCGGGTCGCCGTACGGCACGACCAGTTCGGGGATGGACGCCCGGTAGACGAGCGGCCGGGTCTCCCCGCCGTCGTCCAGGCTGATCTGGTGCAGGACCAGGCCCTCGCGCGCGTCGAAGCCCACCCGCATCGACCAGCCCTGCCAGCGCAGCCGGTGACCGTCGAGCGTGAAGCTCGGCCCCTCCGGCTGGGTGATCTCGATCGGCCGCAGGCCCTCGCGCAGCGGCCCGCGCACCGCCGGGTCATCGTAGTCGCCGGATTCGTCCGGCACCGGCCGCTCGAACTCGTCGACGATCCGGAACACCTTGCGCTCGATGAGGTCGACATACGCGGCGATCCCGTCCACCGGGTGCGCCCACACGTAGTCGTGCTCCCGCTCCTGCCGGAACGCCAGCACCCGCACAAACCGGCGCCGCTCGTCGTCGCCCTCGTCGAACTTCCCGGCGGTCTGCGGGCAGGCCCGGATCTTGGTCACGTCGGCCAGGCCGCGCCTGGCCATCGCCGCCCGCCAGCCCGGATCGGCGCGGACCACTTCCTCGACCACGGCGAAGTCCTCGCTGATGATCGGCACCTGCCCGTCGGACGGCGGGTCGAGGACCCGGTGCGACACCACCCGGTTCTCGTCCAGGGACACGACCACGTCCGCCGACTCACCGGTCGCCACGTCGATCAGGAACGCCCGCAGCCGCCGGGCGGGCCGCCCGTCCGGCGGCCCGGCCAGCACCTCGTCCTTGGGCGGCTCCTCCAGCCCGTAGTAGGCGAACCTGGCCGTGTCGCCGAGCAGGCCCGCGTCGGCCAGGATCTGCCGCCCGGCCAGGAACTCCGCCCCGTCCGCGGGGTCGAGGGGATGGGCGGCGAGCGAGCCCAGCTCCGCTGGGCGGATGGCCGCGTCCGTCATGCCAGATCCTTCCTTTCGCTGGCCCTACTCGTCGGCCACGATCGAGCCGGCCCGCTCACCGAGGGCCGGGTCCCGCCGGTTCATCACGTAGGCGTAGATGACCGAGATCACCACGATGGCCAGCGCGGCGTACGGGAACCAGCTGTACGGCTGCTCCTGTCCCGGCTTGGTGAGGTAGTACACCGGGACGGCGATGGCGATCATCCCGAGCACCGGCAGCACGATGTGCTTGACCACGCTGAACTCGGCCGGGCGGTACTTGCGGTAGTAGAACGGCAGCGCGAGGTTGGCCAGGAAGTACACCACCAGCACGAGGATCGTGCCCATGGTCGAGGACTCGAAGAAGAAGTTCAGCGGGTCCATGCTGCCGCTGTTGCCGCCGATCAGGTGCCCGAGCAGCCACACCACGATGATCGCCCCAGCGATGGCGGTGAACGTGTAGAGGGCGTTGACCGGGGTGCGGCGGACCGGGTGCACCCGCCCGATCCAGCGCGGCAGCAGGCCCTCGCGGCCCGCGTTGAAGATCAGCCGGGCCTGGGAGTTGATCGCGGAGATCAGCACGCCCAGGGTGGAGGTCAGTCCCGCGATGTAGGCCAGGAACGCGACGAAGGCCGCGACGTTGTGCGCGACCGTGATGAACGGGATCGGCGCCGCGGAGAGCTTCGCTCCGTTGTAGCCGAAGCCGGTGACCGTGGCGTAGGCGAACAGGACGTAGCCCACCCCCATCATCGCGATGGACAGGAAGACCGCGCGCGGCACGTTGCGCCGGGGGTTACCGGTCTCCTCGGCCAGGGCGGCGGAGTTCTCCCAGCCGATGAACAGGTAGACGGCGAGCGGGAAGCCCGCGGCCAGGCCGCGGAACCCGTTGGTGATGTGGCTCGGGTAGAACGGCACCGCGCTGAGGTGCCCGCCGTTCTGGATCAGGGCCGCGACCGATACCACGATGAGCACCAGCATCTCGAAGGCGAAGAAGAAGCCCGCCAGCTTGGTCGAGACGCCCACCCCGCGGACCGTCATCGCCACGGCACCTGCGGTCAGCAGCACCGAGAAGATGATCCACGGCACGTTCCAGCCGAAGTAGTAATTCAGCACCGTGGTCAGGAACCCGCCGGAGATGGCCAGGACCGAGGAGATCGCGATGATGTACCCGGCGCCGCACAGCAGCGCGGTGGTCACCGCGCTGGTCCCGCCGAAGGTCTTGCCCACGAACGAGATGAACCCGCCCGTGGACGGCTGGGCCCGGGAGAACTGCGCCAGCGTGTTCCCCAGCAGCGCGATCGCGATAATCGCCGCGATGATCGTCAGGGGCGAGGCGACCCCGGCCGTGAACACCAGGAAGCCGAACCCGAAGTAGAAGCTGTAGGCGGGGCCGATGTTCGCCATCGTCGAGGCCGAGATGTCGATCAGCTTCAGTGCCCCGCGGTGCAGGCGGTCGGGAGATTCCGGGGCCTTGGTTTCTGAGAACGGAACGGATGCCGCGTCGCTCATGTTCCCTCCACAGTGCGGCCGCCTGTATGGCGGCACTGCCTTTATGGTCTGGCGCGACGCCCTGCAGGGGAAGGTGTGGCGCCCGGGTTGTTAGTGGGTTGTTAGTAGAGATACCGGACAAGCTTGGCAAGCGCTTTCCAATTGTGCGTGAAGGTATCCGGCCGCGCAAGAGCCGCGCCGGAGCGGAGGTGCAGGCCGGGCGGTCGCGGCCGGGATCCGCCCGGTCAGGCGCGAGGCGGGTGCGGGACCGTGCTGTCCCGCATGATCACCTCGCCGGGCACTGGGACGACGCGCGGCTGGCCGGGGTCGCCCTCGGCGAGAACCAGGTTCGCCGCCATCTCGCCCATCCGCTTGAGCGGCAGCCGGACCGTGGTCAGCGGCGGCGTGACGTCGCGCAGCGTGAGGATGTCATCGAAGCCGGCCACCGCGACGTCGGCCGGGACCGCGATCCCGGCCGCGCGCAGCCGGGCCAGCGCGCCGACCGCCATCACGTCGTTGACCGCGAACACGCAGTCCGGCAGCGGCCCGCCGGCGGCCAGGATCGAGCTCATCGCCCCGTACCCGCCGTCCCTGGTGAACGCCCCGTGGACGATACGGGCCGGGTCCAGGCCGACGGACCAGGCCTCGAGCCCGGCGCGGAAGCCGCCGATCCGCTCTTGCACGGTCAGCAGCCCGCGCGGTCCGGCGAGCACGGCGAACCGGCGGTGGCCCAGCGCGGCCAGCGCGCGGGCCAGGGCGTCCGCGCCCGCGGTGTTCTCCGGCATGATCGTGTCCACGCCGAGCAGAGGCTGGCCGACGCAGACCGTCCGGCCGCCCTGCCGGCCGAACGCGGCGATCTCCTCGCTCAGCGCGCCGCGCCCCGCGGCGTCGTCGGTCCGGCTGCCGATCAGGATCACCGCGCGGGCCCGCTGCGCGCGCATCAGGGCCACGTACTCCCGCTCCGCTGTCTCGCTGGCCGGCGTGCTGGCCATGCAGACCAGCAGCTGGCGGGAGTCGGCCACGTCGATCAGGCCGGCCGCGATCGAGGAGAAGTACGGGTCGGCGATGTCATGGACCACGACGCCTACCATGCTGCTGCGCCCGGTGGCCACCGCTCTGGCCTGCAGGTTCGCGGTGTAACCGAGGTCAGCGACGGCCTGGTGCACCCGCCGCGCCAGATGCGCGCCGACCCGGCGTGACCCGTCGTTCACCACCCGGGACGCCGTGGTGATCGACACGCCCGCGCGGTCGGCGACGTCCTGCAGGGTCACCCGGGATCCGGGCCGGCCGTCGCGCACGACGCCGCCGGCGGGGTTAGTGTCCGACACAGCCTCTCCTGCCCCAGCACCGAGCGGCCCGCGTCCCGGCCGATTCCATGATCCCGGACTGAAACCCACCCATATCGCGGGTCTGGGTCCGGGATCATGAACACGCCTCCAGCGGTTGACCTAGCTTTTCAGCCCAGCCTAACCTTGGAAAGTGCTTTCCCAAACTGGGGTGCGTAGACCCCGCGCCCCGGCTTGAAGGGTGATCGAGGGTACGGGCTTGAAGGGCGACCGAGGTACGGCTTGAGGGGTGATCATGGCGCGGCCGGAAAGGTGATCGATGGCACGCAAGGTTCTGCGCGTGGCTCTGAACGGCGTGACCGGGCGGATGGGCTACCGGCAGCATCTGGTCCGGTCCCTGCTCAGCATCCGCGAGCAGGGCGGCGTGCCGCTCGCCGACGGCTCGGCCGTCTTCCCCGAGCCGGTCCTGGTCGGGCGCAGCGAGGAGCGTCTGCGCGAGATCGCGGAGCGGCACGGCCTGCGGCACTGGTCGACCAGCCTGGATGAGGTGCTGGCCGACCCGCGGGTCGAGGTGTACTTCGACGCGCAGGTCACCAGCGCGCGGGAGCCGAGCCTGGGCCGGGCCATCGCCGCCGGCAAGCACGTGTACACCGAGAAGCCGGTGGCCGGCTCGCTGGACGGCGCGCTGCGGCTGGCGCGAGCAGCGCGCGAGGCCGGCATCACGAACGGCGTCGTGCAGGACAAGCTGTTCCTGCCCGGGGTGATCAAGCTGCGGCGGCTGCTGCGGGAGGGCTTCTTCGGCCGGGTCCTGGCGGTGCGGCTGGAGTTCGGCTACTGGGTGTTCGAGGGCGACGGGCTCCCCGCGCAGCGGCCGTCCTGGAACTACCGCCAGGAGGGTGGCGGGGGCATCGTGCTGGACATGTTCCCGCACTGGCAGTACCTGCTGGAGGACCTGTTCGGCCCGATCACGGCGCTGTACGCGCGGCAGGCCACGCACGTTCCGCGGCGGTGGGACGAATCCGGGGCGCCGTACGACGTTACCGCCGCTGACGCGGCGTACGCGGTGCTGGAGCTCGAGGGCGGCGTGATGGCGTCGGTCAACTCGTCCTGGGCCGTCCGGGTTAACCGGCGTGAGCTCCTCGAGCTGCACGTGGACGGGACCCACGGCAGCGCGGTCGCCGGGCTGCGCCACTGCGCGGTGCAGCACCGCGTGTCCACCCCGATGGCGGTGTGGAACCCTGATCTGCCGGACCCGGTCGACTACCCGGCGCAGTGGACCGACATCCCGGACAACACCAGCTTCGACAACGGGTTCAAGGTGCAGTGGGAGCAGTTCCTGCGCGCCGCAGCCGAGGGCACCGGCGTCCCGTGGGATCTCGCCGAGGGCGCCAAGGACGTGCAGCTGGCCCGGCTCGCCCGGCAATCGTCGGCCGAAGGGCGCCGGATCGATGTCCCGGCGCTGGCGGTCTGAGGCATGAGCGTCTTGCCGGAGGCGAGCCAATGAGCGCGGAAATCCGGCTGCCCGGGCGCCCGGAGCCGCTGCTCATCGCCGACCCCGGCTGGGCCCGCGGCTACCCGCCGCCGGTCTCCCGGAGCGTGTACGCGGCCGCGCACGTGGCCGCGCGGCCCGGAGGCGAGATTGACTGGGAGTCCACGCTGGGCTTCCGGGACTTCCTCTGGGACTACGGGTTCGGGGTCGCCGAGGCCATGGACACTGCGCAGCGCGGCATGGGGCTGTCCTGGCCGCAGGCGCAGGAGCTGATCGCCCGGTCCGCCGCCCGCGCGGCCGAGCGCGGCACGGTGATCGCCGCCGGGGCCGAGCTCGGCGAG
>Ga0137385_10002303_pt1 | contig 16257 bp, 16 predicted proteins | sample SagtaG_FD_104921 | JGI IMG/M metagenome (GOLD analysis project Ga0137385, IMG submission 104921) | Vadose zone soil microbial communities from Sagehorn Ranch, Mendocino, California, USA - Sage2_R_80_16 metaG | ecosystem: Environmental > Terrestrial > Soil > Vadose zone | place: USA: California...
CACGCATGAAATGAAGTAAGGAGTTCGCGATGAGAGTTGCGATTTTTGGTGCTTCAGGTAAGACAGGCGGCTTGCTAGTCGACCGAGCTCTCGCAAAAGGTTACGAGGTCACAGTGCTGGTTCGCAATGCGAGCAAGTTCAAGAAGGAGGGAGTACGCGTTGTTACAGGAGACGCGACAAAGCTCGACGATGTGCTTCACACAGTGCGAGGGCAAGATGCCGTCATCGATGCCATCGGCGGCAGCACTCCTTACAAAACGACACTGCTGGAAAGTACGTCTGTACGTAACATGATCGACGCCATGCAGGCAGAAGGTGTTCGAAGGCTTGTCGTTATCTCGATGATGGGCATCGGCGATAGCAGGACTCAAGCGCCTTTCTGGTACAAGCACCTGCTGATGCCGACGTTTCTTCGCGGATCGACAAAGGACAAGATCCTCATGGAAGAAGAGGTAATCAAAAGCGGGTTGAACTACGTCATTGCGCGTCCGCCTATCCTCAAGGATGATCGGCCAACTGGCGGCGCGACCGTGATCCGAACCAACACAACCGGCCATACGATCACACGCGCGGATTTGGCCGACTTTCTGGTCGATCAACTTACAGCGGATGACTATCTCGGTCGCGCGGTCACCGTGGTGAATACGTAAATCGTCATTCTTGAAATCAGGCAGGTAACAAGATCAACTCCCGATCGTCGATGATACGGAAACGACCGAATTCCTTCCGGCTGGGCGAGCGTTCCGGAGTTGCCCGGTTCCACGACAGATTGGCCTGAACTCCTCAATGAGTGGAGTGTCGCCTTCTTACGAACTGCCAGCATTAGCATCAGTAGAGGCGATCTACCAATCATGACGTGGCGCGAATATCACGAAGCTACAAAGCATAGCGTTGAATCGCTGCGGCGAGCACGGCAGGTTCTCGACTGGGCGAACATGCCCAATCCGTTTCGACACTACGAGGGTGTGCCCGTGCTCGATCTGCCGGTAGATCCTCCCGCCCCAGAAATACCAGCAGTCGATGTGCTTCAAGGCACTTTTGGCACCACTCTCGCGGACGACGGACCGGTCTTCCTCTCGCAGCTACTCTTCTATTCTGCTGCGATTAGCGCGTCGAAGCTTGTCCCGTCCTCCGGATATAGATATGCGCTAAGAGTGAATCCGTCCTCCGGGAACCTGCACCCGACGGAATTCCACTTCCTCACACGGGGCCTGAAGGGATGGCCAGATGGGTTATATCACTACGATCCATCCAGACACATGGCGGAGCAGCGCGGGCGCGGCGATTTTAAAACGAAGGCAGCCAATGGATCTGCACCGGTTGTATTTGTTTTGACCAGTATCGTTTGGCGCGAGTCATGGAAGTACGGTGAACGGGCATATCGATACTGCTTGCACGACATAGGACACGCATGGCAGGCGCTTGCACTCTCTGCCCGGGCTATCGGATGCGATAGCTTCGCGGCCGGACATTTCCCGGACGATGAAGTGGCCCAGGTGTGTCGCCCGAACATGGATGAGTGGCCAATGCTGATTGTGAGCCTGTACGGCAAGTCCATCCCACTGCGCGAAGCGGACACCGCCGAGACTGTCTGGTTCGGCGGGCAGGCGAACCAGCTGTCGGAGGAGACGATTACGCACCCACTGATTGATAGCATCCACCTCGCCACGAAACAAAACAGCAGCGAGAGCAGTGGCACCTGTTTCGCAGAGTCGTCCCCAACTGGCTCCGGCGAGATCAAACTGCCTTCTCCGGCGTCCTCGAGTCGCAGCTTTGGCGAAGTGGCGCGTACGCGGCGCTCGGCGCTCGACTTCCTGGGTGGAAAGCAATCGATATCATTGGCGCAGCTCTCGGCCATCCTCAATATCACAGCCCAGCCATTGTCGGCTGACTTTGCCGGCATGCGTTTCATTCAGCTGTATTTGTATGCTCACCGCGTCGATGGGTTACAACCCGGCGTCTACAGGTTCGGGCCGGAATGTGCCGAGTTGGAGCAAGTGAAGGGTGGCGACCAGCGCGTAGCGGCCGCCGGTCTGAGCCTCGGGCAGGACCTGGCTGGGAACTCTTGCGTGACCTTTTCTATGATCGGCGATCTCGAACGTGCTGCTGGCATATATGGAGACCGTGGTTATCGCTATGTGCATTTTGAAGCCGGCGCTATTGGCCAACGTCTGTATCTAGCCGCTGAGGCACTCGGGTTGGGTGCGACCGGCATCGGCGCCTTCTACGATGATGAGGTGCACCGTCACCTCGACCTTGTGCCCAGCCAGGGCCAGGTCGTATACCATTTTGCGATCGGTTATCCGGTTCCCGATCTGCGCGTCTCCGCATCCAATGAGCCGCAGGAAATCACATGGTAGGCATACTCGTGCATGGCGACAATCATTTCATCGTGCGCGGCCCATCGCCGGAACGAGACGTTGCACGAGCACTGATTCGACACTGGTCCATTATTCAGATTGGAGCTATAACACCTCCTTCGCTTGAGGAATGGCGGATCAGCACGAAGGAGTTCCGAGAAGATCTGGAATGGGCAGTGATCGTGCCGGGAACCAGTGAAATATCTCCTGCGTAACGCAGTTATTGGATGAACTCTCAGCGCGGGGAATCATTATCCACAACTCAGGCGTCGACTCCCGGTAGCTTGTCTTGTCGACGAAGAGTGTCAGACAACTCCGGCACCGGTACCAATCCTCGCTCAACTCCCGAGCCGTTGGGGATCCGGAAGTTATCCCTCCATCTCCCTGATTGACGAGAATATCTGGAGTGCATGATTCGACCGGCTACCGCCTTAGAAACGCGCATTGGCCTGTCGCCAAGTGAGGTTTAATTTCCCGGTTTGTGACCTGCCCGGAATCAGATCTCAGGCTCAACGCACCCAGGCCAGCCAGGCCCATCCGACCGCCAGCGTCGCCAGCGTGACTGGAATGCCGACTCGCGAATAGTTCCAAAAGCCGATGTGCACTTCGTTGTGCGCTCGCTCCACAACAATGAGATTCGCGACGGAGCCCGTAATCGTCAAGTTTCCCGCCAGCGTGCTGGCCATGGCAAGTACCAGCCAGCCGGTGTGCGGATCGCGGAATGCCGGTACGAGCGACTTGAGCAGCATCACTGCCGGCACGTTACTCACCAAGTTCGACAACACCGCCGTCACGACCGCGAAGATGCCTTCGTTCTGAAGATTAAAGCGATCCGCGATTTCGAAGAGGTAGCGGGTCAGGCCGGAGTTTTCCGCGCCGCCCACAATCAGGAACAGGCCCACAAAGAACACTAGCAGCCCCCAATCAACTTCGTCGTAAACCAGTCGCGGATTGCGTGTGCGCGTGATAAGCATAAGCGCGGCCCCGATGGCAGCCATCATGGCAGGCGGAACGCCCGCAAGAAAGCCGCCCAACACGAGTGCAATCACGATGGCGGGCTTGCGAAGTTCGCGGGCAGAAACGTGTGGCGTCACAGCCTTGATACCCCCGGCTTCTTCAGGTACATGATCGTTGCCGAACATTTGGTGGATGATCAGCCAATCCAAAAGCAGGCCGATGAGTGCTACCGGTCCGAGGCGCCAGATGAAGTAGCGGTAGGTTAACCCGGAGAATGAGCCAATCAGCATGTTTTGAGGGTTTCCGGTGATGGTGGCGACACTGCCGATGTTGGCCGAAGTCGCCACCGCGAGCAGGTATGGCAGTGGCTTCAATCCCATGCGGCGCGTAGCCATAAGTGCGAACGGAACCATGACTAGGCAGATGATGTCGTTGACGAAAAACGCCGAGAGCACCCCGGTGATGAAGATGACCGTGGGTAGAAGGTGATGCGGTTTCAGGCGCGTGATGATCTGCTCTGTGATCCACTCGAAGAAGCCCGCAAGATGCAGATAGCCGACCACCAGCATCATGGAGAACAGCAGTACCAGCGTGCCGAAATCAATGAAACGCAGCGCCTCGGTGGCAGGAACGATACGAAAGGCAACCATCAGCACGGCACCGATGATAGCCATGCCGGGGCGATCGATCTTCATGCCGGGCAGCTTGCCTAAGGCGAATACGAAGTAGCTGACGACAAAGACAGCGTAGCCAGCGGTGACCTGCCACTCGGCAAGAGGGATAGGTGATCCCGGTACAGCCGCTTGCAGGAGAAAAGGCAAGCTCATGATGAATGAAGTGTACGCGAGGAGAAAGGTAGAGCGAAGAAGCGAAGGCACGGATATTTGTCGACAAAATCACTATGACCAGCGCGAGGAACCTCTTACACGCTATTCCTCCGCTACGATTCTGGATACTCGTTTATCACGCGAATCCCGGTTGGTCACTCTAACGAGCCGCCAATTCGTCTCGGTTTCGCCAAATCGCCATCGCACTCAACGACAGTGGCACCGACAAGCCAAATACTGCATCCCACATCACACAACCATCACAGCGGAGAATGATGAAGATGAGCAACCTCAAGGCTGAGGCACTCCTGCGCGAGTTCCATTACAACGGCATTCGCATTCCCGATCCGGGTCCGGACCTCACCGTGGAGCAAGTCCGCGACTTGCTTACGCCCCAATACCCGGAGATCGCCACCGGGTCGGTATCCGGCCCCGAAGCTACTGGCTCAGTGCTGCGCTACACCTTCAGCCGGGCGATTGGCACGAAAGGTTGAGCGATGCAATCGACGGTGGCCACAGCGGCTGACCTCCTGGCGCTGTTCGCGGCGAAGGCGACGGTTCCACCTCCGGAGTCGAGCCAGATACTCGTGAGGCACTTCCAATGCAAAGAGTCTTTCAAAGCCGCTCAGTATCTCGCCGAAGCGATGGATCGCTACGCCGCAGGCGACGGCCATCCGCTGCCAGCTCCAACCGAACTATTGCCCCCGTTGGGATAACCACACTGGCGCCGGTCTTCACGCTGGCGCTGCCCGTGTTGGGAACGGTGCCAACAACATACAGCCACGAATTCCGTGCCGAGTTGCTCTACGACCTGTGTGCGGCTTTGGTGCGAGAAGGGGTCGGAGGTTTAGATACATGGCGGAAGTGCGAAGAAAACGCCGTGCTCTTCGCCCAGCGCGCCATCATAGAGAGCATCGGCGAGGAGCGTTTTAACCTGCTTCAACGCAACGTCGATTATCACCTTAGCGTGAGCGACGTAGCCGAACGGGATGGCGCGGACAAGTTACTCGGGAATGGCCGGCTGGCTGTGACCATCGAATGCAACGGGTGCGGCTTTCTCAAGATCGGCCCGGCAATTGCGGCTCTCGAAGCGGAGTCCCCGGGTCTCGGCGTAGCGTTCTACTGGACGCTGACCTATGCGCTCTATCGAGTGATGCGGATCTATAACCACGATGATGCCCTGCAGTATGAAGAGCGGATGCACGAGTACGCCGAGGACGACGAGGAGAATCGCGAGCAGTACGAATTTCCCGAAGTAGAGAAGGCGCTGCCAGAGTGCATCCAGAAGACATTGACCTCCGAAGACCATCGCACATTCACTCTGGGAGCACGGCGACTTCTTCTTAGCCACAGGAGGGGCAAGTTCCACTCCTGGATCGAACGCGTGCGGACAATCGAGCGACTTTCGCGGGTTCGGATGCCAACCGACGGGTACTTCCGCGAGGATGGCGGCTATGACACGATCCCACTGCCGTCTCTGCTGGTGGCCTTCAAGGAGCACGATGCAGTTGTTGCGTGTTTCGACGAAGAGAGCCAGTACATGTTGGAGGGCAGTGCGGAGCCAACTTTAGGCGTCGTCTTCTCCCCCCAAAAGCCCGAAGAGGTGCGGCGCGCACTACGAGCGGTTGGGCGATTCATCGCCCTCAATCACGAGCTCTTCCAACTGGCGGAAGCTCTCGCGGAGTGGGAGAAATGCAATGCAGGTACACATCTCTATCGGGGAGAACCATCGCTTCGAGTTGCGTGAGGCGCTACTGGTCTATGGAGATGGCCAGCGCAGCTTCGTTACTCGGCACCAGGTGACACTTCACAAGGACGCACCACCGACACTCGAACCGGCGCAGCCTCTCTCTCTTGGATTTCTCGAGTCGTTGATGCGCTCACTCGCCGGCAGTTCAACGGCCGAGGTCCTTCCTGAAAATGTACTCGCCAAAGGGGACCGCATGATCGCCTGGTGGACGGCTGCGCGCCGCCGCCAGATGTTCTATGAGAACTCCGAACGGAAGGCCGCGGGATTGAACGGCCACACGTTTCCGCAGCCTGCCTTGGTATGGCGCGTCGATAACGGGGATCTGAAGATTCGGGCTCTGGCCGAGAACAGGCGGCCGGCCGCGACGACGACACTGGCGGTCGCACCGTTCTGGAACCTATCGGACGACGGCCGTGTCTGTACGGGCACTATGCGCCGCCCAGACAGTGCAAGGGCAGCCTCGATTCCGGAATGGGAGCGCGGTTTCTACGAGAGCGCCTTCACGCACGCCAACGTGGGCCGCTTGACCCGCCACACCGGAGGGTTCGAGGGACTGTGGAGCGACCTCGCGGGCAAACGCACACCGTTTCCGGTCAAGACATTGATCCGGTTGCCGCAGACGCTGGCGCAGTTCGTGCGCGGAGGGAGAGACTAGCATGCGCGTGGAGCACAATCTCCCGCCCGATCTGCTTCGGCGTCGTGCAGTGCGTGTCCTGGTTGTCGGAGCGGGCGGAACTGGCAGCGCCATCGTTATGGGGCTGCCGTACCTCGACCAGGCGATGCGCGTCTGGGGCCATCGCTACGGCCTCGATGTCGCCATGATGGATGCCGATGCGGTTTCTGAAACGAATTGTGTCCGGCAGCCCTTCTCAATCTCCGACATCGGCCAGAACAAGGCCACCGTCCTCATCAATCGCATCAATCTGTTCTGGGGTACGAGCTGGTCGGTTTTCCCCAATCATTTTCACACTCGTTCCTTCGACCGCAACCAGGACAGATGCCCGGACTTGGTTTTTGGGTGCGTGGACACCCGCGCCGCCCGCAAGGCAATCGAGGATTCGTTCTCTCGCTCCTTAAGCCGAACTTGCTATTGGCTCGACCTTGGCAACAATGCGGCTAGCGGCCAATTTGTTCTCGGCCAGCCGCTGAACGCGCGCAACCGCCGCAAAGCGGAGCGGCTCCGCACAGTCAGTGAGCTATTCCCAGAAATCGTCGACTCAGAAGCGGGCGAGGACCCGTTGCCGAGTTGTTCGGCCCTTGAAGCATTGGACCGGCAGGAGCCGTTCATCAACCAGACACTCGCTGCCAGTGCGTTAGCCATGCTGGCGCAGCTCTTTCGGTACGGAAAGCTAAGTCATCATGGCGCCTTCTTCAATGCGAAGTCAGGAAAGATGAGCGCATTGCCTGTCGATCCGGATCTTTGGTCGAAGATGCGGAGACGCTCCAAGAAAGCCGATTCCAGGACGTTGTGATCTCTTGTAATGACAGCGGCGTATTGTGAAACCGTACCGGAGGCTGTCAATGAAGATGACGCTCGATCCCGACTTGGCCCTGGAAGCAAAGGCACTGGTAGCTTTGGTCTTTCGCAATGGCCCGATCGAGGACCTGCATGCAGGAAGGGCTTGCAAGGTTTGCAGCGGCAATAAGGAAATCTCCCACATCTCCAATGTAGAGATGAAAGCGATCATGAAGTCGGCGGTCAATACTCTCTATCGCCTTTTGTGGCGGCGGGACTCTGATCCTGATGCCTACAACGAAAAGTTAGCGTTGGGACGACGCTTCACCCTGCACTGGGATGATCCGGAACTCGAGGAGCCAACGAGGAAAGGGTCATGCCCTAAATGACCCACCTCACCTGGAGACACCCATGTTCAAAGAACTCGCCCCTTACCTGCGGCAGCGCGCCGTCCTGCTGACCGTCACCCACATCGAAGATGATCAAATTCGCGTGAACGTCATCCCACAGAAACTCAAGGATGGCGAGAACGCCGCTTTAACAACGCCCCTGACCGTAACCGGGTCGGCAGACGAGCTTGACCGGGATCTGCCGGCGACCCTCGTCAACTTCGCCTCTGCGCACCTGCAACTTAGGAACACACTGGATCGGGCGAAGGCGGAGATGGATGCTGCAGCGAAGACCGCTCAGGCAGAAGCCCGGTCAAAGGCCAAGACAACGGAAAAGAAAGCGCCGAAGCCGGAGATAACTACGCCCACCGATACCCCAAAGCCGGCGCAGCCGGTGAAAGAGGATCCTTCGAGGACGGCGAACCTCTTCGATGCGCCTGAGCCACCGGCGACTACGGCGGCTGAATTTGACGAGGAAGAGGAGATTCTTGCCGAAGCCGCCGAAGACGAGCCAACAGATGAATTCCACGACTTGGACGAGGCCGCGTGAGCGCCAATACTAGTTCCGCTAGCCCTTCTTTTCTTGGGCAACTGTTTCATCGAAACCGCGTTGACGAGCGCCATGTCGCGGTCAATCACCTACTGTCTGAGTGGCTGAAGTCTACTTCACGAGTTCCGGTTGCGAACGGGTCGATGCAGGTCTTCAGGACCGAAAGAGCTCGAATGAAATTGGCGATTTATCGCCAACTTACGTCGACAGTGTTGGCCCCAGCGTCCTAACCGCCGCCAATTCGGGTTGATCCAAACTCCATCAAACTACTCCATCCTCAAAGCCCTCACAGGATTTATGGATGCCGCACGTCGCGCTGGAATAATTCCAGCAAGGAATGCCGCCAAAGCCAGGATCATAATCGCGCCCGCCATCACATTGAAGTCGGCGCCGGTGATCTCATAAAGCTGCGACTTCACAAATCGTACGCAAAGCAGCGCGACAGGGATTCCGATTGCCAGCCCCACCACGGCTTGAATCATCGCTCCCCGCAATACCATCGCAACCACACCTCCGCGCGCGGCGCCCAGCGCCATGCGGATGCCTATCTCCGGAGTCCGCCGAACAACGGAATAGGCAGTCACGCCGTATAAACCAATGATCGCTAGCAGCAGCGCCAATGCGCCAAACAGCGTCGACAGTCGCGAGATCATACGCTCCTCGGTAAACTGGTCGGCAATCTGCTGGTCGAAGGTCTGAAATTGAATGACCGTCAGGTTTGGATTGATGCTGGCAAGCGTCGTCCGTGCAAGTCTTTCCATATCGCTCACCGGACGGTCGGTCTGAAGCACAATCGCTCCCAGATAGAGCATATCGTCCTTTTCAATTGGCTGTTTCGAACTCCTCGGCCGCTGCATCATCGGCACGAAATACATCAGGTGGTCCTTCTTTCGCACGCTGGTGTAGACCGTATCTTCCACCACTCCTACAATCTCAAAATCTCCAGTAGAATCCGGTCCCGGCGATCCGAAATGTTGTCCGATCGGGTTCTCGCCAGCTTTGAACAGGTCTCTAACAAAGGTTTGGTTCACCACTGCCACCGTTGTAGCTGCCGGCGTATCACGCGTGTCGATCCCGCGCCCCATCACCACCCGCGTTCCGACAGAATCAAAATATTCCGCATTCGCCCGAATGACTGAGGCCCAAACATCCGGGTAGGGATGTCCCTGCACCTGGACTCCCCAGCCGTTGTTGTTGTCTTCCATGGGCGTGTATGAGGCGATGCCCACCTTCATCACGCCCGGCAGCGCATGGAAGCGCTCCTCCATGGTCCGGTACAATGCCTCCAGTTGGGTTTGCGTATAGCCCGCAGTCTGAGGGTTGATGTGCACGATATAGCGGTTCCTCGCATCGAGCTTGAGGTCTGTGCCCTCGAGTTTTTTCAGGCTCTCCAGGAACAATCCGGCAACAACCAGCAGCACCAGCGAAAGTCCAACCTGAACCACCACCAGTCCACGTTGCAAAACAGAAGTTCCCATCGCCGTCGTTCGCGTGCTGTTCCGCACTGCGTCGACCGGCCCCACCCGCGCTGCAATCCACGCCGGCGCCACGCCGAAGAGAACCCCCGTTAGCAGCGACAAGCCGCACGCGAACTCCAGAACTGAGAGCGACGGGCCCGCATGGATCGGTACGCTGTGTGCCCCCGGGAAAGCCAACATCAGCAGCATGCGCGCTCCCGCATAGGCGACGCCGAGTCCGACGATACCGCCCATTCCGGCGAGCACGATGCTCTCCGTCAGCAATTGACGAATGATTCTTCCGCGCATGGCTCCCAGCGCAGCGCGCATTGAGATCTCCGCGCGCCGTGCCATCCCACGCAACAGTAGAAGATTCGCAATGTTAGCGCAGGCGATCAACAGTACGAGACTTGCAATCCACATCAACAGATGCAGTTTTGACCCATACCACTCCTGCATTGCCTGGATGCCCGCGCCGCCCGGCGTCAGCACGACATGGACCTTCTTCAGCAATGTCTTGCCCTGCTCCGATGAAAACTCCTCGTCCGTTGCGAGTGCGTGCCGCAGCAGAGCCGTCACCTTTTCTTGCAGGGGGGCGATCGCCACGCCCGGCATTACGCGTCCGACAATGTAAAGCCAATCCTGTTCGGGATCGTGAACGTACGGGGCGTTTGCCAGCACCGGCATCGACTCGATTGGCAGGTAGAATTCCGCTGGCGCGACCGACATTCGGTCGCCATAGAAGCCCTCCGGGGCAATGCCAACAATCGTTACCGGCTTAGTATTGATCCAGAATGTACTCCCCACCAACGAGGCGTCGCCCGCGTAATTGCGCTGCCAGGCCTCGTAGCTCATCACTGCCGTCATGGGCGCGCCTTGCGTATCGTCTGCAACCATCAGCAAGCGACCGGCCTGCGGCTGGAGTCCAAATGTGCGAAAGTAATTCCCGGAGACAAACTCGGCCTCCACTGAGCGCGCGGCTCCCTGCGCGCCGTCGCGGCGAGCGATAATGGGCCGGCCCCAGAAACCGGCCTGCATCGCCGCCAACTCCTCAAATTCCGGCACATTCTTCTTAAGTTGCTCATACGTGTCGGTCGAGAACATCGCAAAGTCGCCATCCTGCCGATTCCCTGAGCCCACGCAGCAATCGTTATTGTCGCCCAGGCGCACCAGCGATCCAGGATCGGCGACAGGAAGCTTCTTCAATAACACCGCATTCACCAGCGTGAAGATCGCAGCATTTGCTCCGATTCCCAGCGCCAGTGTCAGCAGCACCGTGATGGTGAATGCCGGCGTCCTCAGTAACTGTCGTAACGCATAGCGAATATCCCGGGCGGTTGTTTCGAGAAATGTAATGCCACGCGACTCTCGACAATCCTCCTTGACACGCCCCAGACCGCCGAACTCAAGTCGGGTTTGCCGCATGGCTTCCTCTCGTGTGAGGCCAGATCGAACATGCTTATCCACCTGCTCCTCGAGATGAAATCGCAGTTCCTCGTCAAGTTCGTTCTCAACGGCGCTCCGCCGGAACAGAGACCGAAGACGGAAAATCAAATCACTCACCATGCCGAACCTCCTAGACCGTTCCCAACACCTGAGCCACGGCAACCGTCAATTTCGCCCAGGCGTCGGTCTCCACTTCGAGTTGCTGACGTCCGCTCTTTGATAGCTCGTAGTATTTGGCACGACGGTTGTTCTCCGACGTTCCCCAGTGAGCCTTGATCCAGCCGCGACGCTCCAAGCGGTGAAGTGCGGGATAAAGCGAACCTTGCTGAATCCGCAATACGTCACTCGACATCTGCTGAACTCGCTCTGAGATAGCCCAACCGTGTTGGCGGCCGAGCGCAAGTGTCCTCAGAATCAGGAGATCCAGGGTTCCTTGTGGAAGGTCAATATGTTGGGCGGTCACGCTTCCCCTTTCACTTCTACACGAAGACAATACACCTCTTCTTGTAGAAGCACAAGGGGAACGAGCGGTGGGATCTGGGCCATAGATTAATTCAAGGGAAGAGCGATGCCTCCGTATTCTCTCGCGGATCACGAAAGTTGCTGAGGCCGACTCCCACCAGACGAAATCTCTGTCGGGAATCGAGGCTCACGTTGTCTCGCAATGACAGAGCGATCCGCGTCAGTTCTTCGCAAGAAGCGGGCGGCAAAAGTGGGGTTTGACTTCGCGTTAGGACTTGGAAATGTGCTGTCTTCAGCTTCAAGACGACTGTGCGGGCGATCCTCGATTCTTTCCGTGATGCCTCCCAAGTTTTTTCCGCTAGGCGCCGGATCATCGGTTCGATCTCGGCCAGCAGCATGTCCTGCTCAAAAGTATCTTCGGCTGAGATCGACTGGGTAGGTCGGTTGGGTATGACGGGATTCTCGTCGATTCCCCTGGCCAACTCATAAAGCCGATGCCCGTAACGGCCGAACCGCTTTTCCAGCTCTTCAAGAGAGCGAGCACGCAATTCTCCGACAAAGCGTAGACCAAGCGCGGCGAGCTTCTCCTCCGTTACCTTGCCAACTCCTGGAATGCGCCCAACAGGCAAGGGTGTAAGAAACTCTTCTACTTCGGCAGGCTGAATCACAAATAGTCCATTCGGCTTTCGCCAATCCGAGGCGATCTTCGCCAGGAACTTGTTGGGAGCTACGCCGGCTGAGGCGGTCAGGTTCAACTCTTCACGTATTTGCTGGCGGATCGCGCTCGCGACCTTGGTAGCCGTTCGAAGCCCGGTCTTGTTCTCAGTGACATCGAGATAGGCCTCATCGAGGGACAACGGCTCGATCAAGCCCGTGTGCCGGAGGAAGATCTCGCGCGCTGCGCGCGATGCCGCTTTGTAGCGCGTGAAGTCCGGAGGAACAAAGACAGCCTGCGGGCACAGGTGCTCGGCATATTTCGCCGCCATGGCCGAGCGCACGCCGAATCGCCTGGCCTCATACGAGGCCGCGCAGACAACAGATCTCTTACCGCGCCACGCCACGACGACAGGCTTACCGCGCAGTTCCGGGTTGTCCCGTTGCTCAACCGAGGCATAGAACGCGTCCATGTCCACGTGAACAATCTTCCGCACACTCATCCTGCTTCCATGCTAGGTCAGCTTGCTGGGGTGATGGACATCGACCATGTCGATTGGTTCTGGATGGAAGATTCACGTGCGGCTACCTGAGCTTCCGCTCGGTCCGTCGATGTTTAAGTTCACTTCCGCATTGCTGGCGTATGGGTTATGCCCACCAGCAGACCTTCTGGTCCGAGCAGCCGCGTGACGATTTGGCCCCACGGTTCCTCTCGCGTCGCAACCAACAGTTTGTAGCCCTGCGATTTCAGCTCTGCGGTGGCTTTTTCGATGTTCTCTACGTCGAATTCGATCCACGCTTGTGGCACAGGAAGATCGCCGGGCCATTGATCCATGCCAAAACAGGACTCAGCCGCCTGTGCCAAAGGCCACAGGGCAAAATGCTTCACGCCATCCAGCGCGCCCGTATACAGATAGCCAGTCGCATCTTCTTTGAACTGCAGTGACAACGCCTCGGAATAAAACCTGCGGCTTGCGGCCGGGTCTCGAACGATCGGCCCAAAACCGGCGACGAATAGCACTTCGATGTTTTTCGGCATCTTCATAGGCAGACACCCTCTCCTTATCTTAGTAAATCTTCAACTGCCTCCCACCTCAATCCTCCAAGGAAATCCCATGAAACCATCAAAGCTCTATGAGGCGCTTCATGCGCTCATTGGCGAACGTGTGCCCCTGCACATCTGGGGCGCCTGCGGCGTTGGGAAGTCACAGATCGTTTCCCAGGTCGCCAACGATCTCGAGTACGACTTTCTCGACGTGCGAGCCGTGCAACTCGATCCGGTCGATCTGCGCGGCCTTCCTAGAATCGCGGCGGATCTAACGGAATGGGTGCCTCCGAAGTTCCTCCCGACGACCGGGAAGGGCATTCTCTTCCTCGATGAATTGACTTCTGCGCCGCAGATGACCCAGGCGGGTTGCTACCAGCTGGTTCTTGACCGAAAGCTCGGCGAGTATGCCCTGCCCGATGAGTGGGTCGTCATCGCCGCCGGCAACCCAGCCTCTGAGCGCGGCGTTCACTTCTCGATGCCTCGCCCGTTGCGCAACCGTTTCGTGCATCTGGAACTTGAACCGGATCTTGACGACTGGTGCAGGTGGGCGGTCAAGGCTCAGGTTCGTCCCGAGATCATTGCCTTCCTGCGCTTCAAGCCGGAACTCCTGCATACGGCGGACGTGACGTCTGACGCAAACGCCTGGCCCACTCCGCGCTCCTGGCAGATGGCCTCACAGGTACTCTGCGGCATTGCCCGCCGCCAGAAGACGCAGATTCTCTCAGGAACCAGTGAGTTTGAGGCGCAACTCCTGGATGGAACGGTGGGGCCAGCGGCGGCCTCGGAGCTTGTCGCTTTTCTCCGATTGTTCCGCCAGCTTCCGTCGATCGACGAAATTCTGCTGAATCCCGCGACGGCGACCGTCCCCACAGAGCCGTCCGCACAAATCGCTATTGCTACCGCCCTTGGCAGAGTGTTGAGCGACAGCTCAATAGGCAGAGGACTTGCGTATCTCGACCGGATGCCAACTGAGATGCGCGTGATGGCCATGCGCGACGCGGCAGCGCGGGATACCGCGATCACTCATACCCCGGAGTTCGTTCGCTTCGGGGTGGAATACCGGGAGGTTCTTCAATGATTACGGAAAAGGCAATGCTCGCCGCTGTCCACATCAGTATTTGGACTGCTGTGAAACACGACCGCAAGGTCAGCCGCGATGTCGCCGATCAACATGGGGCGCACCAGGGCGCGGGCCGCTATAACAAGCAACTGTTGCGCGGCGCAGACAAGCTGGACGAACTGCGAATGCTCGCCGGGCAGATCCGGCAGTACTTCTACAAGATCACCCTGCCCTGGTCGGACGAAGGATTTCGTCTCTTGCCAGCGAACTTCTATTTCGATCTCATGGGGCGGATGCGTGAGTTCGAAGCGAGCTTCGAGCAGGGAGTTGAGAGCTTTCTTCGGGTCTATCCGCAATACATCGAGCAGGTCAAGCCAGAGCTGAACGGTCTCTTTCGGGAGGAAGACTACCCGGTGGCGGAAAAGCTGCGGACGAAGTTCGGCTTGAAGGTGGAAATCCTGCCCATCCCGACCGGCGCGGACTTCCGTGTTCAGATGTCGGCCGAAGAACAGGCGCGAGTCTCGCGCGAGATTGATGCGAATGTCCGCGAGTCTCTGACACGCGGGACCGAGGACTTGTGGAGGCGGGTTCGGGAAGCAGTCGCGCATATGGTCGACCGGCTGAATGAACCAGAGTCGCGCTTCCACAGTTCGCTGATCACTAATGTGCTCGACATCGTGGAGATATTGCCCCGACTCAACGTCAATGGCGACGCCGACCTGAACCGCTTCGCGGAGCAGATCAAAGAGCGGCTTTGCAACTACTCCGCGCAGGATCTCAAGAGACACGACCTCCTGCGTGTCACGACGGCAGCCGACGCTGCCAACATCGTCGCCCAGATGGACGACGTGTTGCGCGGCCGAGAGGCGGCGGAAACCGTTGTTGGCCCGACCGCCGACGACATCTTCACCCGCATGTCCGCGTTCATGGAGGCGCCCGCCGCGGTATGAGAATTGAGACACCGACCTCGCGACGTATTCAGAAGGCGCGCACCGCTCTGGTGCTTGATCACCCCTTCTTCGGCTCGCTGCTCTTTCGATTGAAGGATTGCGAGTGCCGGTCAATTCAAACGATGGCCACCGACGGCCTGTCGCTCTACTACAATCCTGAATTCGTTGAAACGCTCAACGCGGCGACACTGGCCGGAACACTGGCCCATGAGGTCATGCATCCGGCGCTGCGCCATCATGTACGGCGCTCGGGGCGCGACCCAAAGCGATGGAATATGGCATGCGATTACGCCATCAACCCTTTGCTTGTTGATGCCGGACTCAACCTGCCCGAGGGAGTCCTTCTCGATAACCGCTTTCGTGAAATGAGTGCTGAGCAGATCTATAACCTGCTTGAATCGGAGGCCTCGCAAGATTCCGGCAGGGAGGACGAAGAGGGTGAGTTAGGAGCGAATAAATCGAACACTGAGCAGTCGTCCACCGGCGACGCGAATGAACCGTCCGCCCCTATGACCGAAGGCGGAATCGGCCAGGTCCTCGATGCGCCTCTGCCCGACGAGGAAACTCCCACCATTGAGGAACAGGTCCGGGAGTGGGATATAGCCGTCAACCAGGCGACGACAGTGGCCCGGCAGGCGGGTAAGATTCCAGCCGGCCTCAACCGAACTCTGGAAGGAGCGGCAGAGGCCGCCGTCGACTGGCGCGAACTGCTGAGACAGCATTGGTCGGATACAATCCCAGCGGACTATAGCTGGATGCGCCCGAACCGTCGCCACCTCTGGACAGGCCTCTATCTGCCGGGAGTGGTCCGCGAGGGTGTGGGTGAGGTCGCGATTGCCGTCGACTGCTCCGGCTCAGTGAGCGGGCGTCAACTGCGGCTATTTGAAGCCG
>Ga0137385_10002318_pt1 | contig 16220 bp, 16 predicted proteins | sample SagtaG_FD_104921 | JGI IMG/M metagenome (GOLD analysis project Ga0137385, IMG submission 104921) | Vadose zone soil microbial communities from Sagehorn Ranch, Mendocino, California, USA - Sage2_R_80_16 metaG | ecosystem: Environmental > Terrestrial > Soil > Vadose zone | place: USA: California...
AAGGTTCGCATCCGCTCAGAATCTCGGATCGATATGCAGCTGTTTTTTGGATTCGTCGGCCTCTTCAACATCCTTGCGTGTTGGCCGATCGGAGTTGTTTTACATTTCACGGGCGTGGAAATATTCGAGCTTCCAGTGTCTGGCAGAGCGGTAGCGGGTTTGTTGGTGAATGTGAGTCTACCCAATTTTTTCATTTATCACATCGCGAATGAACGACTTGGCAGATGGCTATCACACTGTCGAGCGACTACATCTACGTGCTCGCAATGCTGAAGACGACACCGCTGGTGGTAACCATTGGCCTCAGTCTAACGATGCCTCTGGCAGTCCTGGGGGATATAATACTACAGCATCCTGTGAAGGCGCAGGTCGCGGTGGGAGCAGCATTGGTATTATTAAGCTTCGTGGTTATCGGACTGGAGGACGGGAAAACACCCCCAGGTCCCGAGATAGGGGATGATGAGGCTGATCTGATAGACTCTAGACAAGTCTCATAGTAACGTAATCATTTCGCACGCCTGCTAATATGATAAAGTAACACTCCCTCTTCATCGGACTCTTCTAATCACAGCATCATGGTAAGTGATCTTCATTCCAATACCACAATTTCTCATCCTAATACCTACGACGGCAGCCCAAAGTCCGTTCACCGCGCTCTATTTCCCGTGCACATACCGCGTCTGCGAAACCTGTCAATCGCGCATTTGCGGTTCAAGATAATTCCGTGCAGCGCGTTACCGTCGGTGCCTTCAAAGATGTCCCTGTACATGACCCTCCGCCATTACTGGTCTTGATCTCAATCTCACGCGTTACTTTGTCTCAAAGGCAGGCGAGATATTGCATTCTGTGAACAACGACGACGAAGATTCCATTCATCCTCACCATACTACTACTTCCTTGAATAAAAAAGAAAAGCGGATCCTCAAGCACGAACTCTTCATTGAACGTATGTGGCGTATATTATTTGTTTCCGCAGCGATTACTGTATCTCTTTACATATTCCTTTTTTTTTTCTTTTTCTTTTGGGATTTTGCCGTTTTCGTTCCTCCTCTGACACGTCTCGGCTACCCCGCTGCGTCTCCATCATTGTCTCAGGACTGGAAGCGTCCCGCGCGCCGTATTCGAAATCGCATGCGCGTAGACTGAAACGCAAAGAGAGGGAGGGGCTCGCAGGTGGCGGCATGGAATCTCTGAAAACCGCCCTTCCATCCATCACAACTGTAGTGATTGCAAATGGCACCAGCAAGTCCGCGGGAGAAGACCCTGATACACCCCCGGCTAGTACGAGCGGCACGAACACCACGGCGGATGCCTCTAGTGGCCCATCTGCCCTCGTCCCAGACCCGGAGGCACCTTCTCCCCCAACTCGGCTAGGGCAGATTGGCCAAGGCAAAGGCACCCCCCTCACGCGATCACAACGACGGCGTGCCCTGTGGGTTATTTTTTTTTTCCCTAGAAAACAAGGCGATCGGGGTTTTTTGTTTTGTCTTGTTCTTTTCTTAATCTTGGCTGCACAGGAAAGCCGAGCGTTTTCGTCAACCATTAATCCGCGCGGATCCCGCGTTTGCTGCAAATCCATTCGGAACAATCCGCACGCATGTTCAGAATACCCTGGTTCCGCACCCGGCCACGACGTGAACATAATAGGTGAAGAACGGTGTCATGTCGGCATAAGCCAGTAGCACTTCACATATCTCCCTTTCCAGTTTCATCTTTTTGCCGACACGTTTGTAGGGCCGGTTCCTATTACCCATAAGCGTTGTCCGATCTCCGCTCTGCGGGCAGTAATGACCTGGGGTACAGCTTGATACTGTTTGCATGAGAAACTATACAAGGGTATACATTTCTAAAGTACCTATCCGACATATATGCATTTCCGTAAGTTGATGGTGATTCAGTGGATAAGGGTGGGGTAAATGATGGCCATCGCAAGCGAAGGCATGCTTCTGAGGTTACAGTTTGTGTTCGACGTGATCAATCAATCGTCTTCGCCCGCTCGACTCATCCCTGCGCTCCAAACAGTGCTACCGCTCCCTCCCCCACTGGTGTGTGAGCGCCTGCTGCCTGACTTGCGGCGAGGCAGAATTTCGGTGAAGCCGCCGCTACTCCCCTTGGCCATCTCCGTGCCCAGAATACGTTCTTGCGCGTCAAGCGCCGCAAGTGATTCCTCTGCTTGTGCCCGGACGAGCGTGTCGTGAGTGAGGTTGGCAGTATTTCCTTGTTGCGATTCTGCGGGAGTAGAACTAGTTGCCGTATCAGATGGCGTGGTTGCACGGCGGAAGAGCGAGAAGCGGGAGGCCAGAGATGGGCTGGTCACACTCTCCACCGCTGTAGGAGTCTCCAAAGTGGAGTAGCTATTCTGGATTTGCGGCGACGCCGGTGATTTCTCAATGCCCATGAGTTTCATGGTCGCATTTAACCGCTCACGTTCCCTTCGGTCTTCCTCGTCCTCCTGTGTCTCAAGCTTGCGTGCGCCACTGATGCTCCCAGGTTTGAGCGTGAGAGGGCGGAGGTTGGGGTTCGCTTCGGGCTTCTTGTCCTTCTCGCCGCTTACGAAAGGAGTGAACGAGCGCCAGTCAAAGGATAACGAGCGCCGGTTTGGGCGCGAGGCAGGTGAGTTGCTCAGAGGTGGTGAGTCGAACGTAGTAAGTTTTTCGGTGCGCGGATGGGGGTTCGTATTGGACCGGGAAAATAAAGTATTTCTTCGTTTTGGCTTTTTGTCGGCTTCAACGGAGGTATCCTGAGAAGTCATTGCCTCTGTGGGAGTTGCGGGCGCCTGTGCTTCGTAGTCCACAGCCAGGACATGTTCAAATCCTTCCTGTGCAATGATCCTGTCGATGATCTTCGATGCGTATAGGGAGAGCGCCTTGTTTGCGTCCTTGAGCGATTTGATTTCGCTTCTCAAAGTGTCGACTTCATTAAGAGAGGAGTGAGGCTCCATTCCAGCCTCCGCACCGGATACTTTCCTGGAATCGGACGAACCCTTCTTTCGCGGGCCGGAGACATCGTCCGCACGGCCTTCCAAGATGTCCTTGTTTTCGGCCCTTCCCAATTCTGCAGCTAGGTCGAGCCCCGGGCCAGTAATGGGCAACCCAGCAAGAGACTCTCCACGAGGTGGGGGTGAATGTGAAGAGCCGCCGTGATGGCCACGACCCTGACGACTGCGCTTTCCGCGCGCGGATCCATCTCTCCCAATGGATTCCTCGTCGTCAGGATGTTCCATAAGGTCGCCGTGATCGATTCCCAAGCTGGGATGTAGGGCTTCTTCATCAGGGTGTTCATCGACCGTGCCGAGTTGGCTACTGTGCGCGCCGCTGTTAATACTTTGGATATCGCCCATGTTGTCCGTCTGGCCGTCTTCATCACCAAAGTTGGAGCAGTCTCCGTTAACTTGCCTGAATAGGTCGTATTGTCCACTTAGAGTCTTCTCGCGCAGGAGGATGTTGTAGCTTTCGTTCTCCTCCTGGAGCTGGTTGTTCACTCGTTTCAGATCGACGAGCTGCGTCTGCAGCAGGACAAGGGTGCTCTGGAGTGACGCATGGGATGTCGAAAGGGTGGACAGCTCCAGCCTCAGGGCTGTCATCTCAGCAGGTTCCGCGTCAAGGTCTTTCTCTTGAAACGAAATGGAGGTTTGGACGGGTTCCTCGTCTTCTTCCTCGGTGTCGGTTTCCGACATATCCGGAACAGTTGGGGAACGCGGTACGGGCGGCAGCCTTCGTGCTTGTGTGAGGGATTGGATACGGGATTTGAGGTGCTGCTCGTTGTCATAGAACGCTTGACGCTCGGCCTCAAAAGTGTCGGTCTTTGAAACGCACGTCAAGCTTTGCTTTGCGCGTCAAATCACTGCAAGGATGTGGGCTGACTGACCTGTTCATTATATCTTCTATGCAAATCACGTTTCTCCTTTTCAAGCTCGCGAACCTGCGCTCTAAGCTTTTCCGTAACCTCGATGCGGGCAGACAATTCCTCATCCATCCTAGCTTGTTCGGCATAAAATTCATATAGCCGTGTTTCTGCGGTGTGCAGAGCTGTAGATATGCCGGAATTATCTTCGCTTAGGGAAGAGATGGTTTGATCCTTGTTCTGCAGCTGAACGAGGAGCTGCGAATGGGAAAGCTTAAGGGACGTGCAAAAAGGAGTTAAGGACCGATGACGACACACCCGTTCTTTCTCTTCCGTCTCTCGTTTGAGAGAAGCAGCAAGTACTTCAGGAGCATCTGGACTGAGAGGAGGGGGTGTTGGGCTCTTAATGGAAGCACGCCGTGTGGAATGAAGTGAGGCTGAAACACGTGGATTTACCGCAGAGCGAGCGGTAGCACCTCTAGTGACGGAAGGCGATGACGACGTACGACGAGAAGAGGGTATATTAGATGACATTTTCTGGTTTGCAGGAGTTGTAGATTCGAGTCGTCCTTCCACCCACGTTAGTCACGTGTAATGAACTTGAACTCGGAATCACTCGACAAGGTGATCCGTGGACTATTACGACCCGTCAGGATCCTTACTTACATCCAATACAGTTATTGAACACCGCTAGGTCCGCCTGTCAGTGCATGTTTTTTTACTCCTCTTGATTAATCGATCGACCCGAGTCACAGCTACTGCTCCTACTGCCATACCTACTCCTCCCTTTCCCGGTCTCTCCTACTTGTCTTCCCTTCACCGCGGTGATATCATCGAAATACAGGGTCCATCGGGTTCAGGGAAGACCCATCTTCTCTATTACCTTGTTTGTTCCTGCATCCTTCCTCTCCACTTTGGTGGCTGGAACAAGGTCTCCGTCATCTTTGACACTGATGGCTCCTTCGATGTACACCGACTCCGGGTGTTACTCCAAAGGCGTCTCACGCACTACTTCCCTTCTCACAACGACTCCACCGGTCAGATCATCTCCGTCGCTCTTCGCAATGTTCACTTGTTTCGGCCGAACGACTCATCCCAACTCGCCGCTGGCTTAGCTAATCTACCATCATATCATATGTTCAATCTCCCAACTTCCGAGATTGCCCTTCTCGCCATCGACTCGATCAACGCTTTTCACTGGCTGGACCGCTTTTCAGTGGAGCGACACCGCTCGGCTCCGACTCCCAACCTTGCTCAAATAACTCTCACAGCACTGCGGAATTTCCATCGATCCCATCGTCCGATCATTGTTTTCGTCAGTTGGGGACCTGGTGTCCGCGCGGCTTTTCAGCTGTGCAAACTACACCTTCCATCGTTCCCAACATTAATGAATCGGAGCAGGCCATTTCCGGAAGCTATTAACGACTCGCACATCTCCTTGACTCATCAAATCACGTTGAATCTGGCGCGTGTCTCCCCTCCTCCCCACAACGTGGCCTTAGGCGAGGGTGAGGATGAACAACGCATGTCATCCTTAGTACGACACGTGGACATCCTCGCTCATGTCAAGGTCGCAGTGGATCAAGGCGAACTCCTTGTTATGCAAATTTCCCAGGATCGGGTTGTGATCAGAATGGCAGATGACTCGGCGCCGGTCAGTGAAGAAGAGCAGTAATAGGCGTAGTCTAATATTTGTATGAGTGGATCTAATTATACCGCTATCGTATGAATGTAAGAATGTAGACTAAAAACTGTAGCTCTACTCGTTGATATGCATTAACTCTACTAGGGTAGTGTCGAAATAAAATTATCCGTGTGGAAGTGATGTTCGGTCGTAATAGATAGATAGATACTACCAGTCCATGAGGTGAGTCCACGGTAATTCAAATTATGATGAGCCAGCCCATTCTGTGCCGTAGATTTTGTCCAAAAGTGTCCGAAAAGCTTCCTCCGTTGCTCTCCTGCGGACGTTACCCTTGGTGGCCGTCCTGGGTAACGAACCCTTCTCCACGATCACGATCATATCCATTGAAGTGATACGTTCGTGCAAGTACCTCCTGGAGTGGAACTGTCGGGTGCGACGGAGAACTTCCCGTTTCAACTTTAGGTGAGGCATATCCGAATTTGTCTCAATGAATAGCGACGGTGATGGGCGGCCATTGCCAATGACGACGCATTCGGTCACCACATCTCCACAAGTTGCACGCACGTTGTCTTCGATGGCCCTTTGGTCCTGTCAGTCCAGAATCCAGGCAAGGGGTAACCCAGAATACGTACTTGGTATCGCAACGGAGGCTGTTCTCACTCTTGATCCAGTCGTCGTCTCGCCCTTTGGAGATATAATGTCCGGTTTGGACCTCTTGGAATAGGTCACCTGTATGGAAATGTCCATCGGCGGCTCGCAGGGACCTATCTGGGCAATCCGGTGACTCAGCCAAGATGACTAGTTCCAGCAAAGAGGGGTTCGTCTGCGAGGATCCGGCTTCGGCTTGCGAAGCTATGGGAAAGAAGGCGTACGACATCCCTTCGAGAGGCCGAAGGAACATGGCCGCATCTTCCTCGGAAACCCCTGTCGACAAAAGCATGGCCCCGCATTCGGTGCTACCGAAGAGATTCTTGGGGAAATTCAGGGACTATCTTGCATTTGAAACATACGAAACTCACCCGCAGCCTGATTCCGTTTCCCAGGGCCCACTCTTCCTCTTCCCGGGGTAACGCCAGTCCGCTGTACAGCACGTCGTCAAGAGTTTGCAAAAGAGCCAGGAACTTCGGATTTTGCCGAGAGGCACGAAGATGTTGAGCGAGGAATGTCGCGAACTGGTTGACGCGATTAAGGCCACAAACCCGAATCATCGAAGATAGCTCGTTCGACGAGAATGTCTGCTTGGAAGGCTGGACTGTGCAAGCACCGTGTTGAAGAGACCCAAGTAACACTGACAGATGAAGCACGACAGCGCGATCAGATCAATTGATGTTGCTGATTCGCTGGGAACACTCACTGAATGTCTGTGCAATGTGGCACATACTCCCCCTTTAAAGAAGTTAATGAATTGGATACAAAAGGAAAAACTATGACGCCTCACATCCAGACCGTGACGTCTTGATTGCGGTCATTTCGACCGCTGGGCTTAGAAATTTGATACGACTTTGTGACAGCCGAGTCGAGCCATGATAAACTGCAGGGCACAAGCTTTGGGATACCAGAGGTAGAGCCACTAGTGTGAAAGATAAAGACGATATCATCCTCCCTGAGCGTGGGAAGGGTTGGAAGGGGTAAGTCGTGGGAGTCAATGTCGGACATGGTTAGGGGGGCGGAATGTATTGGGACAGGAGAACGTTCGAGAAGACTTTCGAATGACGGGTCCACGAGGAGCGCGCGGGCTTTCGCTTTGATGAGCAGTTCGCAAACGACATCAGGGTTGGGCAATCGAATGCTGAAAAGTTGCGGGATGTAGCCGGCACGTGTGAGGCCATAAATGTGCAAAACGTCAATGTATGTCATGCCGCTCAGCCTATAATAGGATAGATCATTGGACGTCGACCAGAAGCGTGGCACAGTTTGGCTCACCACATGCCAATGACGGACCGCTGAGGGATACCATCGAGTTGTAGTACATGAGCCCAATAACTTGCGAATAGCTCGACATCGAGGAGGAATTGCATGTATGAAACGGGTTCCCATGCCTCGACGTCGCCCGACTCTGAGAGGATCTGGGGTACATAAAAGGCGGGCAAGGAGGAATAGAGTGAAGCACTAGTCTGGAGTACGGAAAGGTGGGACCTGGGGTTGTGCGTATGAGCCATAGGAACGGCGAGGTGTCTAGGCGAGTCAGTGCGATCATCCCACCTATATATACTATTTCCATGGCACGCGTTGTATTTGCCACATTCACGGCGAACAGCTCGGGGCAGGCAGAACGATGAAACTCGTGCCTCCTCGCGCCGTCGCCAGGGCAAGGCGGCGGTTAACTTGAGCGTAGAATTTGACGCCTTACGCGAGACTCGAGCGCCCGGCAGTCAATCGACTGGCAGATCTCCGGGCGCTCCAGGGTCGTTCCATTTATGGCAAGCAGTTTAGCCATTAACACTGGAATGAGTGAACCATCAAGAAAGACTAGATGACCTGGGAAGGACTCCAAACACGCATCGGGACAAGACAGCCGGAATTTGATTCATTCCGCGGGAATGGGCAATTTTTTGCGTCGGTAAAGTGACCAGGAGCGGAAGTAGACGTCAACTCGCAAGTCTATAGTGTAGAATTGATGAGAATCAAGGCATTGAACGTGCTCGATAGACGGCGATGGAAAAGGCGTGACGAGTTTCATGAAATCAGCGTGCCTTTCGGACTAGCGCCAGCCGAGCAAGATCGTAAGACCGGAATGCACAGGCAGCCTGTCCTGTGTACTGTATGTAGTGCGATATACACGGGGATCTACGTTCCATCCCCCGTGCGTCCGTCCGCTCCGAGTTGACTCAAACATGATCAAAGCGTGGAAGATTCTCAAAAGATGACTCACTGATCTTCGTCTGAGTGAGAACAAACAATTTTTTTTTGTGGCATAGCACATCGGGCCAAGTAAAATGAGCGGACCAACACGAGGTTGGTTTACCGCGTTAACGACGGGTTTCCCGTCCGACAGTCTTGCTTTGAGCCGACAAACGGCCACATTCTCAAACTTCCCACGCCATGTCTCTTTTTTCCCCTCCCTTTCAGCTTGATGTGATGAGTGATTTTCAAAAATAAATATGGAACGGAGAGCCCTTGTAAAGGATATAGACTAGTGGCGCGGCCAAGCGAGGGTTGAGGGTTTCATGCTAATGCTAAGCTAGCAAAGTGAAAGGATCTGTCGCTTGAGGAGAGAGACCTGACGGGACAGGGCCCGGCACGGCATTACCCGTATGGGGCTGAGCCCGCCACCCGCCGACCCGCCAATTCCAAAACTTCCCACCCACTCGACAGTGTCGTACAGTACTCATCCCGCTGTGGTGTACGGTGAACACTTTCCCCCCCTGTTAGCCGTTCGTCCTCCTCAGACCGACCTCTGTTTGATGTGAGGTCCCTTTTCCATCCCTCATCAACGGTTTTTATTTTATTTTATTATTCGTCTCGATCACATTCACTTACGGACATGTCCACAGTGCAACTCCGCGGTGGCCCAACACCGTCCTCCCCTGACGTCTGACCTGGCTGTCCATGCTTTTTTGGAGAGTTGGCCGTAGCAGCAGGCAGTCTCTCCATCAGCTCGTACGCTCTCTCGCGGATTTACTCAGTCCTTCGTCGCTTCGTTCTCTGCATACACGCCCATACCTTCCTGCCACATGGTTGAGATCCTTTGCTCTTACCCAACCGAGGGTGCAACCGGTTCCCCTGCCACGCCACCACGAAAACCCAGTCGAGCCAGGCAGTCCTTCTCCGAAGCCCACGCGACCCACCAAGTGTCGACCCGTCGTAGCTCCCTTTCACGACCCCCTATCAGAACACCCCACATCCATCAATGGCTCACCTCTCCCGCAGAAGGATTTTTTCAACATTTCGGGAAATCGCGCCTCTCGACGTATATTCTCCGACAGTCGCAAAGTATCCCGGCTCGCTCAACATATGATATCCACGCGTTATCCTCGCGGAGCACTTCTCGTCTTGATCACTGCCCATCGCCTCGGCTGTCCTTTAGGGAAGGAGGTATACGAGTCAGTCGCTCGCCGACTCGCCGAGGCTCGAGAATGGAGGTTGATATCTACTCTGGCACTTCTCCAAAAACGTCACTTGGGACGTCGTACCGCTCGTCTTCTAGATTGGCGCATCCGCGCGTTAATAGAGGTGTCACAATTTGCGCTCTTGGATCGTGTCTTGGGGTGGTTCGAAGAAGACGGTCTGCTCCCGACCCGCAGGACATATCATCTTCTTCTGTATGGTCACCTTCGCAACAGAAACATTGTCAAGGCAATGGACGTCATCCAACAGATGTTGAAAGCGGGATTCACCATCGATTCGTGCACCCAGGCCACTGTTGTTTCTGCATATCGCACTCTAGGACCCGATGTTGGTGTCCAGACCCGCGCTTTAGATGCCCTGAAAGACGCAGACGCAAGGGCATCCACTCACATCCTGAACGCCCTGCTTCAATTTTCGATAGATACCCGAGACTCAGAACGTCTACTATCGCTGGCTTGTCATTTCGATTTCGGAACGTTCGATGCCTGTCAACTGCCACTCGGTGGTTCCCGCCCCCTACCCCGCGAAGGAGAAAGTGCTGTCCTTTCACAACTCATCCGTTCGTCATGTCAAAGTCATACTGTCGGTCGCATTCCGCCGGACATAGCCACATACACCATCCTCCTCCACTACATAGCCTCACACGGCGATCTACTCCCCGCGCTCGGTTTGCTTGAACAGATGGAACGTTCCAACCTCATGCCTGATGACCGTTTTATTGCCGCCCTCGTGCGCCTATATTTTGTTGTTGGCCGACCCAGTGCTGCCTTAGGTGTCGTGTCAGCCATGTGTGCAGAAGTCCATGGGTCGCAAGCCGTCTTCCAAGACGTCCATCTCCCACCCGAACCTCAAGGCACTCTGCCCTTACCTCGCGTCCTACCCAAACCCACCATCGAGATCCTCAACGCTTTGACCATTGGAATGTCGCGCTTATGTGGCATTGATGGCCTGCAAGCCTGCTTGCGTCTCATGCAGCTGTGCCAGGTGAACCCAGACAGCCACACCAAAGCGCTCCTAGAGTCCTACCTCGTCAATGCCGAAGGGTTCTCTTCGGCCGATGTTGGCCATGTCTCCAGGGGGTTTTCCCCGAATGAACATTCACTATCCCACCTCGTCCAATCCTTGGCTTCTAGCCTCCGTTACCAATTCCGTGCTGTTAAGCGGTCCGGGTGGAATAACACCCCTTCACGGAAGCACAGCCTTCGGAACCGGCCCCTGTCACTTCAAGCTCAGACTTCTACCGCAGGCCAAGCCTTTGACCCGACCGCTGGCGTAATTGGTGTCCTCGCTCAGCCGACCTCCCATATCCAGCCGATCGTCCAGTCCTTAGCTGACCGTGGTGTGCTCGCGGATCGCCGGATGTTTGCCCTTCGAATCCGCCATGAGGCCGTGACGAAAGGCGACATGACAAGCGCCAAGGGCATATTCCAAATGATGCTCGATCGGGGGTTGCATCCCAACGAGTACCATTATGCGGCACTGATGGAGGGTCATGCGGCAGCCGGTGAAATGGAGGCGGCAGAGGCCGTAATGAACGCTGCGGAGCGAGGGGGGGTCAGGCCAAATTGCGTTTTGCACACCATCCTCATAGTGGGTTATGCGCGTCAGAAAAACCCTGCGGGGGCTATGCGCGTCCTTCGACACATGGTCGCCGCAGGTGTTAGGCCTGATGTTCCCGCCATAGATGCCATCACAAGTGTTTTTTTTGCAAGTGGCGCTTATCGACTCGCTCGCCAGACGTTGCTTAGTCTCTGGCCATCGGTTGCGCCGTTACCGCGCGATCTTGATAGGGCATCTCTCAAGGTGTTGGTCTTTCATCTTCGAAACTTACACAAGGGCCGCGTCATATCTAAAAAGCTATCCGAACATGAGCGCCAAGTGCTTGTTGGCAAGTTGGAAGAGTTGTCGTCTAAGATTTGGTCTTATGGGAGATCACGGTCAGGTACACAGCAAGGGCGTCCAATGTATACTAAGGGTCCTGGTACATTACGACGCGAATTATCACAACCACACTTGTCATGAACGCCAACTATTTTTCTATTAATGCGTGCCGGCGATTGACGCTATGAATACAAAGTACAAGCAACTGGTAATCGACTAACCCAATAGGCGTAAGCATAAGTGATTGATGAGTACATTTTTATAAATTAATTAGCACATGTGGGTGTTTCCTACGCACCGTGACCTCAGAATCGTGAGTCTAGAAGAGCTAGTGCCTCTCTGACGCCAGCCGCGTGGACCTCGCGCACAGAGCGTGACTGCGAGCACCGAAGGAACTCCTCTTCTGGAGCCAGCTCCGGGGCGGCACCTACAAAACGTTCCCGTTCTTTCATACGATAAAGCGCATGCGGATCGGACAGTAGAATTGCGTTGTTATCCACCCCGACAGCTGGAGGGTTCCTGGACGTAACGGGAGACGTCGGCCTCTCTGGAGTCAGCGAGCCTAGCGGGGGTGAGATGACGACGGTAGGACCGGTGCATTTTGATCTCCGGGCCACGACTTCCGCCAACAAGGTCAAGTCGGCGAACGATACGTTGGGATGTGATTTCAACTGCCGCCAAGCGTCGCTTGTTGGGATAGTCTCCGCAGGGTCACCATTCTCTTGGGGCGCACTCGAATGGGCATTGTCCGTGCATTTGGTACCACGAGGGCAGCCCGCACACGGGCCGCCGGCAGCCAAGGACTCACAGACAGCGGCACAAAACGCTTGTCCAAATACGTCATCCGCGCACGCCAGACAATTCGATGGATCGCCAGAGCAGTCGGCCGAAACTGCTGACGTAGTCGTAGCCCGCGAAGGATTTTCCGAAAGAGGGACGACAGGAAAGAGCGACCTGAGCGGCCTCATTGCGGGACGTCTTCGAAGCGGGACAGGAGGCTGGTAGGAAGGTAGGTTGTCGAGAATAGATGGAACGTTTATCTGTGGCGCGGAAGGCAACGCGACTTGCACTAAAGAAGATGGCGGCTCCACAGCCTCCGTCTTGAATGAAGCCTCAGGAGGAGGATGTAGAACCATCTCGCGGCAAACGCAGGAAGTACCATCTACGCAAAAGCCGCATTCAAATGCCCCTATGGCGTGAGTGCGGTTGTACACCGGGGCCCTAGGGCCCGAGGAGAGGCCGAACATGCCATCGAGGGTAGGGACTGCTACCGGCGGGAACATGACGTCTCCTTGGGTGGGGGATCGAACTGGGAGAGGGGAGAGTGCGTTCTCAGAAGAGACATTCGATCCGGGAGAAGACACCAGAGAAGGGCTAGAAAATACTGTGGAAGTGGGCGTAGGAACTTGGAACACGGGTGTAATCTTGACATCAAGCCTACTTCTTTTGTTGGGAAGGTTTTGGTCATCAAGACAGGGAGAGCTGCCCTTCCATCTCTTGATGTCGTCGGCCTTCTGTGACGAACGCTCACGCTCATACGTGGCGATCTTATCCTTAAGCTGTGCATTCTCATCAAGGAGCTGGTCATTCTCATCCTTGAGACGCTTGGCTACGCTTTGGATGGCGACATTACGTTCAATTTCTCCTTGTTCATAGAGCTGGATGCGTGCTTGAAGCTCAGCGAGCTGGGACTGTTTGCGTTCTCTGAAAGCGCGTTGGGCGGCTCTTTGTTGTACAAAATTAGAAGGGCCGCACTCAAAAAGGCGATCGAATCAAGTACCTGTTCTGGACGCGTCGACCGCTGGCATCTGGAACCTAGAACCGAGCTTTTAAGTAACCCGAACGAAAAAGAGTAAATAAATTATTACATCGCTGTGCTGGGAGGGAGTTGGGGTGAGATCCTTCTTAGGCTTACGGCCTGGTTTGGGCTTCGCAGGTATGACCCACTCCCTGGATGCTAACAGAATATTAACGAAAACGAAAGCAAAAAAAGTAATAAAAAAGAGGGAGAAAGAAAGGACGAAAATACCTGTTGCCCATAATGTCGAAGAAGAAGACATGACCGGGGATGGGGGCTGAGGAGGCATCGCTGTGGGAAGGGGAATGGGAGAGCAAAGTGGATGATATTTATTTAATGGTCGCTAACTGATTAGATGATTCGGTAAACCGGATCAGATCTCGGGCCTGCTTGGCCTTCTCACAGTTATGATCTCTCCTTCACACGCTCGCATTATTTCCCCTACTGCCTGGGCCGAAAAGCCAAGCTCAGCCAAGAACCGCCACCAAGTAAACGTGTTTCCGTTTCGTCTAAAACAAGATAGAAGAAGGAAGGGCATCGCCTCGGTTCAAAAAGTGAGCAACGTCGGATTCGCACCTGCATCAACGATTCAGACCATTGGCGCTTTTCTCACGTTTTAACTCGTCGGGTCTCGAGTGCGCGAAACCAACTTGTACCCGGATTCCCGAGTCCCGAGAAGCCCACTATACTTTGCCTCGGAAGGGGCTGAGGTCGTCTTCTTATTCCCAGGTGGGGTCGCAAGCACGCTGTATCCATGTGGGACCAGACCCAAGAACGGATCCAATTTTCGCTCTGGCCGATAAATTCAACGCGATGCGATAGTCTCTCGACAAGATAGAGCGCATTTCAATACGTGGCGCTCAGCGTCGCAGAAAGAGTGGTCGATAGCACCCACTTAGTCGGCCACGGCATATGCTCTTTTATCAGGCCGCGGGGTGTCTCGTTGGCATCGCAGTTTACGACTAGTGTGAGACCCCGCACCTAGGTCCGAGGTATTTATTCGATTCGGCAACTTTCATCACGATACTTCTATGTCTTGGCCGAGGACGAGTCATGGACATAAATGTATCGTAAGTATCATCGCAACAGCTAGAATCAAGACTGAATTGAGAGGATTGATTTCTTTCCAAACCTGCGTCAGCGACGCCCAGGCTTTTGGGATTAAGCTTTCGAGGGTGGAACTCTGGTCTCTTAGTATGCCGGGTCGTGCCTCAGCGTTACTCGGGCTTTCTGCCCAGGCACGGGATTCTAAGAGCGAGGACAAGGAAATGTCCGACGTTCCGTGGTTACGGTTCCAGTGTGTGTCACCGCCCATCGTGCGAATCCACAATATTGTACTCATGATCCTTTGCCACAGCTTTATAAGTTCATCTTACGCGCAGCGCCGCATATAGGTGTGGGAGGCGGCATGTAGCCGCCACACTGTAGGTCCGCACAAATCAGGGTAGGCAGACTCATGGTCCTAGGGAACTATTTACAAATGTCAGTGACTACGGGAAAACGATTGCACTGCTAGTATATAAGAGTACGCGTTATAATAGCTGACATGCGCTGACAGCTTGACTGGATCAGGAAAATGAAGCAGACATTTTGGTGTACTCTGACTCTGGGTAGATCCCAGCTGGTTTTTCGACTCAGGGCCGGTCAATTTTTGTGTCGCTGATATTTTAAACACCTGTCTTGATGCTCTTTCTGTCCCTCTTCGAAATTCTGTAAACTTGATCTAACTTCGTAGTAGGTGAATTTTGATTGAATAATGCTTTAGAGCATGTTTATGCCTTTACCAAGGCCTTTACAAAGAATTTTTGGGTCTTGCTAATTTTCATTGGAATTCATAGGTGGAGAAGCCTCGAATTTATTTTTGGACGAGCGATGTGTTCGGAAACTGTTACCTAACAGTTGTACCCAACGCGCTGATGCGAGGCTCAAAGTCAAAGGAAAAAATCCTCACTTCGAGATAGATGATGGCCTCGGATTCCGAAGTGGCTTTTTGGTGAGAGTTCTCCAGCTATTTGGCCTGGGTCATTATGCCTTCGCCACCCACACGTAGCACGTTAGTTGGCTTGCCAGCGTGTGGATCTTCTTTTGAACATCATGCCGTTCTACTCCACGTAGTTGACTGGGTGCTGGCCATCTGCGGTATAAATACTGACCGTGACGAGATTTGTCTGACAGAGGCTTCGTCCTGCACCACTTCTTTTTGACATCTTCACAAGTCTCCCCACCCCGTGCCATGGATTCCCGCGACGACGAGAAAAAGGTCGAGGCGATAACGAGTGCGGAGGTTGTTCCAGATCTTGGCAAGAAGGTCAGCACTACCGCTGAGAAGATAAGCGCCCACTTTACAATCGCAGCTGCAGCTTCAGGTCTCATAAGCGATGGATGTGAGTCTCCCTGCACGACTGTGCCAAACGCTCGTCGTTTAGACTGATAATACAATAAATGGCTAAGATCAGAGCTACCTTATGGCCATGGCCAATGTAGGTAGTATATTTTCTAATTTAAGATTCAACTCACGTTGGTCCAGGTAGTCTTCGAACGCCTGTATCCAAAGGATTACACAGCAACAGTCTCTACAAGGGTCTCAAATTCTCTGCTAGTTGGTCTGTGATCTGTGTACATATCCTCACCAGTGCTTTGCCAAAGCATACCTTCCGTTTAGGTGCAATCATCGGGCAGCTGTTCATCGGCTTGGTGTGCGACCGCGTTGGGCGAACGGTCGCGCTCGTCTTCACTACGCTACTCATCATCCTCGGTGCTACCCTAGGCACTGCTGCACACGGCGCGCACGGTAGTGCCAAGGGACTGTTCTGGTTCTTGACCTTTGCCCGAGGGCTGACAGGAATTGTTCGTGCTCATGATATTGGCTATGTCTTGGATCTCATTCGCTTGCTACCAGGGTGTCGGTGGTGAATATCCCGCAGCGTCTACCAGCGCCAGCGAGGCGGCCAATGAGCAAATGGTCAGCAAGCGTGGCCCGGGTTG
>Ga0137385_10002319_pt1 | contig 16218 bp, 14 predicted proteins | sample SagtaG_FD_104921 | JGI IMG/M metagenome (GOLD analysis project Ga0137385, IMG submission 104921) | Vadose zone soil microbial communities from Sagehorn Ranch, Mendocino, California, USA - Sage2_R_80_16 metaG | ecosystem: Environmental > Terrestrial > Soil > Vadose zone | place: USA: California...
AGCGGGTCCAGGCATTCCTCAGCATTCGATGACGTTGACCGCCAGGCCGCCGCGTGCGGTCTCCTTGTACTTGATCTTCATGTCGGCACCGGTCTCCCGCATGGTCTTGATGACCTTGTCCAGCGAGACGAAGTGCGTGCCGTCACCGCGCAACGCGATCCGGGCCGCGCTGATCGCCTTCACCGAGGCCAACGCGTTGCGCTCGATACACGGGATCTGCACCAGCCCGCCGACTGGGTCGCACGTCAGGCCCAGGTTGTGCTCCATCGCGATCTCGGCCGCGTTCTCCACCTGTTCGGGTGTGCCGCCCATCACCTCGCACAGCCCGGCCGCCGCCATGGAACAAGCCGATCCGACCTCGCCCTGGCAGCCGACCTCGGCGCCGGAGATGGACGCGTTCTCCTTGAACAGCACGCCGATCGCACCGGCCGTGAGCAGGAACCGAACCACGCCGTCATCGGTCGCGCCGGGCACGAACCGGGTGTAGTAGTGCAACACGGCCGGCACGATCCCGGCCGCGCCATTGGTCGGTGCCGTGACGACCCGGCCGCCGTAGGCGTTCTCCTCGTTCACGGCCAGGGCGAACAGGCTCACCCAGTCCAGCACGCGCAGCGGGTCGGTGGCGTAGTGCTCCGCGGACAGCTTCTGGTGCAGCTCAGCGGCCCGCCGTCGCACCTTCAGACCGCCCGGCAGCACGCCGCCGCGCTCGCAACCGCGAGTGATGCAGTCCTGCATGGCCTGCCAGATCTCGGCCAGGTCGGCTCGGACCTGGCTGTCAGCACGCCAGGACAGCTCGTTGGCCAGCATGATGCCGCTGATCGACAGCCCGGTCTCACGGCAGCGGGCCAGCAACTCGGCACCGGTGCTGAAGGGGTGCTCAACCGGCGTGTCGTCCGGCTTGATCCGGTCGACACCGGTCGCGGACTCGTCGACAACGAATCCGCCGCCGACGGAGTAGTACGTGCTGGCTCGGATGGTGTCGCCGTGTTCGTCACATGCCGTGAAGATCATCCCGTTCGGATGGGCCGGCAGCGACCGTCTGCGGTGCAGGACCAGGTCGTGGTCGGGGTCGAACGCGATCCGCTGCTCCCCCAGCAGCTCGATGGCCTGCTCCTGGCGGATCTTCGCCACACAGTCGGCCACGGTGTCGGTGTCGACCGTGCGCGGATGCTCGCCGGACAGGCCCAGCAGGATCGCCCGGTCACTGCCGTGGCCATGGCCGGTAGCGCCGAGCGAGCCGAACAACTCGGCCTTCAGCGAGCTGACACGATCCAGTAGCCCGTCGGCCTGCATGTCCGCGACGAACATGCGAGCAGCCGTCATCGGCCCGACCGTATGCGAACTGGACGGTCCAATACCGATCTTGAACAGATCGAACACGCTGATGGTCATGGCAGCCCCTCCGCCCGACCACGTTACCCGTGCTCAACCGCCGAATGGCCAGACACCAATGGTCACCTCCGGTACCGTCTGGGTCACGACGTTGCCCAGGTGGCAAAGCGAGGGGAGACCAACCATGCCCGTCCTGCAACCCGACGGCCAGCCAGCAGCGACCGCAGACATCCAGCTGCGCACCTTCCAGATCAACCAACAAGCCGCAGCCATGCAGGCCAGCGCCCAGAGCCTGAAGTCCGCCGCCGGCACCGGCTTCCACCTCGAACCCGAAGCAGCAGCAACACTGATCAAGGCCTGCCAGGACTCGATACATGAGCTGGACGGGCTCCAATTCGAGCTCATGTCTATCAGTCAGGCACCCAAGCTTGGGCAGACGCCCGGCGCCAAAGCGATCGCGCCCTTCACTCAGGATGTGGCCAACGATCCGCAGGGAATGATTCCCGCCATCAACAACCTGCGAAAGACGTTGGAGGCCATGGAGCAAGCATATCGGCAGGCCAGCACGAACTACCAGGAAACCGAGGCGATCATCGCCCAGTCGCTCAAGCAGCAGCAGACCACGCTACCGTCAACACCGTCACCCCGGCTGCAGGGCCACAACCGCGCGGTCTGAGCGGGCAGCCACCCACTCGTGCTGAGGAGTCATGTGAACCGTCGATACACTGTTCTGCCGTTCGTCGTGGCCGCTCTGCTCGGCGTGGCCGCCTGCACCAACTCAACGACTGGGAGCGGCACTCCGGCTCCTACGGCCGGCGGCGGCTCCACGTCCGGCAGTCCAACATCGAGCGGCCCCGGTCTGGCGTCGATCCAGCCGTGCGATCTGCTCAGCTCTGACATCGCTAGCCAAAATCAACTCGGCACCCCCACCCCGGGCAATGCAGGTGGCGCGCGCACTTGTTTCCGACACAACACAACCGCGAACAATGGCGACGGGTACGTTGCTGGCGTTGGCATCAGGGACAGCCAGGGAATCAAGGACGTCAGTACGGACGGTTTTACCGTAACCACGGACAATATTGGTGGCCACCCAGGCCGTCAACTACAATCCACCCAGGCCAGCGCATGCATAATCGCGATCGGGGTCACTAACTCGTCTCGGGTCGATGTCACGGTCACTGGCGGCACCGATGCTAACCAGGCATGCCAGTTGGCGAACCAGTTCGCGACGTTGGTTGAGCCGAACCTACCGGCGGCCAGCGGTTAGATCACCGTCAGCGTGGTCGTCGCGGTGATGCCGCCGCTCGTTACCGAGATGACCGCGCTGCCTGGGTGGCGTGCGGTGATCGTGCCGGTTCTGGTATCCACTATGGCTACTCGCAGGTTGCTTGAAGTCCACACGTGGGATGCTGGGTCGGCGATTGGGACCAGGAGGGTTGGCTGGTTGTCGCCGCCAACTGCGGTGCCCGTTGCGGAAAGTTGCGCGCTGGCGCCAACTGGAAGGCTTGGTTGGGGCGTGATCATGATCGACGACAGGATCGGTTCGACGGTGAACTGGATGTCGCCGGACGGGGTCACGTGCAGCAGGCCGACATTGTAGAAACCGCCCTGATTCGGGGGTGCGTAAGCCAGCATGCCGAGGTCGGCGATGGTGAGTTGGGGAATGCCGCCGTGGGCTGGGTCGGTTGGTTGGCCGGTTGGGTCGAGGATCTGTTCGGCGAAGCCGCGGGAGTGGCCGTCCAGCATGATTACGTGGCGGCTGGGGTGGGTTTGCTGGTAGCGCTGGATGAGCCGGACGTACATCCTGGCTTCCCAGCGGTCGGTGAACTGGCTGTCCGCCACCGGATGCGGGTCGTACGGTGGCATGTGGGTGATCACTACGACTGCCGGCGTGGTCGCGTTGGTCAGTTGCGTTACCAGCCATGGGTACTGTGCTTCGGCGGGCACGCCGAAGGGATCCGAGGACAGGATGCCGCCGTGTGCGCTGTCGGTGACGATCCACTGGGCGTTGCCAAGCTGGTAGGCGTAGTGCGTCTGGCCGAAGTCGGCGGTGAAGTTTCCGTTCTCCGGCAACGCTCCCTGGCTGATCTCGTGGTTGCCGACCGTGTCCTGGTACGGGACGTTGAGTGATGCCATGACCGATCGGGCGTAGTCGAGATCCGCTGGTTGGCCGTCGTCGGACATGTCGCCCAGGAACTGTGCTGCGGTGGGCTTGATCGTGCTGATCGCCTTGAACACGTTGCTGCCGGCCGAACCCGGGTCGCCGGCGAGCAGGTGGGCGTCGCCACCGACGAGAACAGTCCCGTTTGGACTTACATTGTTTTCCTTGTACTGCAACCAGTCCGGGTTGTTCGGGATGGCCACGTAGGGCGGTGCGACGATCGGTCGCGGTGAGTACAGGGCTTGGAGGCCGCCGACGTCGAGGGTGCCGCTGACCGTGGTGCTCGGGTTGACTTCCAGGAAGTCCACCCAGCTCATGGTGATCGGGAACTGCGCGCCCGACGGCACCTGCGCGGCGTAGAACCGCCAGCCCTGCCAGGTGACCCGGGTTTCGGCCAGTGGCGCGGGCTGACCGTTGATCTGCATGTACTGCTCGTGCAGGGTCAGGCCGTTGCGGTCGCCGTTGACCCACAGGCCGATGGCGGTCGGGGTGGCGCCGGCCGCGTTCGGGCCGATGGTGATGTCGTTGGTGTCCCAGAAGACCAACTGCTTGACGCCGGGGCCGGCCGGCATGGTGTACGTGAGTTGCAGCGAGCCGGGGCCGGTTCCGCCGGGCGGAAGGACGCCGTTCGCCAGGGCGAGAGTGGCCGGTGCGCCGGTCGTGTTGCGTAGCTGCCAGTTGGCCACGTCGGACAGGTTGGACACGAGTTGGCTGTTCGAACCGACCGCCACGGTGGCCGTCGCGGTCCGGCCGCCGACCGTCGCGGTCACGGTGGCCAGTCCGCTGCCATCCGCGGCCGAGGTGAACACGCCGTTGGTGTCGACGGTTCCCAGGTCAGGGCGGTCCACGGTCCAGTGTGCGGCCGCGGCCGGCACGTCGACCTGCGCAGGCTGGTGGTTCGCGCCCAGCACGGTGGCGGCCTGGCCGGTCGCGGTGGTGCCGGACAGCGTGAGCGCCTGGGTGGCGCCGTTGGTCAGGTCGGGCTGGTTGGGCGACACGGCGAGCGAGGCAAGACGTTGCACGACTCGCAGTGGTTCGCTCGTGACCACGCCGCCGTCGCGGGCGATCAGCTCGCCGCGGCCGGGTCGGTGCACGGTGAGTTGTCCGTTGGACCAGTCGGCGAATCCGCTGGGCAGAATCGTCACCGACGGTTTTCCGCCGGCCGGATTGCCGTTGGAGTCGGTGGCATACACCGGAACCGGGATGGTCGCGCCGGGCACGGTGGTGACCGGCGTGCCGCCGTCGACCGCGATCTTGCTGGCCGGGCCGGGCGCGGATTCGTTGGTGTAGACGAACAATCCGTTGGCCACCGGGCGTTCCACGCCGTCCGACGGCGTGTTCACGACGGATGCGCTGGTGTCGCCGGGCGCGCGGGCCACCAGTTCGGTCGAGCCGCCGCCGTCGAGCAGGAGTGCGCTGTACGCGCCGTGCTGGATCAGATAGCCGGCGACCTGGGCCGGGGTGACACCGACCGCGGTGGCCTCGCCGAACCGGCCGTCCAGCGTGACGATGATCGCGTGCTGTCCATCGCGCGTCAGGCCGACGGCGGTTTCCGGGTTCACGCCGGACGGCGGCGTGCCGGTCGGGTCGGCGTAGACGGCGCCGTCGCGGACCAGCATCGTGGCGCCGGAGAGCAGTTGGCGCGGCTGGTCGTCCGGGCTGATCCGCTCGCTGATCGCGATCGTGTCGCCGGCGTGCACGGTGTTCGCCAGCCACTGGCCGCCAGGCCCGGCGCCGAGCAGGCCGGTCGTGCCGGCGGGCACCGCGCTCACATTCGGCTGCACGGCGTCCACCACGAGGTCGGTGCCATTCCGCCGGCCGGAAACGAGGACCGCGGGCGCGGCGAGTTGGCCGGTGGCGCCCAGGGCCGGGGTGATTCGGGTGATACCGCCGGCTGTCACGTCGTTGAGGACGTTCACCGAGGTCAGCGGGGCGCTGGCCGGGCCGTCGGTGATGGTGCCGGTGTAGGTTTCCGGGCCGATCGCCATGCTGCCGTCGGCGCGGACGGTCAGTTGGGCGTTGTAGTCGGGGCGTGGGCTCTTCAGGAGTTGGCCGTTGGTGATCACGCCGCCAAGCGGGCGGCCGCTGGCGTGGATCTCGAAGTAGTCGCCGTTGATGCCGGCGACCGCGTGGGTCCGGGCGGCCATCGAGCCGACGGTCTCGTCGGCCGGGTTGGTGAGTGTGTCACCGGCCTCGACCACGCCGAGCCGGACGTTCGGGTCGGTCAGGTCGACGTCGAGCACCTGGGTGTGCTGCCGGCCGGCGACCGTGTCCAGGGTCTCGCCCTGTTCGGTGACGCCCTTGGTGACGGTGGTCGCCGGGGTGGTGCCGCGGTCCACGACCAGGTTCCACCCGGCGGGAGTGGCCGGCAGCCAGGCCGCGTCAGCGGGCGTGGCAGTTGCCGTGGTCGCCGCCAGGCTGTCGACAACCACGACCGCCGTCAGCAATATGCCAGTTATTTTCCAACGACGCGGGGCGCGGATCATCTGACCTCCTGGCGTGCCGAGCTGATGCCTAGCAGCCCAACACGCCAAGGTGTCGGCCGGATAGCGGCCAAGCGGCTGACGACCATGCGGCAAGCAAACCGTCGGGAACGGCGGTCAGCAAAACAGGAAGCACGGCGGCTTCGTCGGCGGCCGCCTCGTTCGGGAGGGCCTCGTCGTCGTGGTCGGCGGCACCGTGGTGGCCGGCGGCGTCACCGAGGTGACCACGGGCACACTCGTCGGCCCGGCCGTGGTCGTCGTCTTCGAGGTCGACGCGGTGGTCGTGGTCGCGGCGACGGTGGCCGACACGACCGCGGTCATGGTGCTTCCGCCGGCCGGAACGGCAGGCTCCGACGTGCCACTGGAGCCGGGGTCGGTCATCGCCAGTGGTACTTCGGCACGTCCGGCGACTGGTTCGGGTCCGGTGGTGAGTCCGACCAGGAACAGGGCGGCCGTTGCCGCACCGAGGATCGCCCCGACAGCCAACCGTCCCTGCCCGCTGAGTTGCACGAGCACCGTGTGTATTTATCGGGTCAGCGCCTTGAGGTCAAGCCGGAAGACAGCAAAGCGTCAACGTTCGACGAGTGTCTGCAACTCACGTATCTTCTGCCAGGTTTCCTCGTCGGCGGGTGTGTAGGTGGTGAGTTTGATCTCGGAGCGCCGGCCGAACCACAGGTGCGTGTAGTCGAACCGCAGCAGCCCCACTTCCTGTTGCAGGAAACGTTTCGTCACGTTCTCCGGCGCCCGCACCTCGTGTTCGTTCCACATTCGCTCGAACTCGGGGGACTCCTGACGCAGCCGTTTGACCAGACCTTTCCAGCTCGGTTCCGCCACGTGTTCCGCCATCGCGGCGCGGAACTGCGCGACCAGACGGGGCGCGGTCTCGGTCCAGTCCACCATGTACGACCGCCACGCCGGTGAGGTGAATGCCAACACCAAAGAGTTGCGGTTCTCGAACGGCACGCCGTCCAGCCCGCCGATCATCCGGTCGTAGGTCCGGTTGTGGGCAAGGATGTCGCAGCGGGTGTTGGTGACTACAGCGGGAATGGGTTCGAGCTGCCGGAGCATGGTGCGCATCGCGTCGGTGACGATGCGGCAGTCCTGGGTCAGCGGCGGCTCCGGCTGCCCCGCCAGGGTGTAGAGGTGGGCGCGCTCGTACGGGTCGAGCTGCAAGGTCGCGGCGATCGCGGCGAGCACCTGGTCGGACGCATGAATGTCGCGCCCCTGCTCCAGCCACGTGTACCAGGTCACCCCGACCCCGGCGAGCTGCGCGACCTCCTCACGGCGCAGGCCCGGCGTGCGCCGCCGTCCGCCGGGCGGAAGACCGACCTGCTCCGGCGTGATCCGCTCGCGCCGGCTGCGCAGGAACGCGGCCAGCTCGTTCCGCCGCATCTCCGCGATAGTCCGGGGCGCGCTCTCCAGATACGTGGTCACGAAAGCACCATCCCACGCCGCCAAGCCTGTTACAAGACAGAGCCGGTAACAGGATAATCTAAATCTGACACCAGTGTAGAAGGACGCGCATTGTGGTGCCCGTGCTACCGCAGGCGTCGTGCTGCCAGTTCGGCCAGCAGCGCGGCGCCGTCGGGCACCACCGAGTCGTCGAAGTTGGCCAGTGGGGAGTGGTTGCCGGGTGCGGTTTCCGGGTCGGGGTACGTGGTGGCACCGAGGAACACATAGGCGCCGGGCACCTCGTTGAGCACCCGGCAGAAGTCCTCGGCGCCGGTGACCGGGTTTTCCAGCGGCTGGAAAACCGTCTCCCCGAACACGTCCTGCACGGTGTCCGCGACGAACTGATGTTCGGTGGCGTTGTTCACGGTGACCGGGTACTCGGCCTCGAACCGCACGTCGGCCTTGAGACCGTGCGCGGCGGCGATGTCCTCGCACAGCTTGACGGCGGCCGTGCGGATCCGGTCGCGGGCCACCGGTGAGAACGACCGCACGGTGGCGTCGAACGTGGCGTCGTCCGGGATGATGTTGCGCTTGGTGCCCGCGTGGAACATGCCGACGGTGATCACCACCGGGTCGAACACGTCGAACCGCCGCGTCACCATCGTCTGCAACGACGTCACCATCTCGCACGCCACCGGGATCGGGTCAAGGCCGTTGTGCGGGCGGGAACCGTGCCCACCGGCGCCGATCACCCGCACGAACAGCCCGTCCGACGCGGCCATCAGCGGCCCTGGCCGGCCGGTGAACACGTGCGAGGGCACCATCGAGGACAGCACGTGCAGGCCGTAGGCCACGTCTGCTTTTCGCCCGGCGGCCGTCAACACGCCCTCGCGGATCATGTACGAGGCGCCGTCGAAACCCTCCTCGCCGGGCTGGAACATGAACACCACGTCACCGGCCAACTCGGTGCGATGGGCGCACAACAACCGGGCCGCACCGACCAGGCCGGCGGTGTGCAGGTCGTGGCCGCACGCGTGCATCACACCGTCGTGCTTGCTGGTGAAGTCGACGCCGGTGCGCTCGGTGACCGGCAGCGCGTCCATGTCGCCGCGCAACAGCACCACAGGGCCGGGGCGACCACCGCGCAGCACGGCCGTGATCGAGGACAGGTCGGTACCGAGGGTGATCTCCAGCGGCAGGCCCGCCAGCGCCTCGAGCACCCGATCCTGGGTACGGGGCAGGTGCAGGCCGATCTCCGGGATCTGGTGCAGCTCGCGACGCAGCGCGACCAGTTCGGGCCCCAGCTCAACGGCGTCCGCTCGGATGTTCATCCCGTCCCCCGTCCAGGTCGTATGGTTGGCTAACGACATCATCCGAGCAGCGTCGTGCGGTCCGCGTCAAGATGGGTGAGGGGATATTCCGCCACAACCGGAGGTTCATCCGATGACCGACACCATCGAGATCGGCTCGTACACCGTCAACCGGATCGGTTACGGCGCCATGCGGATCACCGGGCCGGGGGTTTGGGGCGACCCGCCGGATCGGGACGAGGCGCTGCGCGTGCTGCGGCGCGCGGTGGAGCTGGGCGCCAACTTCATCGATACCGCGGACTCCTACGGCCCCTACGTGAGCGAGGAACTCATCAAGGCGGCCCTGCACCCGTACCCGGACGACCTGTTGATCGGCACGAAGGCCGGTTTCGTGCGCACCGGACCAGGTGAATGGCACGTGCTGGGCGATCCGAAGTACCTGCGCCAGGAGGTCGAGATGAGCCTGCGCCGTCTCGGCCTGGAACGGATCGGCCTGTTCCAACTGCACCGTGTCGACCCGAGTTTTCCACTGGCCGACCAACTCGGCGAGCTACGGGACATGCAACGCGAAGGCAGGATTCACCACATCGGACTGTCCGAAGTAGACGTAAACACGATCGAGAAAGCCCGTAGGATCGCCGAGATCGTGAGCGTGCAGAACCTCTACAACCTGACCAACCGCCGGCACGAGAAGATCCTCGACCACTGCGAGCGCGAAGGCATCGCGTTCATCCCGTGGAACCCGATCGCCATCGGCAAACTGGCCGGACCGGACAGCGTCCTGGCCAACGCGGCCAAGGAGTACGGCGCCACACCCGGCCAGCTGGCCCTGGCCTGGCTGCTGCGCCGCTCCCCCGCGATGGTGCCGATCCCCGGCACGAAGTCCGTGGCGCACCTGGAGGAGAACATGGCCGCCGGCGACATCGAACTGTCCGACGAGGCATACAAGGCGCTGGCCTAGCTGGCTCAGCCGAGCCGGCCAGCGGCGATGACGCGACGGAGGAACTGGCGGGTCCGGTCCTCGGTGGGGTCGGCCAGGATCTGGTCCGGCGGGCCGGACTCGACCAGCACTCCCCCGTCCAGGAAGCAGATCCGGTCGGCCACCTGGCGGGCGAAGCCCATCTCGTGCGTGGCCATCAGGATCGTGCGGCCCTGTTCGGCCAGCGACCGCACGAGCGTGAGCACCTCGCCGACCAGTTCCGGGTCCAGCGCGCTGGTGATCTCGTCCAACAACAGCAGCCGGGGCTCGTAGGCCAGCGCCCGCACGATGGCCACGCGCTGCTGCTGGCCGCCGGACAGCCGGTCCGGATACGCGGACGCCTTGTCCTGCAAACCGACCCTGGCCAGCAGGGCGAGCGCACGTTCCCGCGCGGCCGCGGCGTCCACGCCGTGCACCACGCGCGGCGCCAGCGTCACGTTGTCCACAACGGACAGGTGCGGAAACAGATTGAACGCCTGGAACACCACGCCCATCTTGCGCCGCACCACGTCCGCGTTCACCCGTGGGTCGGAGACGTCGACGCCGTCCAGCAGGATCTGGCCGTCGTCCAGGTCCTCCTGGAGGTTCACGCAACGCAGCAGGGTCGACTTGCCGGAGCCGGACGCGCCGATCAGCACGACCACCTCGTGCTCGGCGACCTCGATGTCCACGCCGTCCAGCACGGTGTGCTCGCCGTAGCGCTTGACCAGGTTCCGCACCTGCAACACGGCCGTCATGCCGCACCCTCCCGGCGGGCGAGGCGCCGTCCGGCCGCGTCGGCCAGGCGGGCGCACGGCACGGCCAGCACCACGAACAGCAGCCCGGCCACCACGTACGGGGTGAAGTTGAAGTCCTTCGCGGTGGCGATCTGCGCGGCCCGGACCGCGTCCACCGCGCCGAGCACCGAGATCAGCCCGCAGTCCTTCTGCAGCGCCACGAAGTCGTTCAACAACGGTGGCAACACCCGACGGATCGCCTGCGGCAACACGACGATCCGCATGGTCTGCGCGTGGGTCAGCCCGATCGACCTGGCCGCCGCCCGCTGCGACGGGTGCACCGACTCGATGCCGGCCCGGAACACCTCCGCCACGTACGCCGCGTACACCAGCACCAACGCGATCCCGCCCAGCACCACCGGATCGTTCGGCACGCCGGTCAGCCGCAGCCCCGGCAGGCCGAAACCGACCAGGTACAGGCAGATGATCAACGGCAGCCCACGGAACAGGTCGACGTACCCGGTGGCCAGCGCACGCACCGGAAACCAGACCGGGCCACGCAACGTGCGCAACGCCGCGATGCCGAGGCCCAGCGCCAGGATCAGCACCTCGGCGACCACCAGCACCCGGATGTTGAGCCACAACCCGGCCAGGATCGCCGGGAACGATGCCGCGACCGTGGGCAGGTCGAAGAACGACGACCGCACCCGCGGCCAGCCCGGCGACGACGAGATCGCCCACCAGGCGGCAGCGGCGAACACCAGGGTGGACAGGATGGCCACCCCGGTGGACCGACGTGCCCGGGATCGCTTGTACGCCAAGCGATCCCGCTGGAGTTGGGACGTCAATGCAGGACCGGCGCGTTGCCTGCGGTGGACAGCCACTGGTCGGTCAGCTTCGCCAGCGTGCCGTCCGACCGCAGCGCGGTCACCGCGGCCGACACGCACGCGGTGAGCGGGCTGTTCTTGTCGAGCACCGCGCCGAACTGCTCGGGTTGGCCGCTGGGCACCAGTTGACCGACGATGACCGAGTTGGGCACCTCACTGGCGCCGGTGATCTCGAGCGCGGTCGGCAGGTCCACCACCAGTGCCTGGATCTGGCCGTTGGCCAGCGCCTGCTTGGCGTCGTCGTTGCTGTTGTAGACGGCGACCTGCTGGCTCGGCTTGAGCACGTTCTGCGCCGCGTCGTAGCTGGTGCTGCCGACCTGGGCGCCGAGCTTGACACCCTTCAGGTCGGCGATCGAGTGCGCGGATGCCGCCGGGTACGACTTCACCGTGATCACTGCTTGGGTGACGTCGTAGTAGGGCGCGGAGAAGTCGGCGGCCTTGCGACGATCGGCGGTGATCGAGAACTCGTTGAGATCGGCGTCGAACTTCTTCGGGCCGGGCTGGATCGCCGCGTTGAACGACACGCGCGACCAGGCGACCTGGCCGTGCTGGTAGCCGAGCTTCGTGGCGACGGCGTAGGCGACCGCCGACTCGAAGCCCTGGCCGCTGGTCGGGTCGTCCTTCACGAACCACGGCTCGTAGACCGGTTCGTCGGTGCCGAACGTGAACGTGTTGGCCTTGAGGGTCTGCAGCTTGGCCGGGCTGCAGTCGCCCTGTCCGGGGGTGAGTAGCGCGCCGCTGGGCGGCGGTGCCGCGCTGTTCTGGGCGGCGGGGGCGCAGGCGGCCGCGAGCAGGCAGCCGAGGATGGCGACGGCCGTTACCGTCGGTGTGGTCCGTGCGGGCATGTGCGGCATCCTTCCTCGTCTCGGGCACGGTTGGTAGTCGGATATCCCGGTGACCGGAACGCGGGACACGCGGCGCTGATCACACCTGGTCGGCGTACCACCGTTCGCCCGATCGGCGGAACCAACCGGCTGGCGACGCCAGCCGATCGGCTTATGTCCGGACACTTGTGTGACGTTGGCGACAGTCGTAGTCTGCCTGGTCGACGCGGCCGTCGGTGACGAGATCCTGGTGCACGCGGGCGAGGCCATCGCACGGGTCGCCCCATGAAGGCCGACCCGGGCGCGAATCTGCTAACCGATCCCGAACAACCCCAGGCACGGCGTCAGGCCGTCGATGGTCACCGGAACCGTGCGGTGCTGCTCCCAGGCCGAACGGGTCAGGCGCTGCCGGCGGTCGATGGTCAGCGCGCCACGGACCACGACCCGGTCGAACCCGTCCGGCTGGTACCCGAGCTTGCGGGACACCGCGAGCGACGCGCCGACGTGATCGAACGCGAGCGACACCGCCTCCGCCGCGCCCAACCCCGCGAAGGCCAGGTGCAGCACGGCGGCCCGCATCTCGGTGCCGATGCCCTTGCCCTGAAACCGGCTGCCCAGCCACGAACCGGTGCTCACCTCGCGCGTGATCGCCAGGTCCCGGGCGCGGATGGTTTGCATGCCCGCGACGGCGCCGTCGTGGAACACCACCAGGTCCAGCGCCCAGTCCTCGGCCGACCACGCGCCAAGCCGCCGCCAGTGGTGCTGCACGACGTGCCGGGCGACCTCGGTGGGCGGCTGGTCGGTCCACGGCTCCCAGAACGGCATCGTGTCCGGATCGTGGATGCCGCTCACGGCCAATTCCGCCAGTTCGGCAAGCTCATCGGGATTCGGCAGGCGCAGTTCCAGGCGTGGCGTCACCAACCGGAGACCGACCAGCGGAAAGTGATCGACGAGCATGTGTCCCCGTCCTGATAGCGCTGCACGTTCGTTTCGACGCTATCCGTAGTCGGCCGCCGCGGCGACTGCCACCTGGCCAAGACTGATGCCACCGTCGTTGCACGGCACGGCCATGTGGGTGAGCACGTGGAAGCCGTGCGCCGTAAGGAGATCCACAGTACGGCCGCTGAGCAGCAGGTTCTGGAACACGCCGCCGGACAGCGCCACCGTGCGTACATCGGTCGCCGCGGCGATCCGGTCGCAAGTGCGCACGATCGCGTCGGCCACACCGTTGTGGAACCGGCCGGCGGCGATCGGCACCGGCACGCCGGCCAGCAGGTCGGCCGCTGTCGCGTTGATCAAGTCCGTGCCGGACAACAGGAACAGGCCGTCCCGTTCGGCGATGCCGGCCGGATAGGTGCCCCGCTCGGTCGGGTCGGTGTGCTGTTCCAGCTCGATGGCCGCCTGGCCCCGCCAGGCCCTCGACCTCGAAAAGACACCGTGCACGTCGTTGCCCACCAAACCGGCCAGCGCGTACTCGCCGGCGAGCGCGTAGACGAAGGGCCGGAAGCCAACACCTTGGACCACACCCTCGACCCGGGCTCGCACCCGGACACGTCCGTCCACCTGGTGAGTGTCCATCCGATTCACAGTAGTGGCCAGCTCATTGACTAAAAGTGGACACCAACTCGGCCGGCCGAAGATCCTAAAAAGGCACCTTATCGGAACACGTTCCAGAAATGAACGGCTGGTCCCACCCACCCCGACTCGGGGGGACCAGCCGACCCCTCGGATTGTCATCGAGTGTGTTCAGAATAATCGCATGACGGCAGTAGGCGAACTCCCCGAGCCGGGTGAATCAGTACATCGGCCCTGATACCGCGACAGTAGTCGTACCGATCGACGACTGAGCGTCATTTTCGCAGCTCAGTACCGGTTTTGTGGGTCAGGACCTGACCAGCCGGGCGATGGCGTCGTTGGCCTCGCGGAGCTTGGTTTCGGCGATCTCGCCACCCTCGGTGATCGCCTCACTGACGCAATGGCCCAGATGCTGCTCGATCAGACCAAGCGAAACAGCCTGCAGCGCCTTGGTCGCCGCGGAGATCTGGGTGAGGATGTCGATGCAGTAGTCGTCATTTTCAACCATCCGCTGCAACCCGCGCACCTGGCCCTCGATGCGGCGCAGGCGGCGCAGATAGCCGGCCTTGTCCTCGCTGTAACCCGGCATGACGCCCCTCCACCATCGGAATCCGACCTCGATAATACCCCCCTGGGGTACAATCCAGCTAGTCGACGACTAGCCGGGCATTCCGCACATAAAGAGTGATCAACATCCTGATAGCCACGGAGTTGGTGTTATTTGATCATCTTGGTCGGGTGGGGTCAACATCGAGTAGTTCCAGTAGGCGCACCACCAACGAAGATGGATGGGGGATACCGGGTGGCTGGTCCGGGGTGGCGGGGATCATGCGAAGCCGGGCGAGCGCTTCGAAGATCAACCGGCCGGTGGGTTTCGCGGGCCTGCCCACATACAACCCGTCCAGCACGACCGCCGGCGCGATGGCCGCCCGTACCTGACGCTCGATCAGACAGAAAATCAGCAGTGCCAAGCAGATCACGGTGACCAGGGCAGCGATCCGCCGGTTGTTCTTCAGGAACATCGGCGCCACCGCCAAGGGCCCCTTGACCGTGCCGTAGCGACGCTCCACCACTTCCTGCCCCTTGTACCGCAGCAACACCTCACCCGCGTCCACCTCGGCCGGCAGGCAGCTCAGCAGGGCATACCAACCATCGGTGGCCGTGTCGGCATCCAGCGCGGCCTGGTCGACCGACCAGTCCAGCGTGGGTTTCCCGGTGTCGGTATCGGTGCCGACCTGGGCACGCAGGTAGGCGCTGACCCGGCGAGCGGAGCGGATCGCGGTGATCCGGGCGGTCACCGACTTCTCATCGGGGTAATGCCGCGACCCCAACCCCCGCACCAGCCGGTCAAGATCCTCACGGGCACGGTCGAGTTTCTTGGCCCGCGCGGTAGCAGCGGCCCCGGCGCGCGCGGTGGAGTGCACGAACACCCGGCGTAGCGTGTGTACCGGGTCTTTCTTCCGTTTACCCGTCAGGGCCATGGTGTCTTCGATGACCCGCCAGGTGCCGCGTTCGGCGGCCGGTGTGCCAGCGTCTCGTTGCGCGGTGTAGTCGATGACGGTTGCCGAGCCGAGATCCAGCGCGGCCAGCTCGCCGGCACCGACGTAGGCTTTCGACGCTGGGGCGATGAACCCCACACTCGAGGCGATCATCGCCGAGACGTTGGTGTAGGACACCAGCTTGGAGTCCCCGATCAACAGAAAATCGCGTGGTGCGGCCATTTTCCTCAGCGCGGTCATCGCCCCCACTACCTGGGCCACCTCGCCCGCTCCGCCGTCATAAGCGCGGTGAAACACCGGAATGCCACCATCGCCGGTGACCGCGAGGCCCGCCTGGATCTGTTTCAGGTCCACCCGCCGGTCCTTGGGATGCCCGAATTTCGGTGCGGGGTAGTCGTCCTCGGTCTGGTCGTAGGCCCCGTGCAACGACACCGATGTCATGTCCCAATGCAGACGGGACACATCGATCCCGAACGTCGAGATCGCGTGTGCACCCACGGATCCGACGATGTGGTCCAGTTCGGGTGCGATCGCGTCCAGTGCCCGCCCGATCCGGTCGTCGTTGAGGATGTCGGGGTCGATACCGAAGACTTCGGCCACGGCCCATTCCCGTGCCCAGTCACTGACCCGTACCAGGGGTGTTGGTGAGGTCAACCGGTTCGCGATGAGTGTCTCGATCACCTGACCGTGTGTGAGGTCCGCGAGTTCACGGATGGGTGCGGCGTGGTCGATGATCCCGGCCAGGTCCAGACGGCGGCAGTAATCGGCCACTACCGGCAACGCGCCCAGGGTCTTTTCCACACTCGCCGAGACATACCGGGCCTGCCGCCGTTTACGCTGATCCACAACCCGACACTCTGACAGAACCGCAGGTCAGACACGTCAACGACACGCCAGACCAGTTCACCCTCGCCTATGTGCGGAGAACGGGACTAGCGGTCCTGTGCATTGTTGGCTGCGCGGTTGGCTCTTGGCTTGTCCCCCCTAACCGGCCCTGGCGTAAGCCACCGCAGCACTGAACACAGCCCGACCGTAGTCGAGCGAGTTGTTGTAGTGAAAA
>Ga0137385_10002320_pt1 | contig 16214 bp, 15 predicted proteins | sample SagtaG_FD_104921 | JGI IMG/M metagenome (GOLD analysis project Ga0137385, IMG submission 104921) | Vadose zone soil microbial communities from Sagehorn Ranch, Mendocino, California, USA - Sage2_R_80_16 metaG | ecosystem: Environmental > Terrestrial > Soil > Vadose zone | place: USA: California...
GAGCCGTTGCCGCGGCGGCACGGTTTTCCGTTACGCCTGATCGTGCCCGGTCTCTACGGCGAAAAGAATCCGAAGTGGCTTACTCGGATCGAGCTGTTGGATGAAGCGGATGGCCGACTCCACCGGCGCCACGGCTGCGGGTTTTACAAAGAGCAAGGCTGGGGACGCGAGGGCGACGCGATCCCGACTCACAGTCGCTTCGACGCGCCGCAAGTTAGGGGCGACCACTTCGAAGCGCCGTTCCAAGTTGGGAAGGCGGTCGAACTGCGCGGGATGGCTTTCGGTGGCAACCGCGGGATCTTGAAAGTGGAGATCAGCAGCGACGACGGTGAAACGTGGGATGTCGCTGAGATTACTAAACCCGGAACGAAGTTGAGCTGGAGCCTCTGGAGCTATCAATGGACGCCAGACGAAGAAGGTGAAACCGGACTGGTAGTTCGCGCTACCGATGGCGAGGGCAAACTTCAAATCAGCGAATACCGCGACCAGGTCCCGGACGGCGCGACCGGGCTTCATCGCGTTCGGGCGATCGTGGAGAAAGCGTAGGGTAACATCTCATGGCGATCTAACAAAACTATGAAAGTAAATCCAGGTGCCAAAAAACTAGCCGCGGTTCAAAACATGCTCAAAAGTCAAAGCACTGCGTGTTCTCATATGGTGTAGAAATCACAGCGCGTACGGGAGTCGAAGATGTGCGTGACTGTCATGAAACTGTCATGAATCTCATTGTGAGATTCCATTTCCACCCAATTTGGCCTATGGAAAATAAATCCGGAGCCTACGGGGCTCGAACCCGCAACCTCCGCCGTGACAGGGCGGCGCTCTAACCAATTGAGCTAAGGCTCCTAGCGAAAAAACTGTAGCGGCAGCTGTCCCCAGCCGCAAGCAACGTGACGTTGCATCCCGCAGCTGCGCGAGAGGAGATGCGCCCTTACATCTGGACGCGAAGAGCGTCTTTTTCCATTTTTTCTGAAACACAAGATCGGGCTAATGGTTGAACATTTGTATGTCGGCGTCGTCGAAGATTGCGGAATGCGCGTGACGACGCTATAATCACACTCGGTTCGGCGGATTGACCCAAACCATAAATGAGCGACGAGCGCAGCGAAGGACTTCAGGGCGGGGAAGGGGAGCCGGGCCCAGGTAATCTCCTCGATTCATTTGATCGTGTGATCGCGTCGTTGCCTCCGGGCGATCCGATTCGGCGCGAACTGCTCGATTTGCGCCCGGACATTTCCGATCGGGAAGAAGTATTGGTCGAAGCTCGCCGGATGATCGAGAAACTCGAGGAAGTCATTAAAAAGGTGACTTCGCCGGCGAACCGCATCGGCACATTTCTCGGTGCCACCTCGCACGATACCGCACACATCGTCGTGGGGGGCGCCGACTATTATTGCAATGTCGATCCGCGCATTCCGCTGGCGAAGTTGAAAAAGGGCACTCGCGTCCTTGTCAACGAGGCATACGTCATTGTCGGTGATCTCGGATTTGAAACGGCAGGACCTGTGACAAAAATCACTGAAATTCTGGGCAACGATCGATTGCGTGTCGGCTCGGAGCACGGATTGCAATCGATGGTGCTGCAACGTTCCGCTGATCTTGCGCAGGCAACCTTGAAATCGGGCGACGAAGTACGTGTCGATTCAAACTACCGGATGGCGCTCGAGATGCTCTCCAGCACGAAATCGCACGAGCATTATCTGGATAACGTGCCGGAACTGCCATGGGAAAAAGTCGGCGGTCAGGAGGCGGCCCTCCAGGCGATCAAGGATGCGATCGAGCTTCCGCTTTTGCATGTCGATCTTTTTAAGAAATTTCAGCACGCCACGCCGAAAGGTTTCCTCCTCTACGGTCCCCCCGGTTGTGGGAAAACGCTGATCGGAAAAGCGACCGCCTACAACTTGACGAAGCAGCTTCGGGAAAAAACGGGCGTCGAGATGCGTGAATATTTCATGCACGTAAAAGGCCCGGAGATTTTGAACATGTGGGTGGGTGAATCGGAAAGGATGGTGCGCGAAATTTTTGCCACGGCTCGCGAGAAACGCGGCGAAGGTTTCATGCCGTTCCTTTTTATTGACGAGGCCGAGTCGATTCTCGGCACCCGCCGCGCCTCGCGTTATTCGAACATTCTTTCCACGCTCGTGCCGATGTTTTGTTCGGAAATGGACGGAATCGATTCACTTAATGACGTTGTAATTATCCTCGCGTCCAATCGTGCTGACCTGATCGACCCTGCCATTTTGCGCCCCGGCCGGATCGATCGAAAAATCAAAGTCAACCGTCCGGACAAGCGGGGTGCGCGTGATATTTATCGCATCTATCTCACCGACGATCTCCCTTACGATGGCGTGCTCGCGAAGGAAGCCGACGGTATCGGCGCGTCCATCGATCGATTGATCGAACGGTTTGTCGATTGGCAATTTACGCGACGCGACGAGAACAAGTTTCTCGAGGTGACCCTGCGCAGCGGACGTAAAGAAACGCTGTACCGTGGTGACCTCATCAGCGGTGCGATCATTGCCTCGATTGTCGAGCGGGCGAAAGCCATGGCGATTAAACGGGCCATCGCCACCCAGCAGGAGGAAGGAATTCGGGAAACGGATTTACAACTCGCATTCAACGCGGAGTATGTCGAGAACGACATCTTCCCGACGACCGACATCACCGAGGACTGGCTCAAGCTGATCGATTACGACCCGGAAAACGTCGTCAAGATTGCGCCTGTGAAGCCGCTTGCAGACGGACGAAGTCGTGCACCATCCGGCGTAATCTGATGCTCCTTTGACTGTAGGAGAAGCTGCCAGCTTCCCGATGATATGGCGAACCACCGCGGCTGCCGGAAATTCAATTACCGTGGGAAAAATCAATTATTTACTTTGTAACCCTGTGCGTAAAAGACCGACGCAAAGTGTTGGCTAATCCGAAAATGTTTCAAGCCATCAAAGCGACAGTCGCGCAGCTTCGGCGCTGGCATGTGCTCGCTGCTGTGATCATGCCTGATCATGCACACTTGATCGTTTCGCCGATCGAAAACCGCGGGCTTTCCGTCGGCGATTTTTCCACGGGTCTCAAACGAGTGCTGCGAAAAATGCTTGGTTCGCAGCCGTGGGAATGGCAGCGCGGTTGTTTTGATCGCCTTTTGCGATCCGATGAGAACCTGCACAGCAAATGGATTTATGTGCAGGACAATCCGGTGCGGCATGGTTTGGCCGAGAAAGCGGACGATTGGCCGTACTATCTGGATTTCATCAACGAACCCTGTGGCAGGGGAAGCTGTCAGCTTCTCCTACAGAAAACGGGACAACAGACGATCGGGGTGGGCGGGCGATGAAACGCATCTTCGGTCTTGAGACGGAGTACGGCATTACGGTAAGCGATGCTGAGAGTGTCGATGTTGTCGCCGAATCGATACAGCTGGTGCGGCATTACACCGAACACGGCGCGCTCATGAAATGGGATTACGAGTTGGAAGATCCACATCTCGATGCCCGCGGTTTTCGTGCCAGGGAATTGCTCCAGGACACCGATGAATCGGCTTACTATGAGATCGACAAAAATCGAGCGCTCAGTTTCGAAGAAATAAAAAGCGACCTCGTTCTTTCAAATGGCGCCCGTTTTTACAATGACCACGCCCATCCGGAATACTCTACTCCGGAATGCACGACGCTCCGGCAAATCGTGGCACAGGACAAGGCCGGCGAGCGCATCCTGGCGGAATGCGCGCGGCGTCGAAACCAGAAATTGCCGCCTGGCCACGAAGTCCGTCTTTACAAGAACAACAGCGACTTTGTCGGGCACAGTTACGGCTGTCACGATAATTACCTGATGAGCCGCGGGATCGCATGGGACCGCATCGTCGCCGGCGTTCTGCCGTTTCTCATCACACGCCAAATCTTCGCCGGCGCCGGAAAGATGGGCATCGAAGCGGAGAGCGCGTCAGGCGAGCCTGGTGTTTTTCAGATTTCGCAACGCGCGGATTTTTTCAGTGTGCTGGTAAGTATTGACACCATGAATCGTCGTCCGCTGGTCAATACGCGCGACGAGCCGCATGCCGATGCGAGCCGCTATCGGCGGTTTCACGTTATCCTGGGCGATTCGAACATGAGCGAATGGGCGATAGCCATGAAAATCGGGACCACGGCGCTTGTTCTCGATCTGATCGAACGCGGGGAAGCGCCGCAACTCGAGATCGCGCAACCGATCGATGCGAACAAATCGATTAGCCGCGATCAAACTTACGACTGGATTATCGAGTTAAAGGACGGACGAAAGATTTCCGCAATCGATGTGCAACGGATTTATCTCAAGGCGGCGGCCAGGATCGACGATGGCACGGACGAGGATCGACAATGGATCTTGCGCGAATGGGAGAATGTTCTCAACGATCTCGAGCGCGACGTTATGCTGACGCGCGACCGGGTCGATTGGATGGCGAAGAAGTTCTTGCTTGATGCGTTGCAGGCAGAAGAAAAGCTTTCCTCGAAGGATCCGTGGCTGCAATCGATCGATCTAGAATATCACAATGTCGATCTTGAGCATGGCCTGTATTACGAGCTTGTGCGTCAGGGGGCGATGCGCCGCGTCGTGACCGAAGACGAGATCAAAACGTCAATCTTCTGTCCGCCAGAAACCACACGCGCATTTTTTCGCGGCCGTTCTGTTGCACGTTTCAACAACGAGATTTCCTCGATCCAGTGGGACGAAATCGTCTTCGAAAATCGATCGCAAATCCGTCGGATCGTTTTGCCCGAAGCCGCATCGGACGTCAGACTCAGTGCGTTAAATCACGCCGCGCGCAATGGTAAAGACTTTGCAGAATTCATTCGCGCGATCAGTGAGATCAGCGATTCGCAGTAGGCGCGATCGCCCTTCGCCGGATCGCGGGGGTTGGGTAGCGCACGCGTCTCGCGTGCTGGTTTCGGCGTCCCGCCGAAACAATCTTTCGTGAACGCTTCCACCTCTGAAATCTTGGCGCAGATCTAGGAAAGTTCGCGCTGGCGATACGCCAACGCAGGCTCGCCACGGGACGAGTCCGTCCGACTGGCGGACACGCAAGACGCGTGCGCTACCCACACCAGACTGCCGCCCAAGCGAAGCACATTCCGCCATCCGCAATCGAATTCACACCCACTCGATCGTGCTCGGCGGTTTACTTGAGATATCGTAACAGACGCGATTGACGCCTTTGACTTCGTTACTGATTCGAGCGGAGATACGCGCGAGCAAGTCGTAGGGAAGTCGCACCCAATCTGCAGTCATGCCATCCTGGCTTTCGACGATGCGCAGCACGATTGTATTTTCGTAAGTGCGCTGATCGCCCATTACGCCAACCGAGCGGACCGGGAGCAAGACAGCGAAGGATTGCCAGACGCGATAATACCAATCAGAAGATTCCATTTCGCTCACCACAATTGTGTCCGCTTCGCGCAAGATCGACAATCGCTCCGGGGTGACTTCACCGAGAATGCGAACGGCAAGGCCCGGTCCCGGAAAGGGCTGACGATACACAACCTCTTTCGGCAACCCGAGCTGCAAACCAGCCTGGCGCACTTCGTCTTTGAATAATTGTCGAACCGGTTCGACGAGCTTGAAGTGCATTTTCTCGGGCAATCCGCCAACGTTGTGATGACTTTTGATCACCTGCGCAGGATTGCCCTCGATCGATACGCTCTCAATCACGTCTGGATAAAGGGTGCCTTGCGCGAGAAACTTGTAACCGCCGCGTTTGCGGGCGCCGTTCCTCCGGTCCTCCTCGAGCAGCTCCTCAGTCGCATGTTGGAACACTTTGATGAATTCGCTGCCGATAATTTTCCTTTTTGTTTCCGGATCGGTCACGCCTTTGAGCACGGCGAGGAAGCGTTTGCTCGCGTCCACATATTTCAAACGCACGTGAAAATTTTCGCCGAAAACGCGCTGAACGATTTCTTCCTCGCGCGAGCGGAGCAGTCCGTTATTCACGAAAATGCAGGTCAGCTGGTCGCCAATGGCTTTGTGTAAGAGCGCCGCGGTCACGGAAGAATCGACGCCGCCGCTTAAACCGAGCACCACTTTTTGATCACCGACCTGTTCGCGGACGCGTGCGCAAGCTTCTTCGATGAACGAACCCATCGTCCAGTCCATCGTGCAGTGGCAGATGTGATAGACGAAATTCTGCAGAATCTCCTTCCCGCGCGGCGTGTGCGCGACTTCGGGATGAAATTGCAGCCCGTAAAGTTTGCGTTCCGGATCCTCCACCGCTGCGAAGTTGGAACTCTCCGTCCTCCCGGCAGCGCGAAATCCCTTCGGCAGCGCCGTCACTTCATCGCCATGACTGTTCCAGACATCGATCTGTGGGCCGAGCCCACCTAGCAGTTGCGAGCCGTTTGCGATGTGCAACGTCCCAGCGCCGTACTCGCGTCGCCCGGTGAACACAACCTGGCCGCCGAGGTGATGTGCCATCAGCATCAAGCCATAACAAATGCCGAGCACCGGGATGCCGAGCGAAAAGATTTCTGGATCGAGATGTGGCGCGTCTTTGTCGTAAACACTTGCGGGACCACCAGAGAGAATGAGTCCGTTCGGTTTCAGCTTGGCGATTTCAGCTGCGGATGTGTTGAAGCGAACAATCTCCGAATAAACCTGCAATTCGCGAATGCGCCGGGCAATGACCTGTGTGTACTGGGAACCGAAATCGAGAATGAGGATTCTTGAATGCGCTGATGGAGCCGCCGTCTTCACGCGCTACTCGTGAGTTTGCGGCACGCTGTGCTCGCTCGCGGGATCGTTGTAGGGCCGCTCGATTGGGCCGAGCGTTCCCTGGCCGGTAACACCACGTTGAAGCTGGCCTTGTACTTCTTCCGTGCTGCGTTGTTCGAGCGGATCTGCGCAGCCGCCCACCAGCACCATCGATGCGATCACGAGCAAGATCGGCATGCGCTTCATCTGCTCATTTTAGAAAGCGAGCGCAGGATTGCAAGAACACTGGATCGTCGAACGGTTGAAGCGATCAAGCGCTGAAGCGTTGCAGGGGTCACACTGGTGGTTGGCGCCTTAACGCTTTAACGTTCCAACTCTTTAACGCGCCATGATCGATCCGGAACTTTTGTTGCAAGGCTATCGGCTTGGCGTCTTTCCGATGGCGATGGGGAACGGCACGATTGAATGGTTCTCACCCGATCCCCGCGCGATTTTGCCGCTCGATGCATTTCATCTTCCCCATGCCCTACAGCGCGTCGCGCGGAAAAAAACTTTCGAAATCAAGATCGACGATCGCTTTTCGGATGTGATCGAGGCCTGCGCGAAGCGCGAAGACACGTGGATCAATCGGGAAATTATCGAGAGCTATACGCGATTGCACGAGCTTGGCTACGCGCACTCGGTCGAAGCTTGGAGGGAGGGTCAACTCGCCGGCGGACTCTACGGGGTCGCAGTCGGCGGCGCATTTTTTGGCGAATCGATGTTTCATCGCGTTACAGACGCGTCGAAGATCGCGCTGGTGGCGCTCGTGCAACATTTGCGTGCGAAAAAGTTCGTGTTGCTCGACACCCAATGGCTCACGCCGCACTTGCAACACTTCGGCGGCATCGAGATTTCACGGAACCATTACCTGCGCTTGCTCAAGCGCGCGGTCGAATTGCCGCGCAAATTCGGCGACTGATCCTTTGGTAGGAACGGACCGCCTGGCCGTCCGAATCTCGTTCGTCGGCGCGCCCAGCGGTCGCGCCCTACTACACCATCTTTGAAATTGTAGCGCACGCGCACCCATGCCAGCGTCAGAGCAACTGAAGCGCTTGCCCTAGAGCCGGATTCTTGCATAGTGAACGCCCGACATTTGAGGGTGATTTTTCTACGTCGATCTTCCTTGAAACGACGGCTGGGTAGCTCAGTTGGCAGAGCAGAGGACTGAAAATCCTCGTGTCGGCGGTTCGATTCCGCCCCCAGCCACACCCTTTTTCAGAGGGAAAACACGATCGAAACTCCCGTTTTCCGACTATGACCCGAAAAGGCCGGACATGATTCGACCGCGCAAAGACCGATGTGGGGTCGATTTGATTTCCGATGCGTTGCCATTCGGTGCGCTATGGTACGATGGACCGGATGCGGTCAGGAATGCGATTGGCTACGCAAAGTTTTTCAGCCGGTCACATGATGCTGTGATTCGCGTTTACGATGAAGCTGGCAACGTGGCCGAAACGCACGAGCACGCGGGCCATTTCAAAGAGCCGTAAAACGCTACAGGAAGATCAATTAGTGCCAGCATTTCTGCCGATACGTCACCAAAGCGAGCAAGCCCAACGTCAGGAGCAGAAATGTTGAACCGTGATCGGGGATGATCGTGTGCGATTCCACTGTTAGGATGGCACTATTATTTTGGTAGATGACCGACCATTGTTCCGTCCCGTGGTTGAAAACCTGATTCTGAATATGGGAAAATTCGCCAGTGAAGGACGCGTAATCCAAAAAGGTGAAGGAGTCACCTATCGTGGGAACAAAACCGTTCAAAAGCACAGGATCGAGGTTTCCGTTTAGATTAGCGTTTCCCAAAACGTCCAGAACACTGAATTGGCCGGTGCTCGTGCCTGCAATTTGGATCATGAGAGTGGCAAATTGTGTCTGCGTATAGTTATGGACGACGGTTAGCACGCCCGGCGCGCCCGGCGCACCTCCCGGTCTGACCGTTCCGAAGTCGTTGTTCGTAACATTGCCATGGATCGTTCCAGTACCGGCGAGCGTGCTGTGATGGTTGACGAACGTGTTGCTCGTAATCGAGCCGTCAACCTTCAACACGCCACCGTTGACATTGGTGTTGCCGGTGTAGGTGTTGGCTCCTGTGAGATCTAGCGTTCCCGTGCCGACCTTCGTCAACGAGCCACCGACCCCGCCACCTCGGCCGCCGTCCTGAATTACGCCGGAAAGGATGGTACTTAAGTTGTTGCTGCCTACGGTCAGATTGTTGGCTCCCAGAAAAGCATCTCCGTCACCCTCAATCGAGCCGATCGTCACACCGGAGGCAGCGTGGGTGCTGATGTCCAGGCTGCCGTTCCCGAAAAGCTCGACCCGCGATGTGCCGCCAGTGGATTGATCTGCGAAGAGAATTGTCCCACCTGCGCCACCGTTCGATCCTCCGTTCGCAACAAGGATGGCGGAAGCTGCGGTTGAGCTGCCACGAAAAACTGTAGAGCCGCCAGCTGCGCCACTGACCGTGCCACCGTTGTTGGTAAACATAGTGGAATTCCCTGCGGTCGCGCTGTTGGTGAAGAGTATAAGCCCGAACTCCCCGTTTGCACCCACAGCGGTCACGAACTGCTGTGTGCTCCCCGAATTGTTCGTGATACCGGTGCCGCTAATGATAAGCGTGAAGGCGGCGCTGGCGGTGATGGTATAGGGATTCGTGGCGGCCGCAGTGAACGTGATGCCGTTGACCTCGGTATTCGCCGAGATGGAGACACTGGTCGTGTTCGAAAGAGCGAACGTCGCGATATCCGCTGGCCCATTGGGAACCCCCATTGGCGTCCAGTTGGCAGCGGTATTCCAGTCCTCTGAACCCGGATTAAGCTCCCACGTCGCGCTGTCAGCGTGAGCGACGATAGGGGCCAAAATCGAGATGGCGACGGCCATTATCGTTTGAAGGAAAGTCTTTCTTACCAAGCGCGGATTCCAGCCCGGCGACGCGGGAGTGAAACGGATGTGGAGCGGTGAGGCGATGCCAGGAGCCTTAGTTAATCGGAGGTTCATAGTAGGATTCCTTTGCTACCGAAGGGGGAAAGCCATTTCAGCGGTTGACCTGTTGCGCCCTGCGCCGGAACGGCTTGGCCCAAATTCGGAATGGCCGCGATGTTATGAGCATATCATAGACCAACGCTCATTTGACTGAATCATTGGCAAATGTAAGAGCCTTATAGTAAGGGTTTAAATGCGAATGATTTTTATAATGCCGAACATAGCCGCCGTTTCTAACGAGGTCTAAAATGTAAATTATTCCGACGCTGGAGTGTAGTATCTCGTTCTATTTGCTGTAAGTTACTGTCTTCCAAACTTTTATACTGGCTGGTTGAATTGTAAGAATATCCGGCTTGTGCGGGTCGGTGGCGGCCTTCTTCTCGTTGCTTAATCACGCACTACATCTCTCTGTCTGCTCCGTGAACGGGATCGTGTGTCCAACATTGCCGGTTGAGTCGAGAATCCGAATTTCTCTGGAGCGAAAGCTTGCGCGGTTCTTAGGACCGGAAGATCGTCGCCATTGCTTGAAACGCGCGGAGGTTTTACTCGTCACTGCGACAACGGAAAGAGGTTCATCGTCCGTGCTGACGAAAAGTTGACAGCGTTTCTTGAACTCGAAAGTGAGACAGTCGAAGGGCGCCCAGACTGACCGCTGGCGAGGCGTGACGGCTGCGATCCGGTCCGTAAGTGGATACGCATCGAAGACGGACCAGGCGTTGCGTGGTAAAAAAGTCGGACGGTATTGGGGTGTCGTGGGAAAGCAAAATATTCCGTGGGGGCGTTCAGAGAGGATTGAGCTGGACGAGAGGCAATCGAAACTTGTCTTGCGAACGTGCCGCCGCTTTATCATGGCGGTGAATCGAGAGCAGCGAATCAAACGAGTGGCGAGACAAATTCGTTGGAAACCCTCGGAGTTAGTTTCATTTGGTGGATGGTTCGAGGGGCACAAATTAAATTGGGGCAAGCGTCTCAGAGCAGATGGTCATCAAATGCCGCAGAAGTTACGGCTTCGGAACCTACGTTCTATGAACGTTTTCTTAGACGCCGATTTTTGGGCAACAAGTATCGGACAGTATCTCGGAGCCGGTCCAAGTAAGCGGTGATTATTTGTCGACTAACAAATCGGTTGCCTCGTAGGGAACTTTAGGATTGATATATTTTTCCGTTAACTGCGTCACCTTGTCTTTTAGGGACGAGATTAGCTCAAGTTTTGGATGCCGCTGCGCTTCCAGCCTCGATATTCGTGTCTGCGTACTTTGGATGATTTCCTGTGCTTCAATCCGTTCTTTACGAAGTTTTTTGAACATGCGCCGGTTGAGTCGGATCTCGCGGATCGTGTATTCGCCCGGTTTCGAGCGAGCAGTTAGTTTACCCGTGTTTGGATTGAGTTTCGAGTGCGTTGTGTACAGATCCTCTACGCAAGGATCGACAAAGGCGAATCCGCGTTGTTGTTCCTCGTCCGATGGCCATGTCTCATCCTTGGCGCGATTACACCAGCGGCATGAATAGTACAAATTGCTGTAAGTGTTGATGAGCTCTCGAAATTTTGTGCGTGGACGGAAGTGGTCGATTTGGAAATTGTGGAAGCCACCGCCATACGTGTCCCCTTCGTGAAGGAGGCAATAGGCGCAGCGGCAATCGAAATCCTCTCGGAGAAGCTGTTTGTACTGTCTGTAATTCGATTCCGGTGGAGGATCAGCGCGCCGGCGAAAGATCGGCATCTTCTCAGTCGCTCAAAAGTTCGTCGAGAATTTTGTTAATGTCGGTCAATCCTCGGCGCAATTTATTGTAACCCTCATCAATTTCCGTCGTAAACGCCTTGAGGTCGGCGTCCTGGGTGTCGAGGTCATCAAGTTGTTGTTCAAGTTTCTCGAGTTCCAGCTTCTCTTCCGCCGTTAAGTGGCCGAGATAGTCCTTGGAGTTTAGTTCCTTGTAACGCTTTTGGAGAATATCGGCTTGAGAGGAAGGTTGAAGGGGCGACGAAACTGCAGCTGGCTCTGCTGCAAATGAGCTCGGACCCTTCGATATCACTACAAAGCGAGAAGCCGTCGTACCTTGAGTCGCTGGGACGGGCTGGACGTGCTCCCAGTTGATTTGGAATTCCCCAAGGTCGTGCCAGCCAGACGTTAAACCTCCCGAAATTTTAACAAACTGAAAGTCACCAATGTCGTACAAATGTCTCATCGGCGTAATATGCTGCCACCGAAACTGGAAGTCTGTAGAACCGCGTAACTCGGCGGATGGCTCTAATTGATAAAAGAATCGGCGTTTGAGGGTTTGTGACCCGCTGAGTATGCCTGTTGTAAAAAATTTCAGGTACTGACCGGACTGCTCAAGCACGTCGGATGGGCGAGGTCGTTGTTGCGATGGGCTCTCAGGGTCAATTTCCCACAATGCCCACGGGGGTTGTTGTTTTTCGGCAAGCGCTGATTTACTCATCTGTTAGCTTTAATCGCAATGGTTCTAGCATTTGAAAAAAAGGTGTCCAGATGGTTTCGGGTTCCAACAATTGGGTCAGTTTCATGCCGATTGTCGTCCACGTTATGTATGCTGCGTTCGGGAAGACCCATGACTGATCGACTTGCAAGCGCACCATTTGATCCGAATCCGCCAATTTTCTATATCCTAATGTTCCGACGAGCTGTAGATGCGACTCGTTATCCTGCATGAAAAACGCGTCTCTGCTTGTCTCTGATGCGAAAGCTGCGTGGACCCCGATCTCAAAGTAACAATTATCAGTCAGATAGTCGCGGCCGATAGCAACAATCTTGCGAAGACAATCGGCTCCGATTTTCCGATCAGAACCACGGATCAGTCTCGCGAAGCTTGCTTCTAAGTTTACGGCCGTCGACGTGAACGTAATTAAGCGGTTAAATAAATGTGCTTTGATTGAATAGCTGAACAAGCCGTCTCCGTTCTCAAGGGTGATGTCGGTTGGAGCGATGTTGTACGTGCGGAATTCGTTCAATACGGATTTGGTGAGCTTCTCGAGATTTATCGACTGCAGTAACTGCGGGTTTGTGTAGACCCCGCGAAATGTTGCCGAGCAATCTAGAATGCTCAAATCCGTCGTGGTCTTGGGCGTGCTCACTGGTGATATCTACGTTCTGGAACGATGTGCATCCGGAGGAATTCTGACAAGATAAATAGAAGTCGGCATGTAACCCTCCGGCAGAACCAATGGATCGGTATCGTCGAATATAGCACGTCGTAAGCCCGCGGCAGCGAAACCGAGCGGATGCTCGGAAGGCAAAGCGCAGACGCAGATGTTGCATCGCGGGATTTATGACGCGGCAGTGTTCCGCGCGCAGGTGACGCTATCGGGAAAATTCGCGCCGCCCGATTTCGGCCCGCTCAAGATCGACCTGAAGGATGTGCAATGGAAGGACGCGTTCGTGACGATAGCGGTGAACGATCTGCGCGGAACAGGCCAAGGACTCGTGCTCGATTGGGGCGGAACGAAGCGCCCAATGCTGCCGGGATCGCAAGTGCCGGGCTATACAACAGGAGCGACCGCCTCGCTCGGCGGCGACAAGCCGATCGGGAGTGAAGTGGAATTTTCGATTCCGCTCGATTTCAACGGCAGTGATGGAGTGTTCTTCGCACCGTTTGGCGTGCAAAACGAAGCGACATTAAAATCGAACTGGCCTGACCCCGCGTTTCGCGGCGCGTTTCTGCCGGCGGAACGATCGGTGCAGCCGGACGGATTCAACGCAACCTGGAGAGTTTCGTATTACGGCCGCGATTATCCACAGTCGTGGACGAGTCGCGGCGGCAACGAGCGCTTCAATGTTCAATCGGTAACGAACTCAAGATTCGGCGCGAATTTCTTGTCGATCCTCGACGCATATCGTTACGTCGAACGTTCGATCAAGTACGGCGTGCTCTTTCTCGTGCTTGTTTTCACAACGTTCTTTCTCTTCGAGGTCACGGCGCGACAAAAGATCCGTTTCAATACCTGATGGTCGGCGGTGCCTTTGCTTGTTTTATCTGCTGCTATTGTCGATCTCGGAATTTATCGGGTTCAGTTTGGCATATCTGATCGCGGCGGTTGCATCGACACTGTTGATCACATGGTATTGCCGTTTTTTCCTTGGCGGCGGCGTGCGCACATTGATGATCGGCGCAGGACTGGCGGGAGTTTACACATTTCTCTACATCACTTTGCGGCAGCAGGATTACGCGCTGCTCATGGGCGCAATCGCGCTCTTTGTCGTGCTGGCGATCGTGATGTACGTGACGCGCAAAGTGGATTGGTACGCGCGCGACGCGAGCTAAGGCTCAGAGAAAGGGCTTGCGATGGCGAGACGCCATTGCCGGATGGGGCGAATGAAAAGAAAATCAACCTGCGAAATCTGCGTAGTCCACAGCTAAAGTATTTTTATGGATGTGACGAACATCGACAAGGCGAAGGATTGGTTTGAAGTTTTACAAACGAGTGAGCGGAGCCAAACCGCGATGATGACACTCGCGCCCGGAGATTCGACCGGCGACAAGGCCGAGGCGCATGAAAAAGCGATCAGGTTTTATTGATCTTGGATGGCGAACTAACCGGTGAAGTAGGGGACGAACATCCAACATTGAAGAAAGGCGACGTAATAATCATTCCAGCCGGAGTGAAACATCGCTTTACGAATCAGGCCACGAAGTCGGCGGTGACTTTTAATGTTTATTCACCTCCCGCTTATTCTGCCGGCTAAAACGGCGTAATTTGCGGGAGAATAAAGTCGCAACCAGTGTCGATCTCATTTCGTGGAGGATTTTACGTCGGTCTAGCCATCGCGCTTTGCATCGGGTTGTATCTCGTCTGGCTCTGGCGGCCTGAGCGACAGGTCAGGCGTCACACGGACAACTTTCTCCACGCGATCGAGCACAAAAACTGGACGGCCGCCGGCGATTTTATCGGCAGCGAGTATCAAGATCAATGGGGCGACGATCGTGCGCGCGTTCTCGAACGGATGCGCGAAGGCTTCCGATACGTGCGTGGCATTCAAATCTACGCCTCCAATACGACCCTACTGATTGAGGGTCGCCGCGCAAAGTGGACAGGCAAAATCACTATCGACGGCGACGAAGGTGAAGCTATGGATTTACTCAAAGAACGCGTCAATTCGCTAGCCACGCCGTTCCAACTCGAGTGGCGTCGCATCTCTGCCAAGCCTTGGGATTGGAAGCTTGTTCGGGTCAGCAATTCCGCGCTTGAAATCCCAGCTGACATCTATTGAAAGATCGACAATAGATCGAAAGCACTTGGCGGTGTAAAAAATTGTAGGGCGGCTGTGTCAGCCGCGGAATTTATAGAGGCGACGTTTCGCAGAAAACGTCCTACAACCAACCAGAATCAGCGCGATTATTTGCCGAGCGCGTGACGCAATTGTGTCTTCGCCGATTCCACTTCGCGCGGCGTTTGCTGGCAAAGTAGAATGGCCCGGAGCTTTTCTCCCTGATAATAGCGCGCGATAAATTTCTTCTTCGCGTACGTCCCGCGAAGATCTATGCGGGTTGGGAGCACGCTGAAGTCGCCTACAAAATCCATCCTCAAGTCGAACATCTCCGTCCAGAAGTAGGGGATCTGCTCATAGCGGATGCGTTTCTTGCCTGTCATGTTCGCGCCCGCGATCAAACCTTGATCTCGCGCGTTGTCCCAATGCGTTTGGCGGCGGACACCGCCCATCACGCGATCTGGATAAAACGCCAGGTCGCCGATCGCGTAGATGCCCTTTTCTTCCGTCTCGAGATAATCCGTGACTGGCGATCCATGTGGCCCAGCCAGCGGCGTATTGCGAACCAGATCGAGATTTGGCTCAGCGCCGCAGGCGACGACGGCGAGGCCGGCGGCGACGCGGTTGCCGCTTTTTGTCTGGATGTTGCGAAGAACAGTTTTGCCTTCAAAGCCATTAAGGCTTTCGCCTATCAGCAATGTCACGCCATGTTTCGCGAAATATTCCGTGAGCCACGCGCCCGTTTCGGCATCCAGATAACGGTTCAACAAATACGAATCACGGTGCATGAGGCTGACCTTCAGCTTCATCATGCGCAGACTCGCCGCCGCCTCGCACGCGAGTAGCCCGCCGCCGACGACCATGACGGTTTTTTCCAGATTTGCCATCTCTCTTAGCGCGAGCGCGTCGCGAACCGTTCGCAGATAGATCACGTTTCCGAGACCGACACCGGCTACTGGCGGCCGCACCGGACGGCTGCCCATCGCCAGGCACGCCTTGTTGAATTCAATGCTCTCGCCGTTAGCCAGGACCGCGAGACGCCGGTCGATGTTGAGCTGCGTCACGACCGTGCCAAATCGCGTCTCGGTCTTGTGTGCTTGGTACCAATGTTCATCCGGTTCCTGCAGTTTCTTGAGCTGAGGACTCTTGTCGCGCAAAAAACTCTTCGAGAGAATCCAGCGCTTGTAAGGAGGAAATACCTCGGCGCCGACGAGTGTAACGCTCCCGCGCTTATCGTGACGACGAATTCCTTCGCAGGCGCTGGCCCCTCCGATGCCGCCGCCGATGACGAGA
>Ga0137385_10002328_pt1 | contig 16194 bp, 14 predicted proteins | sample SagtaG_FD_104921 | JGI IMG/M metagenome (GOLD analysis project Ga0137385, IMG submission 104921) | Vadose zone soil microbial communities from Sagehorn Ranch, Mendocino, California, USA - Sage2_R_80_16 metaG | ecosystem: Environmental > Terrestrial > Soil > Vadose zone | place: USA: California...
ACTGGCGAACGCGGCGGCCAGCCGCTCGGAATGGGTGACGACCCAGATCTGCGTTCGCTCGGCGGCGTGGACGATCATGCGGGCGAGCGGCTCGAGCAGTTCGGGATGGAGGCTCGTCTCCGGCTCATTCAACGCAATGAAAGCGGGCAACCGGTAGCCGAGCAGCGCACCGGCGAGGGTGAGATAGCGTAGCGTGCCGTCCGACAATTCGCCGGCTTCGAAGACCCGCTTCGGATAGTCGGGCAGCACCAGGCCGAAGGAGGCGGTCCGCCCCGGCGGCCGCACGACCAGGCGTGCGTCCGGAAAGGCGTCGCCGATGGTGCGATCGAGTTCGGCGGTGTCCTCGCGGATGTACACGAGCGTCGCGAACACCGCGGCAAGATCGCTGCCGTCGGACGCCAGGGTTGGCGTCGTAACCGCGAGACACGGCTGCCGCAGCGGCGAACCGCGATCGCTGCGGAAGTCGTGGTAGAATTTCCAGTCGAGCATCGTCCGACGCACGACGTCCACATCCGGAAAGCGTGCGGGATCCTGCAGTGCGCCAAGCGCGGTTTCGGAGGCGAGGAGGTCAGGCCCGAAGGAGTGCTTGCAGCCCTCCTCGTCGGTCGCGACAGCGCGCGGGCCGCGCCGCTCGAGAATGGTGAGCGGCCGACGGGCGCTCCGAAACACCAGTGTCTCTTCCTTGACCTGGGGCTCGAGCGGGAAAGCAGCGGCGCTCGGGATCCGCACACCGTCGTCGTCCTCGTAGGAAGGGGCCACGCCGACTTCCACGCCGTAGTCGAAGTGGCCCTGCGCGCGCTCGCCCGAGCGCAGCGCAGCGCCGAGTCCGACCGACAATTTCATCCGCGCCGGCTTGTTTGGCATCCGCTTGCCGGCCCAGAGCGCCGACTCCATGCCGCCTTCGGATGCGAGTTCTCGCGCCAGTGTACCTGCCGCGGCGGCCTGCAGCAGTTGCAGCGCGCGGTAAAGATTCGTCTTCCCGACGCCGTTCGCCCCGACGAATACGGTCAGACTGCCCACGGGAAAGCGAAGGGCGCGTAGTGACCGGTAGCCGGCGGCGCCGATTTCACAAATCCGCATGTCCGGCTCTCAAGGCCATTTCACCACCGGCGGCAGTGAGGAGAGGATCGATTCGACGTTGCCGCCGGTGCGAAGCCCGAAAATGGTGCCGCGGTCGTAGAGCAGATTGAACTCGACATAGCGGCCGCGGCGCACGAGCTGCTCCTCGCGCTCGGCCTCGGTCCAGGGCGTCGCGAAATTCTTTCGCACCAGCTCGGGATAGATCTTCAGAAATCCGCGGCCGACGTCCTGGGTGAAGGCGAGGTCCGCCTCCCAGTCGCCGCTGTCGAGATAATCGTAGAAGATGCCGCCGATGCCGCGCATCTCGTTGCGGTGCTTGAGGGTGAAATACTCGTCGCACCATTTCTTGTATTTCTCATAGGGCGCGACCAAGGCATGCGCGTCACAGGCCTGCTTCATGGCGGCGTGGAAGGCCATGGTGTCCGGGTCGTCCTGCGTGCGCCGCTTGTCGAGCACGGGCGTGAGGTCGGAGCCGCCGCCGAACCATGCCTTGGTCGTCATCACGAAGCGCGTGTTCAGGTGCACCGCAGGCACCTGCGGATTGTGCAAGTGGGCGATCAGCGAGATGCCTGATGCCCAGAAGCGCGGGTCTTCGGCGGCGCCCGGGATGTCCTTGCGGAATTCGGGTGCGAACTCGCCGAAGACGGTCGAGACATGGACGCCGACCTTCTCGAATACTCGGCCCTGCATCATCGACATCACGCCGCCGCCCCCGGGCGCGCCGGTGTGATCGGTGCGGCTCCACGGCGTGCGCGCGAAGCGGCCCGCCGGCCATTGGGAGTGAGGCGAGCCAGCCGGCAGCTCATCCTCGCTCGCCTCGAAGGCCGCGCAGATCTCGTCGCGCAACTGCTCGAACCAGACGCGCGCGCGGGTCTTTCGCGATTCAAGTTGTGTGGCATTCATCGTCCGGCTCGTCCGAAGGTTTGAGCCTCTTTAACAAACAATTCGCGTGGGGTCGAAGCCGTCGGCGGCGAGTGCTCCGGTGCAATCCCACATCATGCCAATCCCACGAGGTCCTGACCCATGTCACGGGTGCAGCACGCTGTGCCGCATCCGGGCCGCATCAGCGTGGGAAGCCGCCCGTCTGCCGCAGCGCCTCGCCCGCCGCCATGGCGGCGGCCATCGCGACGTTGAGGGAGCGAAGGCCGCTCCGCATCGGGATGAGGAGGCGCGCGTCGGCTGTGTCGTGCACCCTTGCCGGGACGCCCGCCGATTCGCGGCCGAACAGGAGGACATCGTCGCGCCGGAAGGCGTGGTCGAGATAGGAGACGCTCGCGCGCGTGGTGAACAGGAGCAGGCGGCTGCCCGCGTTCTTTCGCCAGGCCTCGAATGTCTCCCAGTTCGGGTGCCGCACGAGCGCGACTTGATCGAGATAGTCCATCCCGGCACGGCGGAACGCGCGGTCGGAGGTTGGGAAGCCGGCGGGCTCGATGAGATGCGCCTCGATGCCGAGGCAGGCGGCGAGGCGAAGAATAGCCCCGGCGTTCTGCGGGATGTCGGGCTCGTAGAGGGCGATCCGCATGGGGCGGGAATCTAGCCCATTCCACGCTCACCGGAAGCGCTCGAAAACCCCGATGGCCTAGGGATTCATGTGGCTATTCGGCATTGTTGCGCAGCCGCACTTGCACTCCCCGGGCAAGGGTGCCAATAGAACCGCGCGTATCTGCGCCGCTTGGCCTCCTGTCCCCCGGGGTGGAGAGCGGCCGGTCCGTCCGCCGCCGCCGTGTGGCGCCCAGGGGTGGGGCGAGCCATGGTGGTTTGCCGCGCGGGCGGTCCGAAATCGACAAGGAAGGGACGACAACCGTGACAACGATGTCTTCGGCGGAGCCGACACGTCGTGATTTTCTCTACATTGCGACCGGCGCCATGGCGGCGATCGGAGCCGCCGCGTCGATCTGGCCGCTGATCGCGCAGATGAACCCGGACGCCTCGACCATCGCGGCGGGCGCGCCGATCGAGGTCGATCTCGCGCCGATCGCCGAGGGACAGGTGATCAAGGTCTTCTGGCGCGGCAAGCCGATCTTCATCGACCACCGCACCAAGAAAGAGATCGAGGAGGCGCGCAGTGTCAACGTCGCGAGCCTGCCCGATCCGCAGCCCGATCAGGCGCGGGTCAAGGAAGGCCATGACCAGTGGCTCGTCCTCATCGGCATCTGCACCCATCTCGGCTGCATCCCGCTCGCCCACCAGGGCGACTATGACGGCTGGTTCTGCCCGTGCCATGGCTCGCAATACGACACGTCAGGCCGTATCCGCCGCGGGCCGGCGCCGGCCAATCTGGCGCTGCCGCCCTACGAGTTCGTTTCCGACACCAGGATCCGGATCGGCTGACGGCCGTCTCCATTCACTTCAGGGTTCGACTTATGAGCGGACAATCGACCTACCAGCCGCAAAGCCCATTCATGCGATGGCTCGAACGGCGGCTCCCGATCGTGAGCCTGATCCATTCGTCCTTCGTCGCCTATCCGACGCCGCGCAACCTGAACTACTGGTGGGCCTTCGGCGGCATCCTCGCCTTCATGCTGGTGGCGCAGATCGTCACCGGCGTCGTGCTCGCCATGCACTACACGCCGCATGTCGACCACGCCTTCAATTCCGTCGAGCACATCATGCGCGACGTGAATTACGGCTGGTTGTTGCGCTATCTGCATTCGAACGGCGCCTCGATGTTCTTCCTCGCCGGCTACATCCACATGTTCCGCGGCCTCTATTACGGTTCCCACAAGGAGCCGCGCGAGGTGCTGTGGATTCTTGGCGTGATCCTCATTCTGCTCATGATCATGACCGGCTTCATGGGCTACGTCCTGCCCTGGGGCCAGATGAGCTTCTGGGCCGCGACCGTCATCACCAACCTGTTCTCGGCCATTCCGCTCGTGGGCGAATCGATCGTCACCTGGCTGTGGGGCGGCTATGCGGTCGGCAACCCGACGCTCAACCGCTTCTATTCGCTGCACTACCTCTTGCCGTTCGTGATCGTCGGCGTGGTGGGGCTGCACATCTGGGCCCTGCACATGGTCGGGCAGAACAATCCGACCGGCATCGAGCCCCAGTCGGAGAAGGACACCGTCGCGTTTACGCCCTATGCCACCATCAAGGACGCGTTCCTGCTGGCGGTTATACTGATCCTGCTCGCCTGGTTCGTGTTCTACATCCCGAACTATCTCGGGCATTCCGACAATTACATCCCCGCCAACCCGGCGGTGACGCCGACGCATATCGTGCCTGAATGGTACTACCTGCCGTTCTACGCCATCCTGCGCGCGATCCCGAGCAAGCTCGGCGGCGTGATCGCGCTTGTGGCCTCGATCCTGGTGCTCGCCTTCCTGCCATGGCTCGACACATCGAAGGTGCGCTCGGCGCGCTATCGCCCGCTCTTCCGGCAGTTCTTTTGGGTATTCGTGGCGGTGTGCGTGCTGCTCGGCTTTCTGGGTTCCAGGCCGCCGGAAGGCGGTTACGTGATTGTCGCACGAATTTGTACCGCCTATTATTTCATCTTCTTCCTGATCATTCTTCCCATCCTCGGCTATGTGGAAACGACGAAGCCGCTTCCCAGCTCGATCTCGGAAGACGTGCTCAAGCGCAGGAGCATGATGGCGGCGGTTGCTCTTGCTCTGGCGTTCGCCGGCTTGCTCGGCACTTCGGGGCAGGTCTCGGCGGCCGAGGAGGAGGTGACACCGCCGACGCAAAAGTGGTCGTTCGCGGGGCCATTGGGCACATTCGACCGCGCCCAGCTCCAGCGCGGATTCAAAGTCTTTCGCGAGGTCTGTCAGACCTGTCATGGCATCCAATTGCTGTCGTTTCGTAATCTTGCCGAGCCCGGCGGGCCGGGCTACACGCCCGCGCAGGCTGCGGCAGTTGCCGCCGAGTACAAGGTGCAGGATGGCGTCGATGACCAAGGCAAGCCGGTCGAGCGCAACGGCCAGCCGGCCGACCGTTTCCCGCCGCCGCTGATCAAATTCCCGACCGCAACGCCACCCGATCTCTCGGTCATCGCCAAGGCGCGCGGCTACGAGCGCGGCTTCCCCTGGTTCGTGCTCGACGCCATCACCCAGTATCAGGAGCACGGCGCCGACTATCTGGTGGCGCTGCTGAAGGGCTACGAGAATACGCCGCAAGGCGTCGAGCTTGCGCCTGGAACCATGTACAACAAATACTTCCCCGGCCATGGCATCGCCATGCCGCCGCCGCTGTCCGACCGGCGGGTGGACTACCCCGACGGCTCGCCGCAGACGGTCGATCAATATGCGAAGGACGTCACCGCCTTCCTGATGTGGGCGGCTGAGCCGCACCTCGAGGACAGGAAGCGCGCCGGCCTGCAGGTGATGGTGTTCCTGATCGTGTTCGCGGGGCTGCTCTACCTGACCAAGAAGAAGCTGTGGCACGAGGTCGAGAAGCCGGCGGAGATGGCGCGCGGACAGCGGCGGGTCGAGGGCGCGTCCTGACTTCACCTCTCCCAGGTTGCTGGAAGAGGGAGATTGGCAGCGTGAGATGACCAAGGCCGTGCTCGGCATCATCGGCGGCTCGGGCATCTACGACCTGCCGGGGCTCGAGAAGGTCCGCCGGCGCAAGATCAAGAGCCCTTGGGGCGAACCTTCGGCTGCGGTGCGGGTCGGCGAGATCGCCGGCCTGCCAGTGGTCTTCCTCTCGCGCCACGACCAGGGCCACCGCCTCTCGCCCTCCGACATCAACTACCGGGCCAATATCGACGTGCTCAAGCGCGCGGGCGTCACCGACCTGGTCTCGCTTTCGGCCTGCGGCTCGTTCAAGGACGAGCGCGCGCCCGGCACATTCGTGCTGATCGACCAGTTCGTCGACCGCACCTACAGGCGCGAAAGCTCGTTCTTCGGCAAGGGCTGTGTCGCGCATGTATCGATGGCGCATCCGGTCTCGCCGCGGCTGCGCATCCACCTCGCCGAGGCGGCCATGGCCGAGGGCATCAGCGTGATCCGCGACGGCATCTACGTGTGCATGGAGGGGCCGCAGTTTTCGACCCTTGCCGAGAGCCTGACCTACAAGCAGCTCGGCTATTCGGTGATCGGCATGACCAACATGCCCGAGGCAAAGCTCGCCCGCGAGGCGGAGATTTGTTACGCGACCGTCGCCATGGTGACCGACTACGACTGCTGGCATCCCGACCACGACGCGGTGACCGTGCAGGACATCATCAAGGTGCTCACCGCCAATGCGGAGAAGGCGAAGCGGCTGGTGGCGCGGCTCGCCCGCGACTTCCCGCGCCAGCACGAGCCCTGCCCGATCGGATCCGACCGCGCGCTCGACACCGCGCTGATCACCGCCCCCGAGGCGCGCGACCCGAAGCTCCTGAAGAAGCTCGACGCGGTGGCCGGGAGGGTGCTCAAGCGCCGCCGTTAATGCGCGCGCGCCGGTCGAGAGTTGGGGGCCGGCATCAAAGCGTCCATCGGCGGAGCAAGAACTCCAAATGCCCGCCCCCGAAGATCGCGGCGATGACCGCCGTCGCCACCGCGCCGATCACGAAAAGGATGATCGCCGCCGGCACCATGGCAAGCGCCGCCTTGACGAAGAAGAACACCAGCCGAAAGAAGGGAATGCGCAGGTCGACGACGACCATGCGCTGGTCGGTTCCGTTCATGATGGGGCCTCCGGTTGCGCGCGGCCGCATGGTTCGCCAGAGTGCGCCCTGCCGCAAGCGTCCGATTCCTCCTTGTCCCAAGAGAAACCAAAGGGAAGTCCATGGTCAGCAGAGAGTTCGAGCACGATCTCAAGGCCGCGATCCGCACCATCCCGGATTATCCCAAGCCCGGGATCATGTTCCGCGACATCACAACCCTGTTGGGGGACGCGCGGGCGTTCCGCCGCGCGGTCGACGAACTGGTGCAGCCCTGGGCGGGCGGCAAGATCGACAAGGTCGCCGGCATCGAGGCGCGCGGCTTTATTCTCGGCGGCGCGGTAGCGCATCAGGTCTCGGCCGGCTTCGTGCCGATCCGCAAGAAGGGAAAGCTGCCCTACAAGCGCGTCACCATCGGCTATTCGCTCGAATACGGCATCGACGAGATGGAGATGCACGAGGACGCGGTTGCGAAAGGTGAACGGGTCATCCTGGTCGACGACCTGATCGCTACTGGCGGCACCGCAGAAGGAGCGGTGAAGCTCCTGCGCCAGCTCGGCGCCGAGGTGCTCGCCGCCTGTTTCATCATCGACCTGCCCGACCTCGGCGGTGCTGCCAAGCTGCGCCAGCTCGACGTGCCGGTGCGCACGCTGATGGCGTTCGAGGGGCATTGAACGTGCGGCTGCTCGATCGCGCTGTTCTCGGTGACAGCGGAATTGCAACTACAATTGACCGAGTGAAGCGCGCAGCTTCTCCAACAGCAGCCGCAGCTCGAATTCGCGGAGTTCGAGGAAGGCGCGCTTGGTCCATGACCGCAGCTCGAAGGCGTGACCGATGGGAATGGCGATCGGGAGCTGGGCGTGCAGATCCGCGAACGAATAGGCCGATGTGTCCACATGCGCCTTCAGCGCCGGGGGCAGGTACGGGATCTGCAGTGGAATGGCGGCGGTGCGGCTGAAGGGGTACTGGTCGCGGAGCTTGCGTCCCTGCAAGATCGCCTCGTTGAACACCGCCACCAGGATGGCGCCGGGGAAGCGCCGCAGCAGCCTGCCATAGGCTTGCGCCGAGCCCGGATGCGCATCGGCGGCGAACAGGATGATCACTTCGAGCCCGCGGCGGCAAGCTTCCTCCATGAAGCCGAGCTCTTCGACGAGGGTGAAGAACTGCTTGTACGAGGCGTGGTGGAGGTCGACGACCCTGGCGCTGCCGTCGCCGACGAGGAGGCGGTCGATGAGCGCCATCTGTGCTGGCGTGCTGCCGAGGCCGGCCTTGGTGGTCAGGTCCGGCCGATAGTCGGCGAGCGAGCCCTCGCCCGGATCGAGGTCGAAGGCCTCGACCTCGCCGCCATCCTTGCGCAGGAAATCAGCGACCAGGCGGGCCAGAAAAGTCTTGCCGGTGCGGGGGCGCGGAGATGCGATGATGAAGACCGGCGACCAGCTTCGCATCCCCGGCGCCGCGGGAGCCGAAGCAACCCGAGTGTCGTCGAAAACAGCGGCTAGCACTTTCCGGCTGTCGGTCGTCGGCACGGTGCGCTCGCGTCTTCAAGGCCCGAAGTCGGCCTTTTGTGCAAATGCGCCGCACCCGCTTGGGGCGACGCGACGCGTGAGCGGCTCCCGATTTCGCCGGCGGCGCCGTCGCCGTCCGCGCGTACGCTAACCTCGGGCCTGCGCCCGCTGACCGAGATCGGCCTGCGCCCGCGCCGCCACGATGTCGTTGAGCCTGATGCGGTCATATTCCGCCCAGACATTGCCGAGCCAGTGGCGGACATAGCCGCGCAGCACGAAGGAATAGGAGGCGGGCTCGCCGCTCTGCTTCTTGTTGGCGATGAAGGTGATGTAGGGGACGGAAGCGAGCTCGACCTGCTCGGTCGCCATCTCGTTGAGCTTCGGGATCGTGATCTCGATCGCGTCCTTGATCTGCTTGAAATAGGCCGAATGGGTCGCTTCGTCCCATTGGAAGAAATGGGTGTTGTTGATGAAATTCTTCACCATGAAATATTTGGCGTCGCCGAGATAGGCGGCGGTCTCCGCAATCTCGTCAAGCGACGCGATCGACGGCCCGAGGATGTGGAACACGGCGAAGGTGATCTGACCCTTTTTCGCCGCCTCGATGAAGCCGATGTCGCGCAACGCGCGCAGCGTCGGCGAGAGGAGCCCGGCGCGCACGTCGATCACGGTCACGGTCGCCTCGGCGGCGTTGAGCGTGTCGAAGATGCGCATCTGGTCGGGGACGTGGGTCACGTCGACGACGTCGGTGAGGTCCGGGTGGAAGCGCTTGAGGGTGCCGCGTGGCACCTCGGTGTCGAAGGCGCGGGTCGGCACCTGGTGGGCGGTGAAGTAGTCGAGCAGCGTGCGCGCGACCGTGGTCTTGCCGACGCCGCCCTTGTCGGCGCCGACGAGAATGACTGCTGGTTTCGCCATGAGCTGTCCTCGAATCAGTTGAATGGCTTCGGCTGCAGCCTAAGCCTCTGGCAGAAGGATGACAGGGCGGCATAAGACCTGATTCTCGCCCGCAGGGGAAAAGTTCTGCACCGCAATCCACAAGCCTAGTTCCTGCGGTGCGGTCCCCACGGGCCGGGGTCGTTGCCCCCCGGGGGCGCCCCGGTCCCGCCAAGCTCGATCGGCGGTCGCGGGGGCAAGAACGGGCTGGCGCCGCCCGATGTATCCCCGCCGGCGGGCGCGGACTGATCCTCGACCTGCGGGGTTTCCTCCTGCGCCTCCGGTTCCGGCAGCGCGAGCGGACCCGGGTCGTGGCCGCCGGCGAACTTCACCAGCGCCTCGATTCGCTTGTCGATCGCCGGGTGGGTGGCAAAAATGTCGGCAAAGCCCTCGCGCGGATTGTCGACGCACATTTCCATCACCGCCGAGGTCGCGCCTTCGAGCTCGCCGCGGCCCTCGATCTTGCGCAGCGCCGTGATCATGGCGTCCGGGTTCTTGGTCAGCTCGACCGAACCGGCGTCGGCCAGGAATTCGCGCTCGCGCGACAGCGCGAACCGGATCACGATCGACAGCAGCCAAGCCAGCGCGATCAGCGCCATGGCGATCAGGACTGCAGCCGCGGCGCCGCCTTTGCCGCGGTCGCCGCCGCCGCGGCTGCTGCGGACGTTCAATCCGCCCTGGAAGACGAGGCGGAAGACCAGCTCGGCGAAGAACGAGATCGCGCCAGCCATGATCACGGCGATCACCAGCATGCGCACGTCGCCGTTACGGATGTGGGTCAATTCATGGCCGAGCACCGCCTCGACTTCAGGGTCGTCGAGGTGCGCAAGGAGGCCGGAGGTGACGGTGATCGAGTACTGCTTCTCGTTCATGCCGGTGGCGAAGGCGTTGAGCGCGTCCGCCTCCATCAGCTTGAGCTTGGGCATGGTGATGCCGCGGGAGATGCAGAGGTTTTCGAGCAGGTTGTAGAGTCGCGGCTGTTCCTGGCGGGTGATCTCGCGTCCGCCGGTGACGGCATCGATCATCGATTGGTGGAACTTGTAGGCGACCAGGATCCAAAGCGCGGTGCCGATCGTCACCCATGGGAGCGCATAGACGAAGTCGCGCTGGGCGGCGCGCAAGAGGAAATCGAGGGCCGCGTCCCCGGTCAACGCCTCGGCCATCAGGGCGCCGGCAAAGGTCATCACGTAGACGAGGAAGAACAGGCCGATCAGCAGCGCAATCGAACGCCGCTTGTTCGACTGGATGTGGGTGTAGAGACCATAGGCGGCCATTGCTCAGAACTTCACCTGCGGTGCCTGGCCGACGACCTGGCGCTCGGTGCCGAGATCGAAGAATTCCTTCTGGGTGAAGCCGAGCGAGCCCGCGAGCAGCGCGGCCGGGAACTGCTGGATCCCGGTATTGTATTCCTGCACCGCATTGTTGAAGAAGCGCCGCGAGGCAGCGATCTTGTTCTCGATGTCGGTGAGCTCGGCCTGCAGTTGCTGGAAATTCTCATTCGCCTTGAGGTTCGGGTAGGCCTCCGACAGCGCAAAGAGCTGGCGCAACGCGCCGCTCAACATGTTTTCCGCCGCCGCCTTGTCGGCGGTCCCCTGCGCCGTCATCGCGGCATTGCGCGCCTTGACGACCTCTTCGAGCGTGCCCCGCTCATGGGCGGCATAGCCTTTCACGGTCTCCACCAGGTTGGGAATGAGGTCGTGGCGCTGGCGAAGTTGCACGTCGATATCGGCGAAGGCCTGGTTGACCCTTTGCCGCATCGCGACGAGGCCGTTGTAGATCAGGATGATCCATGCCACGAGAACGACAATGACGCCGAGAATGATCCAAGTCGTGGTCGACATGAGGGGCTCCTTGGGGCTCCGCGAGCGATTGGGGCGCGATGGGGCTCCCGGGAAAGCAAGATGAGACATTCCTGGCGCGCGGACGCAATCCGGCGACACAATAGCGCATGAATTGTGGCGGAAGCGAGCGGCCAACTGGCGATCACCGGATCGCCATGCGACAGCGGGAACATCGGACCGGCTCAATCGTTTCTGTTGGCGGCGGCTGGACGCGCCTTCGCGCGCAGGAACGTTGGCATGTTTGCGCCGGCAGCGACCAGATCGGCTCCCGCGCTGGTCGAGACCGACATCCCGGCGCGGCTCGACCGGCTTGGCTGGGGCCGCTTTCACACCCTCGTGGTGGTCGCGCTCGGCATCACCTGGATCCTCGACGGGCTCGAAGTGACGCTCGCGGGCGCGGTCTCGGGCGCGCTGAAGGAAAGTCCGCAGCTCGCATTCTCCAACGCCGATGTCGGGCTCGCCAGCACCGCTTATCTTGGCGGCGCGGTGCTCGGCGCCTTGGTCTTCGGCTGGCTCACCGACCGGCTCGGGCGCAAGCGGCTGTTCTTCATCACCCTTGCGGTCTACCTCGTCGCCACCGCCGCGACCGCGCTGTCATGGAACGTGTGGAGCTTTGCGCTGTTTCGATTCTTCACCGGCGCCGGGATCGGAGGCGAATACACCGCCATCAATTCGACCATCCAGGAACTGGTCCCGGCGCGCTACCGCGGCTGGACCGATCTCGTTATCAACGGCAGCTTCTGGGTCGGGGCCGCGCTCGGGGCGGCTGGCTCGATCGTGCTGCTCGACCCCGCCGTGCTCGCGCCCGACCTCGGCTGGCGCTTTGCCTTTCTCATCGGGGCGCTGCTTGGCCTTGTCATTTTCGTCATGCGGTTGTGGATCCCCGAATCGCCACGCTGGCTGATGACCCATGGCCGCCTCGACGAGGCCGAGGCGATCCTCGATTCGATCGAGGATGAATTCCGCCGCCGCGGCCACCGCCTGCCGCCCGGGCCGTTCGCGGTGATCCGGCTCAAGGCGCGCCGCTTCACGCCGATCGGCGAGGTCGCGCGCACCCTGTTCCACGATCAGCGCCGGCGCACGCTGGTCGGGCTCAGCCTGATGGCCGCGCAAGCCTTCTTCTACAACGCCATCTTTTTCACCTATGCGCTGGTGCTCACGGACTTCTACGGCATCCGCGCCGATCACGTCGGCTGGTATCTGTTGCCGTTCGCGGCCGGGAATTTTCTTGGGCCGGTCGTCCTCGGCCGGCTGTTCGATACCGTCGGCCGCCGGCCGATGATCGCCACGACCTATATGCTCTCGGGCCTCCTGCTCGTGGGCTCGGGCTATCTGTTCGCGACCGGCGCGCTGTCGGCGACTGGCCAGACGATCGCCTGGATGGTGATCTTCTTTTTCGCTTCGGCGGCGGCAAGCTCGGCCTATCTCACGGTCAGCGAGACCTTTCCGCTCGAAATCCGCGCGCTCGCCATCGCCTTCTTCTATGCCATCGGCACCGGCATCGGCGGCGTGGCCGGCCCCTTTCTGTTCGGCCTGTTGATCGACACCGGCTCGCGCTGGAGCGTCTTCGGCGGCTATCTCTTCGGCGCGGTGCTGATGCTCGCGGCCGGGCTCATCGCCGCGCGCTGGGGAGTGGCCGCCGAGCGCAAGCCGCTCGAAAGCGTGTCCCGGCCATTGGCGGCTGCGGATTAGTCTCCACTGCCGCTCCCGACGCGAATATCGCCCATATCTGCGAGCGGGATGGCGCTTTCACAGTATGATTTCGCCCGCGGGTACCCCTTGCGTCGTGGCTCAAATGGACCTAGTTTCGGTATCAAATGGAACAAGGATTTGCGGATGACGGTTCATGTGCGCTCGCTTGCGACACTCCTCGGAGTGAAGCCGAAGAAGCCCGAAAGCTTTACGTCGGTCGATTTGGCCGATGAGGTCAGCCGGGGCCTCTCGGTGGATGCGCTTGATCGCGTCTGCGCCAAACTCGCGCCCGATGACGCGAGCTTGCGGTACCGAATCGTTCCGAAAGCGACGCTGGCGCGCCGCCGGCGCACGGCCAGGCGCCTACTGAACCGTGACGAAAGCGACCGGATCGCGCGCGTCGCCCGAATTTGGGCATTGGCGATGGACGTGTGGAAGTCCGAGACCGCGGCGAGGCGCTTTCTCTCCGACCCGCATCCGCTGTTGGGCGGCCGCGTTCCGCGCGATTTTGCGATCGAAAGCGAGCTCGGCGCCCGCGAAGTCGAGGATCTGCTTGGACGGTTGAAGTACGGCATACCCGCGTGACTTCGCGATTTGTGCCGCAACAGCTCGATCGCACGCTTGTCTGTTACCGGATCGGCGATCCCCAGGGCGAATTTCCGATTTATGACGCAGGAGGCTCGGCCCGCTACGCCGGGCGTTGGCATGATGTCGAAACGCCCGTCATTTACGCAAGCGAGCATTATTCGACTGCGATGTTGGAGATATTGGCGAATGCCGGCGGCGTGTTGCCGCCAAACCAGCACTTCATCACGATCATGATCCCGAAGGGGACCACCTTCGAGGTCATCACGAAGGACCATTTGCCCGGTTGGGATAGGCCGCGCCCGACTGTTTCACGCGAGTTCGGAACGCGTTGGGTGAAAGAGGTGCGCTCGGCGATTTTGCTGGTGCCGAGCTACGTCGCGCGGATCGAACGTAATGTCGTCATCAATCCTGCCCATGCCGACGCGGCTGCGATCGAGGCGAGCCTGCCGGAGCCGGTCTGGTGGGACGACAGGCTGTTTGGATAACGCAGATCATGTAACTTCTAATCCGATTGATTGCACGTTTAGGGCTCTCTATACCGCCTCGCGCATCTTGACCGCGCCTTCGAGGTCGACCGAGACGAGTTGGGAGACGCCGCGCTCGGCCATGGTCACGCCGTAGAGGCGGTTCATGCGCGCCATCGTGATCGGGTTGTGGGTGATAATGACGAAGCGGGTGTCGGTCGAGCGCGTCATCTCGTCGAGCAGGTCGCAGAAGCGCTCGATGTTGTGGTCGTCGAGCGGCGCGTCGACCTCGTCGAGGACGCAGATCGGGGCCGGATTGGTCAGGAACACGGCGAAGATCAACGCCAGCGCGGTCAAGGCCTGCTCGCCGCCCGAAAGGAGGGAGAGCGTCGCCGGCCGCTTGCCCGGAGGCTTGGCCACGATTTCGAGGCCGGCTTCCAGCGGGTCGTCGTGCTCGACCAGCTGAAGCTCGGCGGTGCCGCCGCCGAACAGCTCGGTGAACAGCCGCTGGAAGTGGGTATTGACCACCTCGAAGGAGGCGAGCAACCGCTCGCGCGCCTCGCGATTGAGGCTCTGGATGCCTTGGCGCAACCGCTTGATCGCCTCGACCAGATCGTCGCGCTCGGTGACGAGGGTGCCATGCTGCGTCTCGACCTCGCGCAGCTCCTCCTCGGCCCGCAGGTTGACGGCGCCAAGCCGCTCGCGTTCGCGGCGCAGCCGATCGAGCCGCCCTTCGACCTCGGCGACCTCGGGAAGCGCCGCGCCCGGCTTTAGCTCGGCAAGTTCGGCGACCGCTTCAGGCTCGACTTCGAGCATCTCGCGGATTTCATGCGCTACGTCCGCGAGCCGGCGCCTCGCCCCTTCGAACCGCTCCTCTGCGCGCGCGGCCTCTTCGCGCGCCGAGCCCATGGCTTCGAGCGCGCTGCGGGCGTCGCGGTCGGCCTCGGCCAGCGCGTTCTCGGCTTCGGCAAGACGATCGGCGGCCGCTCTGCGTTCCGCTTCCGCCGCTTCGATCTCACCGATCAGAGCGCCCCGCTTCTCGGCGAAGGCGGCCGGCGCATCCGCGAGGCTTGCACGCTCGCTGTTGGCTTCCTCGACGCGCGATTCGAGCGTCGAGATCTGAAATGCGGCGCCTTCCTTGCGCGAGCTCCAGGCCTCGCGATCGGCGGCCATCGCCGACAGCCGCCGCGCGACCAATTCGGCTTCGCGCGCGAGCGCTTGCGCCTCCGCGCGCACCTCGGCGAACAACGCGCGATCGCTCTCGATCTCGCTGCGCACCGCGGCAAGCTTGCTCTCGACCTCGGTCGTTGGGGCCAAGTCCGCGAGCGCGCGCTCGGTTTCGCTGCGCGCTGTCATCGCCTCGGCACGGCTTGCGATCAGTCTTGTCCTCGCTTCGGCGAGTGCCGAAATCCGTGCGGCGCTGCGGCTAAACTCTCGTTCCGCCGCCCCATGGCGGTCGCGGGCGGTATCGGCTTCGTGTTGCAGCTCGCGCCAACGCGCGCGTGTCGTGGCCTCGGTCTCGGCGGCGGCGGCGGCCTCCTTCTCGGCGGCCTCCGCGGTCTCGCGTTTCGCCTCGACCTCGCTGCGTGCGGCCTGAAGCTCGGCTTCGAGTTCGGCGAGGCGGTTCTTGCCGGCGAGGCGGCGCGCCGCGCCGGTCGGCGCATGGGAGGCGACCGCGAAACCATCCCAGCGCCAGAGATCGCCGTCGCGCGAGACGAGGCGTTGGCCGGGCTTGAGCAGTGCGACCAGGCGCGCTGCGTCGGCGCGCTCGATCACGCCGACCTGGGCCAGCCGCCGTGCAAGCTCCTTCGGCGCGTTGACATGGATGCCGAGCGGCTCGGCGCCTTCGGGCAGCGCCGGATCGGCCGGGTCGACCTCGGCGCCGGCCCAGCGCATGGGCGCGGACGGGTCGACCGGCGCTTCGAGATCATCGCCCAGCGCCGCGCCGAGCGCGGATTCATAGCCTTTGTCGACGGTGATCTCGTCGATGACTGCAGGCCAGAGATTCTTGGTACCGACGTGCAGGAGCTTCGCCAGCGTCTTCGCCTCGGTATCGAGGCGTTGCGTGCGGCGCTCCGCTTCCGCAAGCGGCTTGCGCGCGAGATCGAGCGCCAGACGGGCGGCCGAGTGCCTGGCCTCGGCGCGCAACGCCGCTGCTTCGGCCTCCATGACCGCAGCCTGCGCCATTTCGGCCGCTTGCGCGAGCGCCACCAAATCGGGACCGGCTTTGGCCCCTTGGTCGAGCAGCGCGAGCTCCGCCTCGACCGCAGCGATCTCCTCGGCGAGCCGCTCGAGGCGGTCGGCATGGCCGCCGATGGCGCTCTCCAACTGATTGCGCCGGGCGGTCAGGTCGGCAAGGCGCCCGGTGATCTCGCTGAAAATGGTCTCCGCGCCCGTGAGCGCCTCATGGGCGGTGGCAACGCGTTGGTCGACATCGGCACGCCGCTCCGCATTCGCGCTTGCCTCGCGCTGCAGGGTTTCCTCCTCGGCGATCAGGCGGTCGAGCG